>Ga0172372_10012653_pt1 | contig 10555 bp, 9 predicted proteins | sample LakKiv5m_2_FD_114544 | JGI IMG/M metagenome (GOLD analysis project Ga0172372, IMG submission 114544) | Freshwater microbial communities from Kabuno Bay, South-Kivu, Congo - kab_092012_9.5m | ecosystem: Environmental > Aquatic > Freshwater > Lake | place: Democratic Republic of the Congo... | reverse complement strand
GTGGAGATCCTGTTGTGCCTCCAATAGCAGTGCCACCAGGAGTAACAAGAACAACAGGGAATGTTGCACCTGATGCTCCAACAATCGCAACAGTTCCTGTTACACCAACGGCTGTGGCTCCAGAGACTCCAAAGATTGGAATGCCTGCTGTTGAACCACTAGGACCAAATCCTAGAAGAGTAATACCACTATCAATGTTTAGTCCTGAAAGAGTTCCTCCTGCAATTTGAACAAAGAGTGGAGATCCTGCTGTGTCTCCAATAGCAGTGCCACCAGGAGTAACAAGAACAACAGGGAATGTTGCACCTGATGCTCCAACAACCGCAACAGTTCCTGTTACACCAACGGCTGTGGCTCCAGAGACTCCAAAGATTGGAATGCCTGCTGTTATTCCTGTTCCACCACTCCATCCTGTAAGAACTACTCCTCCTCCTGCAAGGGAAACGGTTCCTGTGATTCCAATAGCCGTTGCTCCAGAGACTCCAAATACAGGAATACCAAGAGTATCCCCATTCCAAGATTTTAGTATAACAGGAACTTGAGCAGTAGGACCAAATGTTACTCCAATGGTTCCATCGCTGTACGATCCCTGAACAGTTACACCGCCACCTTCAAATACAAATGTTCCTTCAAAATTATCAAGATTAACAGTTCCTCCCGCAAGAACACCAAAGGTAACTGTAATTGGAAGAACATCACCAACACCCGATTGGTAATTACCAACCATCATATATCGTTGGTAGGTTCCTCCACTCATACCTGGAAGTTGACCAACATTAGTACCAAGGGTTAATCCTGATGCACCTGTTCCAAATCCTACGATTGTAATGCCCTGTGAGATGTCAAAATTCAAATCACCAAAAGAGATTCCACTCAGACCAGCGGCAAGATAGACATTGATTGCAGTTATTCCGTTAGGATCAACTGTGACAACTCCAGCCATTGGATTTATTGCATCAAAAAGCCAAAGATTTTCTGGTGTAGAGATGTTAACAGGAAACGCACTAGGAGCAGCAGCACTATTTGAAACGAATAGTTGCTCTCCGCTTGCACCCCAAACAACCTTTGAATAGGCAATATTTGCTGTTCTTCCGTCCAATTGACCTAAAACTGAACGATCTGCTGCAACATAGTTTGCAACACCTGATATAACACTTGCTGTGTATCCCTGTCCATATCCGTAGGCTGTAGGCATGACTTCTCCTAATTTAGGCTTGTTTTGGCTTGCTTACATATGTATAAATCGTGCTTGACTTTCTTTCGACCATTGCTATACTTCACAAGATCAAAAGGAGATTCTATGTTTGACGGTTCTATCAATTTTTCAACAGAAGTAGAAAAAAGAGTAAAAGGGAAAAATCCATCATATATTGATGCGGTTATGGATGTTTGCGAGGCACACGAAGTTGAGCCACAGGCTGTTGCAAAATACCTTTCAAAGCAAATAGTGGAAAAAATTAAAATTGAGGCGGTGCAGAGAAATCATCGTTTACCTGGCAAATCAAAAGAAAAGTCACCTAGACTTCCCCTATGACCCCTATGAAGGGATACGAACTCTTCCAAATATATCTTGGAGTGAAACTACATTTCACTTCCGATTCTTATGATTTCTTTCGCTTTCGAGGAAAGACCAATACCTCTTTTGAATCCTATTTAAAACGAAAAGACAAGTATTGGTTTGAACGACTATCCCGTTCATTTAAGGGCGAACCTATAGACTTCTTTTTTGCTCTTTTCTCTCATAATCCACACCAATGGATTGGCGAAATGATGGAGGGAGGCCACGAAGAGATCTATTCCCGATGGCAGCGGCGAATTCAGAATTTCACTGAAGAGTTTTCCGAAGATGTTAACACTCTTTGTCATTTAGCAGAAGGAAAAGGATTCAATTGGCTTTTCCAATGTCAAAATGGTCATCCTCCACTTCTACAGGCTGTCGTTCGTGGAGAGATATCACCAGAATCCTTTATCGTACTAGACGAAATCTTGGGATTCTTTCCACAATTTTCAAAGGCAATCGGAAGTGATCCTCTTTGGGAAGCAATGCAAAAACGATGCGACAAATACCGTCTGTTTCTGCGGTCAAAAGGAGTTCTTTCCAATACTCTAAAGCACAGAAAGATCATCAAACAAAAATTAGCCGATTCAGGAGTCGGGGCTTGACTACAGCCAAGCACACTATATACTATAACAAGTCGCATATAGCGTATACATCGTACACAAACAAAGGAGCGTACACATGAGTTTCAAGGATATGAAGAAAAATGCAAATGACAGCATGAAGCGTCTGCTCAACGAAGCAGAAAAACTGAAGAAGGGCGGCGGTGAGTCCTCCTATGAAGACAACCGCTTTTGGAAGCCCACACTAGACAAGTCTAGCAACGGATATGCAGTTATCCGATTCCTTCCACCAGTTGAGGGCGAAGACCTTCCGTGGGTTCGCCAGTTCTCACACGGATTTCAGGGCAAGGGTGGATGGTTTATTGAGAATTGCCCTACAACCATTGGTCAAAAGTGTCCTGTGTGTGAAGGCAACAATGAGTTGTGGAACAGCGGTGTGGAATCAGACAAGAGCATTGCCCGTGACCGTAAGCGCAAGTTGGCCTATATCTCCAATATTCTTGTGATTTCTGATCCTTCTGCCCCACAGAATGAGGGAAAGGTTTTCCTCTATAAGTTTGGAAAGAAGATCTTTGAGAAGATTGAAGAAAAGATGCATCCTCAGTTTCAAGACGAAGAGGCTGTCAATCCCTTTGATTTCTGGAAGGGAGCAGACTTCAAACTAAAGGTGCGTAAGGTGGACGGCTATATCAACTACGATAAGAGCGAGTTTGCCAATTCTGCTCCACTCTTTGGTGGAGATGACAACAAGTTGGAGACTCTGTGGAAGACACAGTTCCCCCTGAAGGAATTCACCAATCCATCGGAATTCAAGTCATACGATGAATTGAAGCGCAAGTTTGATTCTGTTATTGGTGGATCGGTAAATGCTCCACGCCGTGCAGAAGAAATTGAAGATGTAGAGGAATCCACAGAACAGGTTGCACCAAAGTCTCGTTCTGCAAAGGAAATCAAGCGTGAAAACGAAGAAGACGAGTTTTCAGGAGATGCAATGTCGTACTTTGAGCGTCTTGCTAGAAATGATGAATAAGGGGTCGAATAGATTCGACAGGCTAAAGAAGATTCAGATGGCGAATCAGAGTTGGTCGAACGGCTCTGTATAAAATCGACCAAACTATAACTGCTAATCCAGTTAGACTCGCTGCTTGAAGCGGCAAGGGAGGGGTAGAGACTCCGATATCCGCCCCTCCCCGACCATCGGATAGATCTTTTCACGAATCGTAAAGAGATTGAAATAAAACGATTCAAAAAACTGCATGAGGGTGTCCCTGCCTGATTGCTGTACTAAACAGGGAATAGATTTCGTAGATATCTGAATTGGATGTAGATCTGGACGGGGGTGCAAATCCCCCCGACTCCATGACCGAGAGTGGTGGAACGGTATACACGGCAGACTTAAAATCTGCTGCCCCACGGCTTGCGGGTTCGAATCCCGCCTCTCGGATTTTAGGGCTGATAGTTCAACTGGGGAACGCTGCCTTTGCAAGGCAGAGGTTGGGGGTTCGAGTCCCCCTCAGTCCACTGATGGAAGAATGGCTGAGTGGTTAAAAGGCACTGGTCTTGAAAACCAGCGTAGGCACTTCGTGTCTACCGTGGGTTCGAATCCCACTTCTTCCTTTCCCTTGTAGTGTAACGGTAACACCAGAGACTTTGGATCTCTTTTTCTTGGTTCGAATCCAAGCAAGGGAATTAACCTTCTCCTCCTAGACCACTTATAGTAATTGTGGCAAGAAGTGTTCCACCATCAGAATCATTAAAAGCCTGAACTACAGCATATGTAACTGCTATATCAACTGTAAAATGAATATATTGTGTACCCGCACTAGAAACTGCGAATGATGTAGTTCCACCGACTGCGTTTGCGAATGCAGTATAAGATGCAGGAACTCCAGCACTCTGTGTTACAGCGTATTTAACATTTTTTTGTCCTGAACCTAGTTCAACAGTATATGCCGTAACTAACAGTCTAACTGTAATTGGAACATTGATACTTGTATTTTGTATACCAAAATAATAATCAGTACCGTTTTGAGTCACTCCTGGACTTATTGATGGCACTCTATCTTCGCTTGCGGACAGTAGTCGTAAGCGAAGACTCTTTTTTGACTGATTGATTCTTCGCAAATTCATCTTCCGTAAACAGAAACAACAATTCCAGTTCCAGCAACATCATTTCTTACGAAGATATTTGCAGGATTTGTACATCCGACAAACAATTCATCTAGGCCACCAATCATATAATAACGATTTGCTCCTGTATCCGCAGAAGAACCGTAAATACGGAGCATTGTTGTGGATGTTGTATTCATATTTTTGATAGTCACTCCCTCTCTTAATGGGATAATATTATTGAGAGTGATTCCAACTCCACCGATAGCCGCTCCAAATGCAGTGCCCCCTCCTGCTGCTCCTGTTGCAGAAAATTGGGCAAAAAACATTGGAGGATTGGGAGATATACTCCTGATATCTGTATTGTTTAGTCTATAAGTTGACATGGTTATCCTCTTATGCCTTGTACTTTACCTCTAGAACAGGCAAGTGATTGACTTTTTTGATTGTTATTGGAGTTCCAGCCTGTTCTGCTACTATAGGTTTATGTAGTTCCAGATATTGATATTTAGGTTTACCAAATGGTTCATTTACCCAAAAAGATCTGATATCTGTAGTGTTTGCTCTGTATGTCATGTGTTTCCTTTTTATGATACTCCCGCTACAACTCTGACATTTCCAGGTGCATATGTTGATGTTAGAACTGACATTCCAGGACAGTAGGATGCAGTACAAGTATTGTTGTAGTTTTGTATCCTGATATTTGACCCAGTCAAATAGTATGTCGATCCCTGTGGATTATCCAAAGCAACTGTTGTTCCTCCCCAGTCAAGCAAATATCCTGTATAATTTTTGATAAGAACATTCTTTAGTTGAAGTGGTGTTGCTCCGTAGTTAGAATCTTTGTCTCTATCTACTGCTTTAAATCGCATTGCTTGATCTGGGAAGTAAATATTTTGCATTATAAGATGATCTGTATCCATTTCCCACCATGATGCATTACTAGAACTTGCTCCTCCCACTCCCCATGAAGCAGGATCAAACTTTGTTGCGGTGAATCCATCAAGAACGAGATCTTGTTTGATGACTCCATGACTTGCTGTACCAGATCTAGGGAGGCTCAAATATTCATAGAAAATACCCTGATTATCAAATGTACCAGTCATTACAATATTTGACCATATACCATTACTCAGTGATCTTGGATAGGTAACACCAGTTGTAGTACCGCTAGTGAAATAGTGAATTATATCGTCATGTGCGTCTACTCCTCCACCTTGTATGAAATTTGAAGCAGTGCCATTAAGACAGAGTCCCCAATCCAACCACGGAGTATCGCCAAATCTTTCTGTAGTATTATTCAACGAAACAGCGTGTGTTCGATATCCATTGAAACAATTGAACATATGAGAATTGGTAATATATGTCGATGCGAAGGCTCCACTAGCCATAGGTGTGCCATTTGCCCATCCACCACCAAATGTTGGTCCTAACAGATTGCCAGAGCCGTCACGATTTTCATTTCGAGACTCACAGCGATCCGCCCAAAATAGGCCAGAAGTAACAACAGTCGGACCAAGAGGACTTCTGATCATATTTGGGAATGCTTGTCTAAAGTTGCTATCGTTATAAAAAGTTACATCTTGAATTTTTAGTCTTTGTATGCTCGCAATAGATTGTACGGCTGTTTGAGATGATCCATTTTGAAACGGAAGAGTTACTCCAGTTACACCAGAGAAAAGTTTTACCTGTCCCGCAGTTAGACCTGGTGCTGCTTTAAGAGTTACCCACCTCTTGATAGCAGTTGTCATTGAATTAAGAATACTTGTTCCTACACCTCCTGCTTGCCCTGTTATCCCATGATAACCTTCCATAAGATATACAACAGAACCCGCAACTTCACCTGTTCCACTATTATAAGATAGATTTGCAGTTAAGCCGTTCTTAATAAAATGCATTGCTCTACCCACTGTTCTAAATGGAGCACCCGATGTTCCTTCTCCTGTAGTATCATTTCCTGTTGGTCCTGGAGAAACCCAAGCAGTACGAACAGGAACATTGTTCTTATTCACATATAGGACTAGTTCGTGGTTTCCTTCGTAACGAACCCTTTGGTGGTTTACTGATCCTGCTTGATTTGCCGCCGTTGTTGGTGGATTAGCACGATCAATAGTACCCTGAAGAATTCTTGGAATTCCTGAATTTGGATATGCAATAGCCTTTACATCTATAAACCTACTGCCTGCAATTTGAGTGAATGGATTCTGTGGATCAATGGTTATAAAATACTCATTGAATTTTGTTGCAGGATTGTACTGTTTACTCGTTACTTTTTTCCAAGGTCCACCTCCAACAGAGAATTCAACTCTATTGATATCATTAACATGATATGCAACAACACCTACAGTAAATGTTGAACCTCCGTATTCTGAAAATGGTACAGTTGTCCATCGGGCAAATGCTTTTGCATCGTATCCAAATGTTGCTGCTGTTGGTCCTGTTATTTCTGGTATAGTTGATCCTTCAGCACCACTTCCAACAAAGAAATACTGATTTGTATATTGTTCTACTGGTTGCGTTGGATATATGGTCAAACCCGTGGCTTTATCAATTGCATAACTTATGCCAGGAAAATACGATAGAGTATCCCTCATTCCAGTAAATCCATCAAAAATAGAACCTCTATTAAAGTTATTTTGAAGAGTGCTGCCCATCCAATGGTAGTAGTAATTACTAAAAATACCAGATGGATTCTCTCTTGGAGATGTGCTAATGGCATTTCTTTTCCATGAGAGAGCCGCAGGACCAGATGTATAAGTTTCATGTCCTGCTATAAACTTTGCTAATGGATAGCCATCTTCATCAAGCACAGAATCGACTCTAGCATCTAGAGTTTTCAAATATTGTAAGTAGTAAAGCATATTCTCTTGCATTGCTTGTGCTTTGTATGAAGAAACAGGAGAAGGATTTGCATCATTATCTCGATTACCCAATGATATATTGAAGTGTATTTTTCCTACATCAGAGTTCAACCAAGGCTGTATTCTTAAAACAGATGTGCTATCTGGCAATCCATTTTGCCAAGGTCTATCAACCATCATCCAGAATCTTTTAGCAGCCGCACCAGCATCCGCTGTGCTTGTTGCACCTATTGTATTATCTTTAGGCAACACAACTTGTGATCCACTATTAAGATTTAACTGTGCTGTATTGTATCTAACAGGAGTTGATGCAATAATCTTATAATCAGTAGGTCCGGATCCTGCCCCATCTACAATTTTTAGATTTAGAAGCGGAATATGAGTTGCTTTTCCACCATGCGAGGGAAGATGGGTTATTCCACTTGGAGCGTATATCGCATCGAAGCCTGGTAGAGGACTATTGCTTCCTCCTGTATGATCTGCTCCTAAAGGTCCAAAATACAAAAGTCCAAAATTTACCTTTGCAAATGTCAATCCAACCTTTTCAATTCCAATATCTCCATTATCGTACATGATTATAGGTTCTTTTGATGTTATAGAATTAACATATCCGGCAGTAAATCCTGTCATCGTACAACCAAATGTTCTTCCATATGGAGACGGATAACCAACGCTGTTATACCAAGTTCCACCTGCAATTTTTGGATTCCATAGGACAGCCTCTGCACTCATACAAGTAGCAATTGCTTTGGTTAAACCTACTGGATATAATGGATATGTGACACCAGCAACGACAGATAAACGATTATTCCATCCTGTAAATCCATTAGATCCAGTAAGAGAAAGACTGTTTACCCAATATGGATGAGAAGGATTGAATCTAGCCTCAATAAGAGCCTGTTCTGGATTCATCATACTTGTATTACCAAGCCAGTATCCAGCAGCAATGCAAGCAGGACGGCAAAGATATGTTTTCTGTCCTGCACTTGTAGTTAATACTGCATTGTGCATATAGAATCCCCACATATCAATTCCATACTGAATGACACGATTGAGAAGTGTTTTTCTTCTTTCGAGTACCCAATTGTATGCAGTACTACCAACTGGAGCAGGATTTCCTCCATCAGAGTGTACTGTTGCCAGTATTTTTGCTATATGAGTAACAACATATCCAGTTCCATATGTACTCACATCCCATGTCCAAGGAAGGCCCGAACCTACGCTTGTATCAGGATTCCAATATACTCCATAAACAGCCCTATGTGGCATTAGATTTGCGTACCCGTTACCATTTCCAAACGCACCAACTGGACCTGCAAAGAACCCTGTTGTGGCTCCACCTATTTCCCCAGTCAGAGTGTTTCTCATGGATGCAGTTATTCCAAAAAAGTTTGAAGTTGAATAACTTGCATCATTATTTGGAATCACGGCAGGTCCTGTTGGATCTGGTACTGTGATATCGCTAATATTGAATTGTGGCCTTTTGTGCTTTATTTCTTCAGGCCAAACCATTGGAGGTCTAAAAGATCCAGGTCCTGGAATGTCACCAACAACTGTAAATACACCATATCCCCGTATACATGATCTTTTTCTTGGACTATCTGGAACCCCAAAGTGGGCATATGGAGTGTTATTTGTATCAGCAGGATAGCACCGTATATCAGATGTAGGACCAGAGAAATAAGAACTAGCATGAACAAAAACATCACCAGGCTCACAGGTCAGTCTTACTGGTCTAGAGGTATTGTAATTGTTATTCACTTTTCCTGAATTCTTTTCCCATAAAACTGGATCAAAATATTGTCTTAGATAACTATTACCTGTAAATCCTGGTCCTATGTTTGGAGAACTCATAGGTTGTCCACCAGGATTTATTATACCAAACATTCTTGAGTCGAATGCAGATTTACCATCATAAAAAGAGGTTCCTCTGGCGGCAGCATCAAAAGCATTATCAAGAGGATCCATTCCTCTAACAGTATAATTACCAGGTCCACCTGTAGGACCAAACATTGTGGTTGGTGTAGGATTTTTTATTATTCCGTTTACATATACATCTAATTTTCGATATTGACTAACAGGAATACCAACGCTTGTTGATCCTGGAATACAAGTCAATCCAGGATGATATTCTGGTCTTGGATAACAGGAAACAAGTTCAAGACCGCTTATTCCCTTTACCCAAGGAGTTCCATCAATATATCTTCCTTGTATAACACTTTTATTGAACACCCACATAAAAGTCACACCATTCATATCGTAAGTAACAATATTTCCAGTAAGAGGAGGACCACTTAATTCATTTGCAGTTGTAACCCCAGAAGTACTAGGAAGAGCAACCAAGCCGCCGCTGGTGTCCTCAATAAAAGGTTTTCCACCATTTCCACTTGTGTCAGATCGAACAAATCTGAATTTTGCACTTCCCAATGAAATTCTCTGTTGATTGTCTGGCATGATTTCTCTCTTTTTTGTTCATAGACTACATAATAGTACGCTAATATGTATTTGGAGAATATTCACAATGGAAGGAAATAATGGAGCAGGAAAAGGGGACACCTACCGTCCTGTGGACTATCAGAAGTGGTCAAGCAATTGGGATGCCATATTTGGTAAGAAAAGTGAGAAAAAGAAGCCTGTAAAAAAGAAGAAACCTAAAAAGGCTTGACTTGTGTTAACCCTTTGAATGATCGTAAAGCCAATGGCAATTTGGACATAATATCAATAGATTATCCTCCGCATTGATCTCAGAAAGAAGTGATGTTAGTGGATAGTCTGCTATGGGACGCTTATGGCAAACTTCAACATGATGTTGCCATCCGCATTTTTCACAGCATTTTATTTCCAATGCTTTCTTTGATGATCTTGCCCTTGCTCTTACAAGGGCGAAGGCAGATGACCGATGGTGCTTCTCATAAATCGCTTCTTGTAGTGTTATGTCTTTTGCATCCCTCACTTCATGGAAGCAAGATTTGCAATATTTTCTACTACTCCTGATAGGACATTTACAAGATTCACATTTACCCTCAACTGATCGTTTTGGGATATTCTTGTTAGAAATAATAGTAGAACAAGAACGAGAACAAAATTTAGGATTATTTGTTTCTTTTCCACAATTGAGACAAGTTCTTGACATGAGCGGAACCTCCATATATACTATGTAGTATAAGACAGTGTTTCCATTACCCGTGTATCGGCTCAATCTTCTAAATTGTAGTACCGTAATTGGATTTATACAGGTTCGATTCCTGTCACGGGTGTTCTGATCGAAAATAGCACTTGTAGCCCAATGGCAGAGGCGGTAGATTTAGGTTCTACTTAGTGTAGGTTCGAGTCCTATCAAGTGCATTTCTCCTAAATAACAGCATACAAGGAGAACCGTATGCTGAAATTTGCAAAATTCCAAGAAATAGACATCATCACAGAAGCCGAAGACAAGGCAACAGGTGGTGTCACGCACCTCACCC
>Ga0172372_10012652_pt1 | contig 10556 bp, 18 predicted proteins | sample LakKiv5m_2_FD_114544 | JGI IMG/M metagenome (GOLD analysis project Ga0172372, IMG submission 114544) | Freshwater microbial communities from Kabuno Bay, South-Kivu, Congo - kab_092012_9.5m | ecosystem: Environmental > Aquatic > Freshwater > Lake | place: Democratic Republic of the Congo... | reverse complement strand
TGGCAAATATGATCCAGACGTTCTATATGCACAAATGCTCGCCAAGGTGTGGTATCAATGCTGACCACACCGTGTCCTTTTATGCCCACAATATCATAGGCTATGTTGCCAAATTTATCAAGTTCAAGGGCTTGATGGCAATGGTCTGCAAGTTCTTGGCTGATTGGTGCTACATCTCCCACATTCGGTGCTACCTTGGTATAACGGCTTAGTTCAGGAAAGTCTTTGACCAAATCTTTGAGCACGATACCACGGTGCATGGCTGCTATGGTATAGGTAGGGTGTAGATGAACTACCACACGAATGTCTTCTGAGTGTTGGCCCATTTCTCTTTGAAGACCAAAATGTAAGGGAAGTTCTCCGCTGGGCTTGAGATTACCGCTGATATCATCTTGTTCTATGACTTCAGGAAATTCTCTTATACCATCGTAAGCAATACGTATTTTCTTAAACATATCGTATTGTAGTTTTTGTTTGCGAACACTACTAGGTGTAATATAGAAATGATTGCGATCGTGATATCTTATACTGAGATTACCGTCACGACTAGTAATCCAATTACGATGATATGCTTCTGCGAGTACATCACAGCAGGTTTCTAACATATGGTCTGTCCTTGTGTATGGTGCTTCGTGATGGAATCGAACCACCGCTATTCGCCGTGTAAAGGCGACGTTTTACCATTAAACTAACGAAGCTTTGTATTCTCTTAAATCTATAATACTTTTTTTCTAGGTACCTTGTCAAACTTTTTAGAGGGTTTATTTACATGACTGATACGTTTGGCCAACATTTCTTTTGTGTCTAACTTATTGGCCTGTAGATCCATTAATGCTTCCACAGTATAGTTATGACGTTCACTAGGGTTTTGCCTACGCAGTTCACGAGCACGTTGAGCAGCAATAAGCACTAGTTCAAACTTATTACCACCAACAATACGTGTACATTGTTGAATATCAATCTCTGGTCCACGACTTAAAATTAACTTTTTCATGCTGTCCTATAAATTAAATGATAACCAAATTGTGTACGGACGGGTCCGGTAACACTGCCAGGCTCTAAAGCAAAGGCAGCATCTTCAAAATCTTTAACCATTTGTCCACGACTAAACTGTCCTAAAATACCCCCAATTTTACCACTTGGGCATTTGCTATGTTTTTTTGCTAGTTCTGAAAATTTTTCTCCGGTAGTGACTTGTTTCATTAACTGCTCTGCCAATTCTTCACTTTCTACTAAAATATGACTGGCTGTTACTTTACTCATGTATTTTCCTTATGTTTATGGTCTCGGATGAGGGATTCGAACTCTCGACCTCCTGCTCCCAAAGCAGGCATTCTAACCAGACTGAACTAATCCGAGTATTTGGTGCCCCTTGACAGAATCGAACTGCCAATTGATGATTACAAATCAACCGTTATACCATTTAACTAAAAGGGCTAATTTATAATATGTTATTTACTTTTTTATTAGTTGTCAACCTTTATTATAGGTGATTTGGCAAACTAGTATCTATTTCCCCTTTTGGCATTAACAACATATTGATATTATCACCAATATCATATCCCCAATTCCAATTTATACCATTAGCATTTGTCCAAGCATCACTGTCCCGTTCAGCATCAATAAATCCTTCAATGCCCATAGCAAACCAGTCAGCGAAAATTTCTGGATCAATATATCCATCGTCACCAACTACTCCATGCTTGGTGAGGATCTCTCTAATCATTTCAATATTACTGACGCCGTCAATACAAGATTCAATTTCTTCATCAGTTAGATTGTGAACGTCTTTCATGGTTATCTCTAAGTAAAAAAATAATTATATAACAACTAAGTTGTTTTGTCTACTGGTTTAGGAGAAATGAATTCTTGTAATAATGGTTCATTCCAAATCATCTGTAGGGCAACAATGACCAAAACCAAACATCCAATCCAAATAGTTTTTGGCCAACGTTCCATTATTCTAGCAACCACTGTACTACCAAACAATATAATTGGAACACTGAATAATAAACCAAATATAATTAAGTACCAATTACCACCAGCAGCACCAGCAATGGCTAGAGCATTATCCAAGCCCATTACAGCATCGGCCCAAACAATAGTGGCCATAGCACCCCAAAAGGTACTGGCAGCATTGACTTCTTTATGTTCCTCATCACTAGGTTTGACCAAAGTATAAGCAATGTATAATAGAGCCAGCCCACCAATCAATCTCAATCCTGGGATCATCAGTAGGTAAGTTAGTGCTGCCACACAGGCAAACCTAACTGCCACTGCACCAAACGTGCCCCACAGCAGTGCTTTCTTTCTCAAATCTTCAGGTAGTTTACGACTGGCCATAGCAATGACCAGTGCGTTTTCTCCACCCAATACTACATCAATAAGTATAATAGCACCAAGTGCCCAAATAAATTCAAGTGTCATTGTCCCTGTCTTTCTTTCTGTCTTTGTGTGTCTTATCGTAGAGATAGTTGCCTAATACTACTGCTACTACTACGCTAATAAAAAAGAATAAAAACTTAGTCTCATAGACATCCCATAAAGTTTCGTAAGTAAACATTATCAATCCTCCTTACTTTTGAATTCTTCACCAGTATCTACATTGGTTAATTGTAATGGACCGTGTAGCCAAAATTCAGTTTCATCATTGACCCAGCCATCACCTTCCAAGCCTTCAAAACTATCTTCATTCCAAAGTTCTTGGATACGTTCTTGTTCTTCCTCATCCATATCATCGGGAAAAATCCATTCGACCCAACATCCATCAATCATCTCAATGAATTCCCATTCATCACTATCAGGTTCCCATCCATCTGGATTTTCAAGATCAATGTCAGGTTGTTCATCGCTTTCGGTTTCCCAAATACCCCAACGGAAACCTTCTTCCTTAATTACAGTGACATCATCCTTGATCCAGATTTGACGTTCAACTGCGTTCTTCTTGTGATAGTTTTGAATTCTCCAAATTGCCATTTTTTGCCTTTCTCAGTGTAAGTGTACGAATACGATTTCTAATTTTACCCTTGTTTTTAGGGCGACTTTCCTTCTGCAACATGTCCTCTAATTGTACAAGATTTAAAGGACCTAGTCTAGTCTTTCCGGTCTTCGTCCTCATTGGATCTCTTGGTTTTAATTTTTTACCACCACCACTGCCTTTTGCCATGTTTTACTCCGCGAATAAAAATTTTTCTACATTTGGTAATTCAAAGATCTTTTTGGGTAATTCATTTACTTCATATCTACGCATGATATGATTGCTTCTTCCCAATGGGTCCGTACTACCTTCTGCTACTTTATGGTTGCCAATAAAGTCTTCAAGTTGCTGTTTATCCCCGCTACCTGCTGCCATGGGAATATCATCTTGATAGTGCATGAAACTACGATATTTCATTTTCATACGTTCACCACCGCCCATCCAACTAAAGTGCCATCCTGCATCTTTTATACGCCCTTCATCCACAGTGAAGATATCTTTATATGCTACATTAAATAGTCCTCTACTTTGACTTTCTCTAATTTCACTTAAGGTATATCTTTCCACATGATGTCCTAAACATATAAAACCTGGACTCCAAGCAATAGGCGATCCAAGTGCATCAAATGCTCTCATGTCTGCACGACCCATCAAAAATGCCATAGGTAATCTTAGTATACTATTTGGATTGCTGCTGGCTACCATTGTGTAATATGAAATGAAACTAGGGTCCATAATTTCATCACAGTCACTAACAAAGGCTACATCACCGTATCCTATACATTGACTGGCTGAATTACGTTGCATACGTTCACGATTATAGTCGTCTGGTACTGCTTCTTTGTCAGGTAACTCCACTTTAATTACACGGATTTTGTGTTTTGGTAAACCTAATTCATCTATGGTTTTTTCCAGTGTATATTCTTTTGGTATGCCGCTATGTGTTCGATTAGCCTCACATATTACAAATTCATCAATTTGATCTTTAAGCAAGTTGACACGTAATTCTAATAGTTCCCGTTCATTAAAATAAGGAAAGCAATCTTTAATCATAATTCACCTTTAATAAATTTGTCAAGTATATCTGACTTAATGCGTAATACGAAGGCAGCATTATCCTGAAAGCCGAAACTGATCAGCATATCAGAGCCTTTCTCTACCATACCAACTGCAAATTCAACATGAGCATCCATAAAAGCAAATATAGGGCTATATCTAATTAAATTAAAATTATCATCCCAAAGTAAGAATCTGTGTCTATATAAGCCATCCTTACGTCCAACTTCACTCTTGAATAAATTTACTTCATGTACTACAGCCAAATAAAATCCTCTAAACTTAATTACTTGACTACCACCTCTAAAATCTGCATTAATTGGGGCACGTTCTGTAAGAAATACGGTTTCAGCCACTCCAGTAATGGGATCACATTTTACAACTTCAGTTGGATTACTCCATTTAATATAATGATATGGCATGTCTATAATAGGCATCCAATTCTTTTCACAATAACTGTCTTTGGGTGGCTCAATTCTAACACGACTTACTTCAATTACAGTATCCTTATCTACAATAATTTCACTGAGTTCCATACGACCCTGACCAATTTTAGTAGTATCTCTGCGTACTCCACTTAGATATAGTTTATTGTCCCATCGAAATATACGAGCATCCTCTAAGCCTACAAAGTCCCATTGAGGCTCGTAGGTATCAAATTTACTAGTATCTACCTTATTATACCTAGTAATGTTTAAATCGTTATCCAATTCTAAATACCAATTCCAAGTGCGTAGGTGCATGTCGTGTTCAGGATGAATATAAGTCAACGGTCCCCATTGATGCTGAAACAGTTTTGCCTCACTGTGATAGAAGGTATAGTTTACATGACGTAGGTTAACTTTGATAACCCCGTCATTATCTATAAACATACTGGGATTCATTAGCCCAGTACCACCAGTTAGGTTACTGGGTATGATTAATGGTTTTATATAGCCACCATTATCCAAGGCTAGTTTTGCGAAATTGTCCATATAGTTATTATATTATAAAATTAGTTATAGTCAAGCAGTTTGATTAACCGCCACGACCTGCTGCCTTCTTCATAGGCTTGTTTGATGAGGTTTGACTCTTTACCTGTGTTTTATTATTTGTATTATTTTTTTTGCCTGGTGCTGATTGGTTTTGTTTTTTGGCTAATGCCTCTTTCATTGTATCTACAAGTTTAGTTGCCATAATAATCTCCTTGTTAGATACTTATATAGTTCAAGGGATAGTCAGTACAAATTCCGTAAAAGTCAGGCAGTGTAGGCCAGTGTCCTTCTGGCATGACACCTATAGTTTTCCAACCCACAGGCTCTTGTCCAGGATAAGCCCAAATATAGCCATAGCTGGTTATAGCGTATGGATCATTTTCATGTGTGAAATAATGTAAACCAAAATTCTCTGTAAGGCAGTAATTTAATGCTTCTTGATTTTTGGTATGTATGTAAAGATATTCATGTCTAATTCTTAAGAACCAAGGACTTATTAAAATTTCTGGTTGGTCATGTCCTAGGAATAATTTACCATCCAAACATCTAAGATCAATCTCTACACCTATTTTTAAATCATAGATGCAGTGATCTATGGCTTCAATACTATTTTCGTGTACACTATTTGGTCCAGTTAGGTTGCCACGATGACTTATGATTTTCATTTTCTCGTGCAAATTAAATCTCCCTCCCCATAGGGATGTCCTTTAGCAGGTTTAAATTCAGTAGTGAATCCTTTACTGTGTAAGAATGCTTCTAATTCATCCTTAAGTATATGCCCTTTATAATATTGCTTTGGGCAGGCTTCTGTATGTATACATTTTACAGTATCTAATAATATGCCCATACCTTGTAGAACCTTTAGTTCTGTACCTTGTGTATCTAACCATAGAACATCAATACTGTTTATGCCTAAATCGTTTAATACTTTATCTAATCTTTTTACTGGGACTTTTACCACATTCCATTGTTTAAGACCAAATGGTACATCAATTGGTTCTAGTAGACTACTACAGCCGTCATTGACTGTTACACTATAAAAATCCATTTCACCTTCTTGGTCACTAACGGCAAATTCCATTAGTTCTATATTATTCTTTTTCATTACTCCTAACTTATGTTTGCACTGTTGTATACCATATGGATTAGGTTCAAAGGCTATAATTCTTGTGTTAGGATATTTTGATCCAAATTTTAGGCTATGTTCTAAATCTCTACTACCAACATCTAATATAACATTTGGTCCATTTGGAAAAATTGAATCAACTACAGATAAAAAATCATTCATACTCTTAAACCCCATAAATCTACAGCCTGTTTATATTCAGGGCCATATGTTTTGTCCACTGCTTGACGCATGGCTTTGGCTCCAGCCAGTGTGCCACCTGGATGTCCATGTATAGAACCACCACTATTGGCCAAATAATCTACACCAACCTGTTCAGTTACCCAGTCTACCATACCAGGATGAAACCCACAACTTAATGCTGGTACAGTATTTCCTTCTCTAAGAATATTTATACACTGATATATTTCATCAGGGTCATCATTACTATATCCACCTATCATGCCTGTTTGTATAGTATCCACCCCCATCCATGTGGCCAGTTGACACAATACAGGCCAACTAATACTGTATGGACTACGTACATCTGTAAATATTTTTTGACCACTACTTTGAAAATGTATATAAATGGGCAAATTCAATCGTCTTGCACTGTTATAAGTTCCTAATCCGCCAAGTACGTTAATGTGTACACCATTACCACCTAATTCCATAACACGCACACAACGTCTTAGGATATCGTATGGATCAGCATTAATAGTATGACAAAATACTAATTTATAATTTACCTTACTTAATAAATTAGCCACAATTTCCACACGCTGATCTAAGCGTAGGTGTGGTACATTACTCATGATTTCATCCTCTTTGATAAAATCAACACCACCGTCAATTAATTCACGTACCATGTCTTCAAATATTGCAGGTGTACGAACAACTTTAGGTTTAAGTATTCCACCTAGTAATGGTTTATTATAATTACCTGTTAGTTTACGTATACCACTGAAACCAAACTTGGGACCAAGAAAGTTTGCTTTTACATGTTCTGGTAGTACAAGACCAACTAGTCTACATCTTTCAACAATATTAATGTCAGTGTGCCCGCCCATAACTTGACAGATAAGATGATTAACACCGTCCTCAACCCAATCAATGTTGGCCACAGGAAAAGCAATATCTACAAATCCCTCGTTAGTTTTTTCCAGTATATCTTTATTATTTAATATTAGGCAACTATGATTTTCATAAAGATCATTGTCTTCCCATTTATTTCTAATACTAGGATTACCTACACTTTGGCCTACAGCAATATCCCATGCTGCTGCGGATAATGTTGTTTTTGACTTGATCTTATAGGTAGCAAAAAAATAACGTTCAAGATCAATGTCTTCTTTACTTCTAAAGAGGTTCATACTTGTCTCCAGGTATGCTAGGAACCTTTATACACATTACTACGCAGTCTTCTAAAAATTCTGGGTTCGCAATTTCGTAAGGTTCGAGAACAAATATGTCTCCAGGTTCAATAGTCATTTTTTTAATTATCATACTTCCACTTACCAGTAGGTTGTATTCGGTAGCAACCACATGATAGTGTTCAGGCCAATACTCACCCTTCTTGTGTGTAAGTAAGCCTACTTCAAAATCCTTTGTTTTTAAAATACTAGGGTCAAAGTTGCCTATTAACCACCCTCTGTGAAAATTCTTTATATTAAATAGTTTCATAGTATTTTAAATACTTTTCTAAATCTTCTGGATCACCCACTGCATGATGCTGTTCATTGGGTATATGATATATACCTACACTGTGCCCATATCGTATCATATAGTTGTATGTAGGTGCAATATAGAATTCGCCATTAGGCGCTCTGTCATTTTGGTTAATCATCATACGACTGCTATGTACAAAGTATTTTCCTTTACGCCAGTAGTGTATACCATTTAACCCTATATTACTGATAACAATTTTTTCACGTAGTTCAACACCTAAGCCTTTACCATCTATTTTAATATAACTGTTTTTATCGGTAGTACTATAATATGTTACTACACAACCAGCATAATTCCTAGCCACCTGTAGAAAAATCTTACTATCCCAAGCCATAATTTGATCACAATTGGCTATTACTAATTCTTGATCATTATCTATATAAGGTTCAAATAGCAGTGCGCTACAAGCAGGCCCCTCAGTGGTTTGATCTATCTCAATAAATGTACTAATTCCTACAGTATTTTGAATTAGGTCCTTTAATTTTTGAGTATTTTCATCCTGTCTAATTATAAAATAGTAGTTGCCCTTAAGTTTAAGACTTTCCAAGGCTCGTACAATCATAGGTTTACCATGGATATCTATTAGAGATTTATGCGGATATCGATCCCTCGGAAATCTTGATCCAAGACCACCCATTGGAATTATAATATTCAAAATTGTTCCTTTACACTTCTGTAATGATGTACCTGATGATAAAAACTATGATGTACCTTATTGTGTTTGGCTACGCTCTTTCCATTACAGACCCATTTACAATGTGTACGCATACGCTTACTCCACTCGTTATCCTCCGCCTGCCCATGTAGCAATTTTTCATTAAATGGAAAGCGACGCATAGTATCTTTCTTTACAACCATGTAACAACCATTTTGATACATGTACTGCGTTATACTCCAATTAGTATAAGGCACCTGTGTCCATTGAGGATAGTTAGGATGGTCCAGTGTTACCCAATCTAAATAACATCTCTGTCCATTGTAGAATTGCTGTGCATTACTGGCTACATCCCAATCCTCACCAAATTCTACCCAGTTTTTATAAAAGTCAGTTTGAAAAACAAAATAGTCGTTGCATATAATAACATTATCAAAACGTGCTTCTTCTGCTAGTATGTTTTTCTTACGTGTTATCCATCCCTTACGTTCACTTTCATCAAAGTAGATATAGTTTATATTACCTTCTGGTGCTCTATGTTCAGGACCAATAATTAATATTTCGTAGTCTGTTTCTGGAATGCCCTGTGCCTGTATACTTTCAATGCTTTCCTTCATACCTTTGTGTGTATAAAGAGTACTGATACCAAAAGTTAATTTCATTTCCAAACTCCGTATTCAATGCTTTCTCTCAGGTGTGTATCTATAGTAAGTTCATGACCTGCTGAGTTATTTTTAAAAATGTATTCAAGTAAACTATCAGTACACAAATCTGTAAACTTACAGGTTAACTCTAAGTTTAAAGGAAATATAGTTTTCATTATTTCCGCTATGTAAGGCTTGCCATAGAACACATGATTCTTAATATTATACAAGTCTGTTTGTAATAGATGACTGTTTGGTCTACGCTTAGGTCCAGGATGACAAGCAACAATTTCGTTGGGTAAAAAATTGATAGGTTTATAATGGTGTATATCAAACCTAGTACGCATGATGCAATCGTACTGACTGGGATTATCTATACTGTTGAATCCTTCTTGAACTGGTAACCATTGCCCTGCATTATAGGGCATAGTTTTACGTTCAACTTTACCACCTATGTATTTTTTATAAAATGTATCTGGACAAGTACCAAATTCACCATAGTTTTTGATATATTCCTCACAGTGATAATTGGCTTTTTTGTATTCTGAGATTATGATCTTTTTTACATTGGGATATATTTCAAGTTCTTTTTTAATTTTATCTTCTGTAAATTTGACTAGGTTGGCTCCGGCCATTGCTCCAATATGATTCATATCCCAAGTGCTGAGGTATAGATCACACTCGTGTTGATCAAGAATATTTTTTTTGAAGTCTTTAAAATGCATCTTAAAAGTTCTAAGATGCCCCGTTACTACAACTGCTACACGTTTTCTTTCAATGTCCATATTACAATATTTGCTTGTTCAAAGGCCCTTTACGCCTATAGTTGTCTTCCATACGTTCAATTAAAGTTCTATTTTCATATCTAACACGATCCATACGGTTTTCACTGGGAGTGCCCCAATATAAATGTTTTGGATTACTACACTTACCATTGTTACAGGCATGACATACTAGGATCATATGTCCATTAGGTATGGTAGTATGTGTTTCGTGTGCTAGTAGTCCTTTACATAAAGTACTGCCACCGCCACGTTCAATACAATAATCATCAAGATCCAAATGTTCTTGACGCAGTGTTTTAGGTTTCTTTATATATTCGTATATATTTTCCACCAACTATTTATTTTGAGTTGGTGGCGGGCATTAACTTTTCTTAGCCTTGCCTGCTTTCATATTAGCCATCCAATGTGCCAGTTGTCCTTTACGACCACCTTGTTTAGCCACTTTTCTCAGTGTGCTTACTGAAGCCTTAGTTGGTACACCGTGACGTTTGCTATCACCTTTGTCTTGGGGGTTCTTACCATCAGCAAAGTTTTCTCCAACTCCTCCGTCTCCACCATCACCACTATATCCTGCATCATAACCATACCATCCATAAGGTCCTGGACCATATGCTGCCTGTTTGACTCGACGC
>Ga0172372_10012651_pt1 | contig 10556 bp, 5 predicted proteins | sample LakKiv5m_2_FD_114544 | JGI IMG/M metagenome (GOLD analysis project Ga0172372, IMG submission 114544) | Freshwater microbial communities from Kabuno Bay, South-Kivu, Congo - kab_092012_9.5m | ecosystem: Environmental > Aquatic > Freshwater > Lake | place: Democratic Republic of the Congo... | reverse complement strand
TTGTGGTGGCCGAAGCGGATTCCCTCCGCTTTCAAGCCCGCGATGACCGGGCGGGCGTCGTCCAACCAACGGCGGTAGCCATCATAGGTGGGCGCGTAGGCCGTAGCAGGAATGCTGCCGATGGCGCAGTAATCGCAATCCAGCGCCTTGTGGTAGGCGATCTCCTCATCGAGTTGGTTGCGCAAGCTGTCCCAGGCGCGATGGGTGGCGATGCAGCGCAGGTTGCAATCGTCGAGCATGGCTTTTGCCGCTGCGGGCGAGACGGGCGAATCGCCCGACATGCAGCCCACGGCCGAGAGTTGGACGGCGGGATAACCCAAGGCGGCGACCCGCTTGAGGGTGTTGGCAAACTCATCCGCGGTCTTGGTGAAATCGCGGAGGGTGAATAATTGAACTGCCAGTTTTTCTTTCATGATTTTTTGGAGCGTTGTTATTGGGCGGCCTTTTTCTCAAGGATCGGAGCGACGCAGATGCCTTTGGGCCGGACGATGTAGCCATCCGTCCAATGTTCGCCCTCGGTGCGCGCCGCTTTCGGCCCCCAGTTGTTTTCCTTGGGATTGCAATTGTGCAGCGGGCCGAAGGTGTTGATCCGGTCGCCGAAGCAAATGAGGTCGAGCTGCGCCTCGCCTGCGGTCTCGGGAATCTCCAGGCGGAATGGTGCGCGCAGGATGCGGCCGAGGCGTTTTCCCCCGAAATCCACCGCGACCAGCGGCGCTTCGAATTTCGGAATGCGCAGCGCCGCGCGGCCTTCGGGCAGGTGGGCCTTGCAGTGGTAGGTGACATTGCCGCCGTAGAACGGCAGGCCCTGCTTGGTCCAGTCGTCGAACGCCAGTTCACGCACCGGAGCGGTGATGCGGAGATTGGTTCCGGCGACCGACACGCCGAAATCGCCGAGGAGGTAACAGGCCTCCAATCCATGGCCGGGGCGGAAGGGCCATTGCACAATGAGCGTGTGCCCGCCGACAGCCAGATCGGGAAGGACGACGGTCTCGATATCCTCATCCACGAAAAACCCGGCGGGCTTGGTGCGAAGGGCTTGGCCGTCGAGGGAAACAACCGCTTCGCCCGCGCGCTCCATGGCCAAGGCCGGTGCGGCAACGGGCACATCGCAATGGATCATGAATTTCAAAGCCACCGAGTGCGTCGGCTCTACATCCGGTTCGGCCCAAGGCTGCGCGATATCGCCATGCCGATGCGGCAGCCCAATGGCGTGGCGCACGAGGTTGTCGACGCGGAGAACCTCGTCGACCGGTTGCCAATCCCCTCCATCCAACGACCACGCCGCACGGTCGAGGATGAGCACATTCGGTTCGTGCAGTGTCACCGGAAACGGGCCCTGCAGGCGCGAGCATTCTTCCCACTTCACAGATGCGGGCTGGGCTTTTGCCTCTTTCGCGGGGAACAACCGGAGCAACCGGTGGTCGGCGACATGCAAATCGAGGTCGAGCTCGGTCCAACCGTCATCGGTCCAGCGTTCGCCGGGTTCGGAAGCGGTGCCGGTGGCGGTGTCGATTTCCTCGAGATGGAACCGGCCGCGAATGCGCAAGGTGGCACCGACGCCATCGCTCGCCGGATGGGGATCGTGATTGGTGCTGCAGAGAAAAAGGATTCGCGAGCCATCCTGTTCCTCGCGGAGTTGGTAAACGGGACCGATGACGCGGCGACCGCCCTTGACCAGTTCGATATCCCGCCAAGGCGCCAGCGCGCTGAGCAGGGCGCGCTTCGAACCGGCACAAGGAATCCATGATTTCGCGGCGAGCACTGCGCGGTCACTCGCCACCCCATCGACTAATTTGGGAGCATCTCCGATCAGAATAACCTTTCCTCCGGCGATAATGAAACGATCAAGTCGATGCAGCGTGGAGGAGCGAATCGTAGTGATCGCCGGGATCACGAGGACATCGTAAGACATTTCCCCCACTCTCAAAAATGGAGAAACATCCTGTCCGCCCTGAACCGGCAGGAGGGACTCCGCGACGAGGTCGACATCGATTTGTCCCTCGAGCATTCCGGTGAGTGCATCGACGAAGCTGTCCTCGATCATGGATTGCCGGTCGGTGTTGGCGTCGGTGGGTCCATCCACGACCCAATGGCTTTCGATCGGATGCAACAAAGCCACGCGGCAGAGCGGGCGGCCGGTTTGCAAGGCCACCGCGAGGCGGGCGAAGTGGCCTTCGACCGCTTCGTATTCGCGATACCACGGCATGTGTGCGCCGATCGAAGCGGGGTAGTCGCGCTTGGCCTCGCCGGCCATGGAATACCAGGTGAGATGGTGCACGCGGACGATGACACCCAACGCAGCCTGCCAGTTGCCTTGGCGCATGTGGCCGGCGAAGGGGAAATCCCAATTCGTCACCCCATACAATTCGCTCATGGTGCCGGGGCAGCCGTTTTGCCGCGCAACGGACTGCGCCTGCTTGGCGATGGTGAATTCCAGGTTGTCGAAAAGCATGTCGATGCCCGGGAGTTGGAAGTGGTGCAGGCTTCGCATGGCCTCGCCGCTCCAGCGCGACTGCCGCGCGGGCGTTTGCTCCTCCATCATGTGGCCGGTCAGGGCGATCCCGTGTTCTTCGCACCATTGGCCGAGCACGCCAGCGAACCCGTCGGAAAACCTCTGGCAGTGGTGGTCGTGGAAACGCAGGCGCGCGAGCGCGCTGGTGCCGTCGGCGGTGTCAAACATCACCGCCGGGAATGTATCCATCAAATCCGCGCCGTATTGCTTCGCGTAAGTCTCCGCCAGGTCGTCGACCCAAGCCGTGCGCAATTCGCAGCGGTCGTTCCACGAGGCCGGTCGCTCCATGGCGATGTAGAGCGGTTCGTCGGTGAAAATGGCCGGAACCTGCGAGCCGAAGCGGTCGCCGAGGACCTCGGCGTAGCGCTCGTGCGTGACTTCGATGAATTTTCGCGTCGCGTCGGCGTTGAGAAGGTTCGCGTATTGCTGGTGGTTGAACCAAGTGATGCCCGGGGCCACCTCGATGTAGGAATAATAGGCCACCTCGCCCGCGCCGGCCTCTTCGCTCTCCGCGATACGGCGCCAACGGGCCAGCTTGCCGCCCTCGAAACGCAACGCCCAGGCGGCGACAAAGGTTCGCTCGGTGACGGGTTGGGGCGGACTGTGATGCACGCGATGCAGCCTCACCTCGCCGGGCTTCGGCCGCCTCGGGGTCATGAGGAGTTGGCGGCAACGGTAATCCGGATTCGCAGTCACCAACCCGCCGGCCGCGCCCGAAGGCCAGCGATCCTCGTCGTAGAGCCAAATGAGCATGCCCATGCGTTCGGCTTCGTCCGCCGAGGTTTTGACATGCTGCATGAATTCCTCGCCGAGGTAGGGAGTGGTGAGTCCCGTGCGGACATGGATGGTGGCGCCGCCGATTCCCATCTCGTGGTAGGCCTGCAGTTGGCGCTTCAAGCGGCCGGTTTCGAGGCGTCCGTTCCAGCTCCAGAACGGCGCGCCACGGTAGATTGCGGTGGGGTTGGCGACGAGTTTTTGGTCCCACGCGGGGATTTTGGCGAATGCACTTTTCGTGTTCATTGGGATCATTTCAAAAATGTCTCGATGGCCTGAAACCACCGCTCCGCGATTTGGTCATACATGGCGTTGGTCGGATGGTTTTTGCCGTTTGAAAAACAACCGGGGTCGATCGACAAGGGATCGTCGGGATCGGTCAAATACGGCGTGTAGAGGTCCACGGTGCCGATGCGGAATCCCCTTTCCCCGTAAAAGGAAACCAGCACATTTCTAATGAAGTGGTTGAAGGCGTGGAGGTCGTTGTTGTAGGTCGCCAGCGGCGTGATCTGGGCCAAAAGCATGCCGACCTCGGGATCGGTTTTGAAAATCGTGCCAAGCAGTTCATCCAGCTGCCTGGGGCTGTTGAGGCCGATGCCATTGATCCCGGCCATGAGCAGGATGAGGTCGGGCCGGTCTTCTTGATCCAACGGGCCACCTTCGCCCGGATTTCCGGAATTTTCCATCCGCCATAGCCACGGTGGCCGTCTTGGTTCCATTTCCGCAAATCATGGGACGGACTTGCCGATCCGCCGCGCGTGGGGTCACCGCTTTTTCCGCAGAAAGGTTCCGGCGATGCGCCGACAAAAACAAACGAGTGCCCGGCGGCCTCCAGCCTTTTGTGCAAGCCGCTGCGGTAGCCAAATTCAAACGGGTGCTCCCAAGCGGGATTGTCCGTGTATCCCGCCGTGATGGAATCCCCCAGCGGCATGATGCGGACGGTGCGTTTTTTGGCTTTGCGGGTTTTCAATTTTATTCGGGCCCCAAGTTCCGCATCGAGCCGTCCTCCCCGTAAGCAACCCTCGCGATGAAGCAATCGCGAATCCGGTCGTGCGAGCGGTCGCGGTATTTGCACCAGACATGATACCAATCGCCTTTCCAGACGAAGAAATCGCCGTGGCCGAATGGCGTGTCGAGCCCCCAACCCGTGCCGACGAGGCCCTTGTATTCGTAGGGGCCGTAGATGTTTTTTGAGGTCGCGTAGTAGCCGGAGCAGCCGAGGTAGTAGGTTCCGTTGTGCTTGTGCAGGGAGTTTTTGTCCATGCGTGGAAAGATGCCCTTGCGGTCGATCTCGATGATGCGGGGCTTTTCATCCAACTCGATCATCGAGTCTTTCAACCGCGCGATCTGGTAGTCGGTATCGCCATTGATGATGTAGGGCGTGCCGTCGTCATCCACGAAGATGGTGGGGTCGAACGACTCCATGAGCGGATGCCCGAGGGCGTCGATAAATGGCCCTTCCGGGGAGTCGGAAACCATCACGCCGGTGCTGCGTTTGCGGTCGGAGAAATACCAATAAAATTTGCCGTTGCGCTCGACGATGTCGCCGGCCCAGCAATCGGTGTTGCCCGCGCCCATGTAGTTGTCCTCCGGGCGGATGGTTCCCACGCGGGTCCATGAGTTGAGGTCCGTGGACCGGTAAATATGCCAGTCGGGCATGACCCAATCGGGGATGTCGAAGCCGACATCGTGCCCGGTGAAGAGGTAGCAAACATCGCCAACCACGAGGGCGTGCGGGTCGGACATGCCGGGTTCATCGATCAATGGGTTTTTCATCCGGTTTTGTTTCATTACTTGAAATTCACTTGAGAAATTCCCATGTCGCTGGTGCCCGCGAACTCGATGTGCAGAGGTTTTCCGGCCCCTTCAGGCAGCGGCACGCGGATGGTGACTTCCTCCTCGCCGGCGATGGTTTCGCGGACTTCGGTGCCGTTCAGCGAAACAACGAGTTCCTCGGGGGTGAATTTCCCATGGTTCTCGATGGTCTTGACCCGGCGGACTTGGAACACGGCCTCTTTCGCCCCGGCGGGCGGAATCACATCCAGAAAGGCGTGGCGGATTTTTTCCCGGGGATTGATGAGCTTCGTGTGGCAAAGGCGGTTGAACCAAAACGGCCCGGCGATGCGGCGCACTTGGTAATCCTTGTTGTATTCCAGCAACAATCCGTTCCGGAATTCGCAGGGCACAAACCCATCCTCATCGCTCGGGCTGCCGATTTTCACGGTGGACTTCGCCACCGGCACCAAGGTGTGTTGGCGCTCGTCCGCCGCATACACGAGAAGGTTCCTCAATAATTTGTCCGCGACGGGATCGAAGCCCGCGAAGCGGTCGAAATCGAAACCGGAAAGGATCACGGACCCCTTGCCACGGAAGACCTCGGCCAGCGCCAAATACTCGAGGCCGCGGCCGAAGTTTGCCAACACCGCCGTGGTGCCGAGCGCTTCGGGGTCCTGCAGCTTCAAGACCGTGCCGACGGGTTCGTTCGTGGGAAGGCCTTCTTTGTCCAAGTTCCATCCGCTGGGGTCCGACCAAAGCCAGAGTTGCCTGCGGCCGATATCCGAAAAAATTCCGGTGTCCGAGCGGCGGGGGTTGATCCAGGCCCCGAAAATCCGGCTCGTGTGCCAGAGGCTTTCCAAGCCCACGCTGGCGCGGTCGCCGATCCATTCGTTCCCGGAGGCCATCACCTCCTTGTGGATTCCGAGGTCGGATAGCGCCATGGCGTTCGGGTGCAGGAAGAGGACCCTTCCGCCCTGCGCGACGAATTTCCGCATCAAAAGGGCGTTGTCCCGCAGCGGCTCGAGCCATTGCTTCGAGCCGATGACGAGCAGGGTTTTCGCCGGGTCTTCCTTTTCCCCGCCGAGCTGCCCATGGGCGAGGGTCTCCTGCAATTGCTGACCGGTGAGGTCTTGGGATTTTTGCATCGCGGCAAAGGGATTTTCCGTGATGAAGAAATCCTTCCCCTCCACCAGTCCGGCTTTTTCCAGGATCGGAACGGACTCGCGCAGCGGGTCGAAGAGATCGATCCGGCGGGCGAAGGCCGGTGCGCCCGCACCTCTCCGCTCGACGAGGATTTCGGTTTCGTTGTGGGAAACTTCCTTGCCGTTTTCTTTAACCACCCCACGGAGGATGTAGGTGCCGGCGGCGAGGTCTTTGGGAAATGCCAACTCGAGTATCTGAGCATCCGTGGCGTAGTGGGCAACGGACCCGGCGAAGGGCAATTTCCCGCTGGCGGCTTCCTGTCCATTTTCCTTGTTGGTCAGACGCCATTCCAGCACCGGTGCCGAGAGCGAGCGGCCGTCATCGGCATCGTTCACCAAATGGACAGGCATACGGACGGTGTCGCCGGCGTAAACATGCGGCCAGCGGTTGTCGAACGAGAGCAGGATGGGTTGGTAGGCGACCGGGTAGGTTTTTGTGATGAGCGGCAGGAAGGGAATTTCCTCGACGCTTTGAGCAACAGCCCAGTTCTTGGCCGAGGTGGTGAAGGGCATGATGCCGGCGATGTCGGGATTTTTGGAACGGATGCGCCGCAGGATTTCGATGAGTTCTTTGCCAAGGTAGGCTTGATAAGCCGTGGCTTCTTCCGGCACATCGGCGGCGTTGCCACCCCACATGACGCTGGCGGCAACTTGCTTGTCCTCGGCGGGCATGCGGCCCATCTCGTCGATGTAAACCCCGAGGGTTTCGGTGAACGCCATGGGTTGCTTGGGGGCGGGCAGCCCGGCCAGCGCCCTCTGGTCCTCGCGGAACTTGTAGGCGGATTGGGCCAGGCCGTTATACCAACCCAAGTAGGCGTGGAAGCTGTTCACATCCCCGGTCTGCCCGAGGCCGAAACCGGTGGTGGCGATGTAGGCGCGGGTGGGATCCCACTTCTTCAGGGCTTCGTAGCACGGCTTGAGGAAGGCGAGCCACTTGTCCCCCAACTCCGTGCCGGGGCGCGGCATTTCATTCGTCAGGATCCAAATCACCACCGATGGGTTGTTCATGTAGTCCGAAGCAAAAAGCTGCTTGTAGTAATCCACCGCGCGCTCATCGAAGGTCGGAGGTTTCTCGCGGCTGGCACCGGGAATACTGGGAACGCCATACCGGCCCACAAACACCATCATGCCCACCTCGTCGCAGAGGCTTTGCCAGAGCGGATCCTGGGCACGCACGATGTTGACATTTTGCGCTTTCAAATACTCGAGGTATTTCCGGGCGTCCCCGGCATCGCAGGCGAGTTGGGGGTTGAGGTTCCGGTTATGCCCCCCTCCCGGCGGCACAATCGCTTGCCCGCGCAGGAACACCGGCTTTCCGTTCAGATAAAACCGGCCGTCTTTTGCCTCGAACCCGCGAAACCCAAAGCGGGACTTAACCTGCAGGGCCGCCTGTTCCGGATTGCCCGAGTCGACGGTGAGCGTGACGAGATACAAATTCGGGGAGCTTGGCGACCAAAGCTTCGGCTTCAAATCGCGGATGGTTTGATCGATTTCAAACCCGCCGGCCACGGCGGTGGCGGCCACCGGTCCCTCCCAGAGCACATCGCCATCGGGCCAGGGTTTGATCGAGGCTTGGATTTTCAGCGCGGGTGGTTGTTGGGCTTCGCTGTTCGGCTGGATCGAAGCTTGGATTTTCAGCCAATCCGCGCCCGCGATCAGGACCGGCTTGCTCACCGTGACCACGCCGGGAGCGTTCTTCAGGCTGAATCCCGAAAGAATGAAGGAATCGCCTCCGGCCTTCGGGGAGACGGTGAGCGCGACGCGGTTGATGCCGGTGCGGTTCATCGCGACTCGCGGCAATTCGAGTTTCGTTGCCTCCGGCGCCGCCGCGAAAACACCTTCGTGGCGCTGGCCGTCCACCTCCAGCGTGTAGGCAGCCTCCGCGTTGGATTGGTAGGAGATGGAGGGCAGGTATTGGCCGGCGATTTGGTTGTCCGCCTGCCAGGTGACCGTGGAGGACTCTCCCCAATTCAGGTAAACCAAGGGGCGTTTCGTGGACTCCACCGACCCGGATTTCACCCCATACTGCCGGAAGAGATCGATCGTGGAAACCTTCCCCGAAGTCGGCCAAGCCAACGCCTCGGAAGGAGCCTCCGCCGCTGGGGCGGCTGACTCCGCCCACAGCAAAGGCAAGGCGGAAAAAAGGGCTGACGCGAGGAGGAGGGAGGTTTTTTGTGTATTCAAGCGAGGCATGCTTCTAGTGGGGCTATGGTTTGAGGATGGCGGGAGGACTTGGCTTCAAAAGAAATTCATCGAGGTGAGGGAATTTGGTTCAAGTGCGAGCGGGACAATTTTGGCCCACTCGCAGGTTGCGCAACTTAATGCCCGAAGGCGTTGTGGGGAACAATGGATTATCGCTTCACATTTTTGCACTATTAGCTCACTTATCCCGCGACTGGTCTCACGATGCCCTTTTGTGTCCTGGCGGGCTTTTAGTTGATTCGCATTCGTAAAATTCGACCTTTCCCGTTTTTATCTGCAACCAAACCGTGGATTGACAGGGTTCTTCAGTTTTGTATTTTTCCGCCATGAAAGCGACGAAAGTTCCCCCTCTGCCGTTCGGGGGACTGGAGGTTGTTCTTGGTCCATTGGAGTGGTTTTCCGAGCATTGGCGTTGGAACCGATCCATTCCGGATTGCTACAACTTGTGGGTCGCGCTGGAGGGGAAGGCGGAACTGCAAACGCTGGGCAAGACCTTTCAAATCCATCCGGGAGTTTGTTTCGTCTTTTCGCCGCACCAGAAATTGTCCGCACAATCAGTGGACGCGCAACCGTTCCGGAATTTTGCCTGCCGCTTCCTGCCTGCCGAAGGTAAGGCGGATCTTTTTCACAAGAGTGCCGGAAAGTTGATGGGCGTGGAGTCGTCGAATTTTTTCGCCCTCCGCGACCTCTGCAACGCCGCCATCCACGCCTCGCGGCACGGGGATGCCCTCGCCACGCAACAGTCCGCCGGGCTTTGCTACCAAATCCTCGCGCAGGTCTGGCGGGACGCCCACACGCCCGCGCCCAAGGGGCCCGACATCATGATTCATCAAATGATGGAGCGCCTGAGGAACCACCCCTTGGAGCGCCTCAGCCTGAAAGAAATGGCGGCGGAAGCAAGGATGTCGGTTTCCACTTTCAGCAGGAGGTTCCAGGCGGTTTCGGGCGAACCGCCGATGGATTTCGCCATCCGCCACCGCATCCTCCAGGCGAAGGATTATCTCCACGGCTCGTGCCTGCAGGTGAAGGAAATCTCGGAAGCCCTCGGCTACTCCGACATCTATTTTTTCAGCCGGCAATTCAAACAGGCCACGGGCATGTCTCCACTCGAATACCGCAAGTCCGGCAAGGTCCTGCCTCGCGGCGGGGCGGCTCAAAGGTAATAGCCGGCCGGCGCGTCATACAGCCAGGCCGTGGCGGTGCGCAGCGCGCAATCCTCGGAAATCCACCCCGCCTCGACCTTCGCAGCGAGAAATTCGGCGAGCAGGGATTTCACCAGCATCGTTTTTCCGTAGCACCATTCGATGCAGGTCGCGTCGCTGGCGAGGACCGGGCATTTCAAGGGCGACAGCGCTTCGAGCCTTTGATCGAGCGTTTGCCGATACATGGAGGGCCGGAAGGTATACCACCACAGCCCGCCGGGATGGACATTTGGAGCCAGCACCGCGGCCTGGATCACATCCACGCCGTTGCCCGCCGCCGCGCACACCAACTCGAACCGGCAATCCGGGTATTTTTGGAAAAACGGAATCAGCCCGTTGATGCGCGCCGGATCGTCCTGTGGAAACGATCCCGTGGGAACGCGTTTCATCCCGACAAACATCTGCACAAACATCCCGCGATTGTTCAACCCGGAGAAAATCGCCTCGAGAAGTTCGCCACGCCAGCGGGCATTTTCGATGGATTCGAAGAGATTGAAATCGATCCGCGCGCCCTTGTGTCCCGCCGCAGCCATGGCGTCGACGGCGGCTTGGAGCGAGGAAACCGCTGCGCCTGCCGCATCGTCCGAGGGCGCTTCCAAGAACGAGGCAACCGGCCCGTTCAGCGTGTCGGCCACGAGCACACCGATTTCCGGAACAACCGGGAAAACGGCCTGCGAAACGAGGTTCTGCGCGATTTTCCGAATGTTCCCCTTTTGGCAGGTGTCGCGGACATGCTCGTCCAAATTTGCCCGCTCCCGAATGGCATGGTCGGCCGCCAGGATGTCGCGCGCGGAGCGGAGTTCGACCCCGTAGAGGTCGAGCAGGATTTTCCGCAGGCACCAATTCATCGCGGTGTTTTCGGTTTTGGCAAAAGCGTCAAAATAGGCT
>Ga0172372_10012648_pt1 | contig 10558 bp, 14 predicted proteins | sample LakKiv5m_2_FD_114544 | JGI IMG/M metagenome (GOLD analysis project Ga0172372, IMG submission 114544) | Freshwater microbial communities from Kabuno Bay, South-Kivu, Congo - kab_092012_9.5m | ecosystem: Environmental > Aquatic > Freshwater > Lake | place: Democratic Republic of the Congo... | reverse complement strand
CAACCCAAGCACTTTGGTATAAAAACCTACATTTTCTTGTGCTTTTGAGGCGATGGCGGTGATATGGTGAATGCCTGTGGTCATGGGGTTGTGGCGGTGTACATTGGACGAAGTTCGAATGTATTTCGGGCAAAATCCGCAGGATTTTGACGAATGATACTTGAGCCTCGCCCGCGCTCGACAAGCTCGCGCGGGACGCTACAATCTTTTACATCATAACTGAACAACCTAGACTTAATTACCCCTTTAATCTCTAGCCATTATTAATTTTTTATTGTATCACCATACTTTTTTATGTATGTTTCAATATCAAACTTTGACTTGCATCCGTTATAGCTCATGTATCTAATTTTCCCAAACACCGGACGATCAAACCAAGCCCTGTCATGAACACCACCTATAGACCAAGCTATTCCAACATAGCCATTAGGGTCTCGACCATCAAGCTCATACTTATCATTTAAATAAATGGCATATCGCAATGCTTCATCTACACTCTTTGTCCATTCTAATATTTTTTTTGCCCAGTACATCCGCATATACCCGTGCATTTTCCCAGTCATCTTCATTTCTAGCTGTGCCGCATTCCAAAGCGGGTCGTGCGTCTCAGCCTTTTCAAATTGCTCTATAGTGTACAAATACGGCCGCTTATCTTTTCCATGATCTGACAAAGTTTTCTTCGCCCAATCCGGAAAACATTCTTTTGAATCATATTTTTTATTGTAAAAACAAAAATTATCAGATAGTTCTTTGCGAATAATTAATTCTTCCAGAAAATCTTGAGCGTTTTTTCCATGAGAACCAGTTTTCATAATTTCAAGCGCTACCCTCTGCGCGCTCAGATTGCCAAAGTGCAGGTATGGGGAAAGATTGGATTGAGTATTTTCGTTTGGGTCATTTCTATTTTGTGAATAATTTGATAAGCGATCTTCTATAAATTTTTTCAAAGTACGTCTTCCGGCTTTTTCACCCGGCAAACACCAAGTAACTTCAGGCACTTTCAAATCAACTTTTAACGATTCACGTGCCGCTTTCCAATTGTTGTTACTAGTAGTAGCAGAAAAATCTTGCTTTTTTACTAAGGGAAATGGCACTGAATACTCTTTTATAACCATCTGTATTTTAGGGCGTATTGTATAAGCGCCGAATTCTTGTTTGGGCGAGGCTATTCTGCACGGAACTATATTATGGGCATCTACTTCATAAAAAGCACATGATATTTTTTTTGAGACTTCGTTTTGCCATTGTTGCTTAATGCGCAAGGGGTCAAAATCGGTCACCAAAGCGCCCACCTCGTATTTGCTTACAAATGTAGTCACAGTTTCTACTGGGTCACCCAAAAGTAAGTGGAAGTTTATATTGAATTTTTTTAACTCAGACTCTACTTCTTCAAGCCCTCGAAGCATAAAACCATATTGCCTTATGGTGGCTTGTAAGGAATTTGGTTTAAGGGCAAAGATAACAATGAGCTCAACATTTCTACTAGTAGCGATTTGCTGAGCGTACAAAAGTGCCCAATTATCATGGACCCTCTGATCACGACTCATCCAATATATTATCGGCCCATCTGAAAAAGTATTGTTATTAATACTATATACTCTTCTTCGATCTACTGTGTATTTCATAAATAATTATTTATTGTACTTTTTATTTTAGACAAACGATCTTTAGGAATTTTATCTAGATTCCTCAAGAGAATACTCAGTCTTGGATTTTTGGCAATAATGGCTCGGTGGTCGTCGAGGAAGTTGTAAAACAAATCATCCCAAACTTGACACCAGTCGCCACGGCCATAATTGCTCATTTTCAAAATATAATTTGACGAACTAAAATAAGGCTTTGTAGTGATAGTGCCACCATCAGAAAACTGGCTCATTGCATACACGTTTGGCACCATGACCCAGTCATACGCATCGATAAAGAGATCCATAAACCACTGATACACAGAATCAGGATGTATTTTTAAAAGCAACATAAAATTACCCACAATCATCAGTCTTTCGATATGATGGCAATACGCTGAATGTAGTAACCTTTTAATTGTCTCATCAACGGGCTCAATACCTGTCGTACCTTTGTACCAAGAATCAGTGAGTTTATTTGTATGATTAAGATAATTTCTTTTTCTTATTTCCGAACCACGAATTACATATACCGCTCGCATAAATTCTCTCCAGCCAATGATTTGTCTCAAAAAACCCTCTACGGAAGAAAGTGGCATTATATCCTCCACAGATAAAACCGAAGTGACTATTTGACGAGGAGAAAGAAGTCCAATGTTTAGTGGAGCTGAAAGTTTGCTATGGAAAACCACAGATTCATCTTTAGAAATAGCGTCTTCGTAAGCGCCAAAATGATAGAGCCTATTTTTTACAAAATCTGCCCAAACCTTTTTTGCTTCCATGTGATCTATAGGGTAATTAAAGGTCGTAATCTCTCCTGGATTATTTTTGAAGTATTTATTGGTATAGCGTATAGCCTCTAAAACATAAGGACTTCTTTTGAGTGAAATCGGCGTGGGCACATTAAAGCCTTTTGGTAACTTTTTTCTATTTTCTGTATCAAAACTCCATTTTCCACCCCTCGGCCCATCTCCATCCATCAAGACCCCAAGTCTTTTTCTTTGGAAAATATAAAAACTACTCATCAAAAATTTTTTCTTACCAGAAAAGTAAGTATTTAAAACATCGATGCTTGTTAGAAAATTTGGTGATTCTAAAATCTTAAGAGAAATTGGAGAAGAGCAGTATTTTTTTAACCTTTTTTCTAAAACATAATCTACCGGGTCGTAAACCGTACACTCGTAAATTCTATTCTTTTTAAGAAAATCAGCTAGGTACTTTGGGTCAGGATACAGATTATAATCAAGATATTTAACAGTAAATCCTTTAGCAACCAACACATCTTTAAATGATCGTAATGACGCTCGATGTAAAACAATTTTCTGTTTATGAAATTTTCTTGGATATGTTTTGTCTCCGAAAAACAAAGGATCTTCTATTACTATTAGAAGAGTGTCCCTCGGAAAATCAAATATTTCTTCAAATATTTGATGGGGATATATGAGATGAGATTTTTTATGAGTTAATTTCATTTATTAATTATAAAGTATGAAACAAGCATTATGGCGCCCCACCATCCGATATCAGAAAAGATTAAACTGATCATTATTTTATTCTGCCAAGATTTCGGTAAAAGCTCACCCGGCTTACCCTCTTTTTCTTTCTGTAAAAGGTATGGACTTACACTGAAAGACAAAAATAGGCCGTTAAGAATAAGCACTACAGCGATAAAAGCAAGATACATCGGGATACCGGTAAACGCTTCGTTTCTAAAAAATATCGCCCCGCCAATTATCGCAATCATCATACCGGCCCAGATCAAGGGTTTGGTCACTTTGTGGGTGCGCGTCGTCGCTTCGGTCCAATAGCTGGACTTTCTACCCAAAAATCCATGAATATCAATAACCGTCACTGCCCCAAGGCCAATAACGAAACCGGCGAGTAATAAAAATAGTCCGATTGAATCAATCCATAGCGCTGTCATACGATTTTATTTTGTAATTTAGTTTTTGAAATCATAATCTGTTCATTAAGTATATTACTTATTGCGTGATTTGTGATATAATGATATAAATTTTTATGAGCGTTGGGGTTCGAAACGCATGCTTATCAATTAAAAAGGAACTTAATTACATGCAAAAAAATATTGTAGAGACAGCAATCGAAGTTGGGTCGTTTCAAACATTAGTAACAGCTGTGAAAGCTGCCGGATTGGTAGAAACTCTTTCAAGCCCTGGGCCATTCACAGTATTTGCTCCAACGGATGAGGCATTCTCCAAACTTCCAAAAGAAACATTGGATGCTGTATTGGCAGACAATGAAAAACTTACTGCGATTCTAACTTATCACGTAGTATCTGGTAAAGTTATGGCATCTGATGTTATAAATCTAAAAGAGGCAGCAACTGTTCAGGGCGGTAAACTAACCATAGATATTTCAGATGGAGTCAAAATAAATAATGCGAATGTTATTAAAACTGATATTGAAACGTCAAATGGTGTTATTCATGTGATTGATACGGTTTTGCTTCCGCAATAAACACAAAAAGTTCTGTCTAAAAAAATCTCTCAAATTGGGAGATTTTTTTATTTTTATGTCTTCAAAGAAACAAATCATAGATTATTTATTCATCCAAATACCAAAAACAACAATTGCTGTGATTATCGCTCCAGCAACAAAATATATAGATCGGGCATAAATTTATTTTTTCAAAAGCGCTCCAAGTGAAAGAATAGAAGGGACCCAAAGACCAACAAATAATCCTTGGTCAGTTTGGCCACTAAACCACAAATAAATTGCTAACAAAAATGAAAGGGCCGCACCTACAATAAAATAATTTTTCATATTATTCCTAAATTAATAATTAGGGGCTAGTGAAGTTAAAGCGGATTTTTCCTCAGTCTTTTGAGAATTTCTTGGTACATACTTTTACGATAGTCCCAACGAAACTCAGATTCTTTCATGTGTAACACGAATTTGTCTTTTCTCACGCCCTTCATCTTGAGTAACCTGGCTTTGGTAAAGCTCCAAAAACTTTCAATACCATTGATGTGATTTTTTCCTCGAGCAAATTCATTTTCATGATGATGAATTCGATAATGATCATAACCATGCAAAATCAAACTGTCATAACTGCGCCATGCATCAGTGAAAACAGTACTTTGTGAAAGTATTTTTCCTTGAATAATAGGGAGTAATTGATCCCTTGAACAGTGTTGGTTTCAGAAATGCCTTGCTCCGGAAAACTCCTAACCAGGATAGATTTAGCTTGTATGGAAATTCCCCTTCCTTTGTCTTGATCACTGACAACTGATAGTATAACACCTTTGTCCTGCAATTGTTGTCTGTAAGCTTCTGTCAGATGATCAAGACTATTTTCTTGAACAGCTCGGATCACGGCAGCTTCTAGTTCGTCTGGCAAAAATGTAGCTGATTGCTCTGAAAAAAGCTTAATAGTGATTTTAGCTGCGCTCATGATAGTATTTTCTATTACTTTATCTTCTTCTGTGCGATGAGCAAAGCCAGATGCAATATCAAAAACAACTAGATTAAAGTTATTACCTTGAGCGTCGACTAACTTTTCTACCCTAGGAGGAGTAGATTCCGCCGACATTCTTCCGAGCAAAAACTTGAGTGACCGCTGACTAAAATGATCTACTGCATTTATCATTGCTGCCTTTTGCTCACTGTCAACAATTTTGTGATCAATTTTGTCTAGGACTACTTTTTTAGCAGGCTCGATGACTTCTTGCTGGTATTTTTCTCTGACAGATTGCTTAAGTGTTTCAAGACGTTGAGAGATCTGTTTCGAAATACCTTCAGTCGCTACTTCAGAGCTCTCATCCTCTTCGAGCAGATTCTGATAATCTATATTGTGTGATTTTGCGTATGCTTCAACAATCTCTTGTTCATTGGCTTCTTAGGACGTAAGAATGTTTAAGTAAGATAAAACCTCTGGGATTTGGCTTATAATTGCCGGGAGCTTGTCTGGTCCAAAAGCAGCGCCAGCATCAGCAATGGCGAACGACTCCACCAGGTTTGTCCTTTTTCCAGCCATCTTTGCTAGTCCTGGGTTTTCGTGATTGGCAATCATTTGCTCTAGGGCTTGAGTGTCTTCAGGGCCGAGCACACCTTGCAGTCTTTTACGCATGCCAGCTATGTACACGTAACTATTTATTAGGTGTCCTTTATCAAAGCTACTATATTCTCCTTTGCTTGCTCGTTGTGGGTCACTAACTTCGGGCACAGCATACCCAATGTCATGATAGGCAGCTGTCATGGCTAAAATAAATTTTTCTTTGGCCGAAAGAGGTGTATCCTGTTTGTTTTCAGCAATTACTACCGCATCTCTCAAATCTTGTGTCAGATGCATCCAACCGTGATCTCCAAGTGTCACGACGGTAGCTTTCGTATCTTGATATGTAATAGCCCGTACTGCTTCGACAGTCAACTTTTGAACTTCGCTGCGAAGCCGCCTGAGTTCTATACTATCTATTTCGGGACTAGATTGTTGGACTTCTTGGACGTACTCTTCTCCCCACTACGACATTTGCTGAGAAAACTCTTTCATGCGTTTGAGCTTGCTTTCCTGTCCCTTGAGTATCCGCTCCTGCTCATACTGAATTTGCATTGTCGGTTGCTCTGCTGTCAGCTGCTGAGCAGTCTCAGAATCAGTAGTGGCATCAATCGCTTCAAGCAACAGATCAAATGTACTGCTATCCTCATTCTGAGTTTGATACATGTTTGCTATTTCCTTACGAACGGTTTTGGCGCCTTTTTGGGCAACAGCGACTGCCCTTTCTGTCATCTCATTGCGGAGTTGTACATTTTTTGTCTTAGAATAAGTATAGGTGTAAAATGTCTGTTTTAATGAACGACGCATAAAATCGGGTTTATTGATAGATTCAACAGGCTCAGTTTGGGGTTTTTGGGATATTTCAGCCATAACACCTATAATACTCTCCTATAATTCGTCTATGCAAGCCCCTTTATTAATTCATCTAGCATTCCATTTACTCGCTTCTCCCAATACTCACGGTTTTGCATTGTGCCAGATGTGTCAAAAATGTCGTTTACGTTTGCAAAATAAACCGCAGCATTAATGATCATCATCTGGAAAGCTGATAGTACCAGCTTGAGTTGCTCAACCATGCGAGCGCCACCCACAGGTCCATTCGACACCCCACATATGGCGACCGGCTTTCCTTCATACTCTGCGTAGGCATTGTCTAAAAACATTTTTAATTCGCCTGGGTATCCATGGTTGTATTCTGGAGAAACTATGACCAGACCATGAGCTTCTTTAATCATTTGGCGCCATTTTTCAGTGAGAGACGTAGAAAGACCTTCCGTCGCTTGTTGCGGGTAGTCACGAATATCGACCAGCTGAGGCTCTATATCTGACCGCTGTTTTACGATATCTAGCACAAAATTAAAAACCCCCTCACTTTTACGGCCTTCGCGCGCTGTGCCAAGTAAAAAAATAATCTTTTTCATAATTGTTTTTATTTATATTATCTAAAATAAAATAAAGGTCCAGACCAACCCTTAAACCGATCATCCTCCTCGGGCGATGATTTTTTAGGTATCATTGGAACAAACACACTTACTCTACGCTTGTACTCGGAAAAGTCCGGATGCTCGGCCATCTTTTTTTCAAGCATTGGGATGCCGGAAACTTTCAATATTAAAAAAGTGATTGTAAGCGGACCAATAATTGCAAGTAAGCCGTTTGGCACAGAAAGTGCGATAAGCCATATACCCCACCACTGTGTGACTTCGCCATAATAATTTGGATGGCGAGTATACGCCCAAAGTCCACTCTGCATAAGCTTACCTTTGTTGGCTGCATCTTTTATAAACCTTGCCAACTGCGCGTCACCAACTGCCTCAAAGAAAAAGCCAATAAGCCAAACTGCTACACCGACAAAATCTAGCAAACTAAGCGGAGCTCCGGAATGTTTATTAATAAGAAGTACAGGCATTACGATGAGAAACAAAAACATTCCCTGCAAGAGATACACTTGAAAATACGAGCGAATATAAAACCACTTACCCCACTCCTTGCGCCACGCGAGGTACCGATAATCTTCTGCCTTGCCCTTGTTGCGGGTATGAATATGCCATGCCAAGCGCAAGCCCCAAATACTTACCAAAACGCCCACGAGTAGCCCTCGAACACCGGAATCGAGAGAAATAAAAAAAGATACCCAAGCCATAAGCACAAAGCCCAGACCCCACGCCACATCAGCCACATCGTTTCTTTTTTTCATCAAAGAAACCACGAACCACAAGCTCATGTAAGCGAACAATATTACAATGAGTGTTAGAAAATAGTTCATAGTCCGATTTTACTTGCGATAAAGTAGGTTACCGTAGACACGGAAGCCGCAAGTGCCGCACCCCAAATCAAGTCAACAATGGTAACCAAAAGCGGCCAATCCTTAGCCACGGCGAGATTCGTTAGGTCGTAAGTTGCGTAGCAGACAAGGCCAAAGATGGCGCCAAAAAGAAGGGCGTGCGTCCACGATCCTTTTTCCACTGCAGGAGAAACAACAAACACTACCAGTCCAGCAATAAAAATGAGGTAAAGGATGATAGCAGCAGTCCAGTTCACGTCGCTCTTCATCAATGTCCCGATCTGCGCGCGATAAAAATCTTTGGCCACGAGTCCGAGCCAGGCCATGTCTATGGCAAAGAAAACTGGTAATGCGATTGCGAAAAGTTTTAAAAAAATATTATTTATTTAAATAATTTATGGTTAGTTGCAACTTACATTTTATCATTTATTTTTTCAAATAACTATCAAAATATATTGTATGGCAGGTATATCCACCTGGGTTTTTCTGCAAATAATCCTGATGATACTCTTCTGCAGAGTAGAACTTTTCTAAGGATTCTAGAGTGGTCACCACAGGATCCCTCCAGCGCTTAGACTTGTTCACGATATCGATAAAATCTTCTGCTTCCTTTTTCTCTTCTTCGTTTCCATAAAAGATTGCCGAGCGATATGATGTGCCGATATCATTGCCTTGCTGGTTGAGCGTGGTGGGATTATGGATTTGAAAGAAAAAATCCAATAGTTTTTTATACGAGGTTTTAGTCTCATCGTATTCGATCTCTACCGCTTCTGCGTGGCCCTCGTGATTCTCATAAGTTGGGCTATCTACCTTACCCCCAGTATATCCAACCTCTGTGTTTATAACGCCGGGTTGCTTCCTGATCAAATCTTCCAATCCCCAGAAGCATCCACCCGCTAATACTATTTTCTTACTCATATATTATTTACCTGGAATGAATTTCATCGAAATTGAATTGACGTATCAACATTATCTCACAATTACAGGCTGTTGAAACGAAATATCTTCAAATCAAGAAAATTTAGCAAGCCCCATCAACACATTTGAGGGTATTAGACGGGTCTGTCAGAACTTTTCGATTGTTGCGGAGGCGAAGAGATTCGAACTCTTGAACCAGAAATTCCGGTACAGGTTAGCAACCTGTTGCAATTGGCCACTATGCGACGCCTCCAATTACTGATCTGATGTCAGTTGAACATCAATCTGGAAACTTATTTTATCACGCTTCGCTTTGATCTAAAGCAGGCAAAGGAATGGATTCAAGATCTGGAGTGTGATCTTTGACTTTGTAGTAAAGTTCCATATCCATAAAGTCTGAGCGGCATGGTGAAACTGAAATATGGCCATTTTGTAAGGCATGCAAATCAGTGCCAGCGACAGTATTCACCGATTCCATAATTTGCATTGGATAATAGAATTCTTGCTTGGCTGGATCGAGGCCCAGTGGTGCATAAAATTCTTCAGCGTTAGCAATTGGCTTGGTGAATTTGACTTTACTGGCTTTGTTTTGTGGTAAGTTGATGTTGATCAGACTTGAACCCCACAAATCATTTTCCAAAGTCATTTTGATAATTTGATAAGCGTTTTCACCAGGATGTGACAGATATTTTTCAATGTCCTCATCTTGAGAATGATTTCTCAACCAAAATTCAGGCGTAACGTCCCAGCTAATCGCAATACCCTTGCTAGAAATACCAGCATTCAAAGCTCTAAAAACTGCGGAAAAAGTGCCAGAAGAAATATTGGCTCCACCAATATTAGCGCCCAGGTTAATACCAGAAATCACATAATCAAAAGGATGGCCAAAATGCTTGAATGCAGCGCCAACTGCATCAACTGGTGAGCCTTCTACCCAAATAGCCGGTACACCATCCACCAACTTTTCGCCGTAGGCTCCACCCTTCAAAGATAATCTGCCGCCCATACCACTTTGTTGAGTGTTGGTTCCGCCAACAAAAAGTTGATAATCATTTTTGAGGAAATAAATTAAAAGTCTGGTGCCGATAGAAAAGTAACCATCATCGCCAGTGAGAAGGATTTTTGGTTTATTATTTTTCATACTTCGTCATACATTATAATCCCAAAACTGTGGCGTCAATAGTGGTAAGATATGGCCATGCCAGAAGAAATCATCCCCAAACAATACATGCGACCAGGCGTCAAAGCCCTAATTCTTAACCCAGAAAATAAAATTTTGGTGGTAACAGAAAAAGTGGTTAGAAAAGGTGTTGTTCAAATCATTCATGACTTCCCCGGTGGTGGTCTCGACTTTGGTGAAAAGCTCGAAGCTGGTTTGGCTCGCGAAGTTTTTGAAGAAGTGGGCCTCAAAATTAAGGTGGATTTCGCTGTTGGGAATTGGGATTTTGTCATTGATTCCATTTATCACGAAGGTGTTAAAGTTCATGTGATTTGTATGGGTTATCAATGTCGTTTGGATGGTTCTGACAAAATCGATATGACTCACAATCCCGCTCAGGAAGATATTTACGAATATGAGTGGTTGACTAAGGAAGAAATTTTGAGTCGTGGTCCTGACTATATGATCAACCCTGATATGCTGAAGGCCGTTTCCAGATTGCAGCCATAAAGAAGTTTTGATAAACCGGATTTTGGCCGTTTTTTTGATTATACTCTTCT
>Ga0172372_10012645_pt1 | contig 10558 bp, 6 predicted proteins | sample LakKiv5m_2_FD_114544 | JGI IMG/M metagenome (GOLD analysis project Ga0172372, IMG submission 114544) | Freshwater microbial communities from Kabuno Bay, South-Kivu, Congo - kab_092012_9.5m | ecosystem: Environmental > Aquatic > Freshwater > Lake | place: Democratic Republic of the Congo... | reverse complement strand
TCAATAGTCAGCGGTGACGAGGGATAATGGCGGCAATTCGGTGGCCACAAGCTTGTTCAATTCGTCTTCGATCAACTCTAGGCGACGGCTGATCTGCTCTTGGTTTCGAGACCACTGGGTTTGCCACTCAACCATGCCGGCGATCGGCCTGGTGGCAGTTTGCTCGCGCGGTTGCAAGGTGTTTGACTTCAATTGCAGCAAACAATTCCCCAACGTCGAGCACTCAACGGTGTGGTCATCCCAGTCGGAAAGGCGAAGTCGAGTCATAGGAAAATCCGTCAACGGTGAGTGGCACGATGAGAACCTCAGACAGATCGGCCTATGCCACAAAACGCATCCAGCGAAACAGCGATGAGAGTTCCGGTCAGGCAAGCTCGTCCGCCGATCGCGCGCACCATGACGATCGAAACGATCGCTCCGATCAGTTCGCTGAGATGGATTTGTGTCGTGCCGATCATAGTTCGTTCGCTCGTGTCGCGCGGCAATCACTGGTTGGGAGTCAGTCCGCGACCTTTCACGGTCTCAGATCAGCGGTTACTTTCGTTTCCCCACCGCGTCCATTCTTCCCGCCTGGAGCTTGCCTGGCTGTCACGAACCTCTCCAGCACGACTCCTCTTAGCGAGTTCAATATGCGCTATTTCGCTCCTCTCAGGCTTTCGATGTCGCTCTTGATTGTGGCGGGGACTCTTCATCAAACAGTGTCAACGGCGCGATCCGCCGAGCCGCCTCTGAGCTTCGTCAATGACGTCATGCCCGCGCTGACGAAGGCCGGTTGCAATGTGGGTGTTTGTCATGCGAAGGCCGGTGGTGGACAGAATGGTTTTCAGTTGTCCGTCCTGGGCTTCGAACCCAAAGAGGACTACGAGCACATCGTCAAAGAAGGGCGCGGTCGTCGCATCTCGGCCACTGAGCCTGAACGCAGCTTGCTGCTTCGCAAAGCGTCGGGGCAAATGCCGCACGGCGGCGGACTGCGACTGAGCACGACGTCCGAGGGTTACAATGTCGTGCGCGAGTGGCTCCGGCAGGGGGCTCCGTTCGGAACGGCAAACGAACCGGCGCTCGTCAGCTTTGATGTACAACCCAATCGTGGCACCGTGAAGATGAAGTCCGAGGTGCCGCTTAAGGCTTCGGCCAAGTTCTCTGATGGCTCTGTGCGTGATGTGACGACGCTGGCTGTCTATGAGCCGAACGACGCGGCGATGGCCGAGGCGAATGAAGCTGGAGTCGTGAAGGTTCAAGACTTGTCCGGCAAGTTCTCGGTGATGGCACGGTATCAGGGTCGCTTCGCAGTCTTCAGCGCATCGGTACCGCTGGGGGTTGCGGTCGAGTCACTGCCGCCTGCAAAGAACTTCGTGGATGAGTTGGTCTTCGCGAATTTGAAGGAGTTGGGCATTCCACCGTCTCCCGTATGTGACGACGCGACGTTTTTGCGGCGTGTCTCACTCGACATCGGTGGTCGGCTGCCGACTGAGGACGAAGCGACAGCGTTCCTCGCGAGCACCGATCCCAACAAGCGCGACGCCGTGATCGACGACTTGCTCCGCAGTCCCGACTACGCAGACTTCTTTGCGAACAAGTGGACCGCGTTGCTGAAAAACCGTCGCGACGATGCGAGCGACATCATTTCCAACTTCGCGTTCTATGCGTGGGTGCGCGACAGTTTGTTGGCCAATAAGAAGTACGACCAATTTGTGCGCGAGTTGCTGGCGTCAACGGGGACTGTGATCGGGAACCCACCTGTGGCGTGGTACAAGCGCGTCAAAGAACCGAAAGAGCAAATTGAAGACGTCGCGCAACTCTTTCTCGGAGTGAGAATGCAATGCGCTCAATGCCATCATCATCCCTTCGAGCGTTGGAGCCAGGACGATTACTACTCGTTGGCTGCCTTCTTCACGCAGGTTGGTCGCAAGCCCTCGGGCGTGCGCGGCGAGGATTTGATCTTCCACAAACGCGGCATCGCACAGGCCACGAACGTCAAGACCGGCGTGGCGCTCAAACCGGCAGCACTCGGCGACGAGATCCCGCCGATCCCCGCTGATGAAGATCCTCGACTCAAGCTCGCGGATTGGCTCAGCACGCCGTCGAACCCGTTCTTCGCGCGGGCGTTGGTGAATCGCTATTGGAAACACTTCATGCAGCGTGGCTTGATTGAGCCGGAAGACGACATCCGCGACTCGAACCCGCCGACGAATCCTGAACTGCTCGCCGCGCTTGAAAAGCACTTCCTGGCGAGCGGCTTCGATCTCAAGGAACTCGTCCGCACGATCACTCGCTCCAGCGCCTATCAACTCAGCTCGATCCCCAATCAGCACAACGTAGTCGATCGTCAAAACTATTCGCGCTACTACCCGCGCCGCTTGCAAGCGGAAGTAATGCTCGACGCGATTGACCGCTTGGCCGGTACTCAGACGGACTTCGCGAACTTGCCGCCGGGCACGCGTGCCGTCGCCTTGCCGGACAATAGCTACAACCGCCAGTCGCCGTTTTTGCGAGTGTTCGGTCGTCCGGAAGGCGAGAGTGTTTGCGAATGCGAGCGCGTTCAATCATCGAGCCTTGCGCAGAGTCTGCATTTGCTCAACGCTCCCGATATCAAAGCCAAACTGGCCAGTCCGACAGGCCGAGCCGATCGCCTTGCCAAGGACATGCGCTCGGCCGAGGAACGCATCAAGGCGCTGTACCTCGCCGCCTTCGCTCGCGAACCACGATCGGTCGAACTGCAAACCGCACTGGGCTATCTCAACGAAACCGGCACCCATGCGACCGACAACTTTCAGGATTTGATTTGGGCGTTGATCAACACCAAAGAGTTCCTCTTCAATCATTAAAGTTGCTGCGGCCAATCGACCTATGGCGCTTCCAACGCCTGCTCGTGGTGCGTGCGATGAGTCCATGAACGGGCCGAATCCATCGCTCACGAGACTCTGCAACGAGCGCCTTGAGACCTCCATTGATTCAGGATGAAGTTCATGAAGTCACGCAGATTGGCGATGGCCTTAGGGTTTTATGTCACCGCCTCATCACTCGCGGTCAGTGCTGAACCGGTTTCGTTTCGGGATATTGAGACCGAGTACGACTCACGCACCAAGCCGTTACTCAAGCAGTTTTGCATGGACTGCCATTCGACTGCCAAGCCAGAAGGCGAGTTGGATCTCGAACGTTTTAAGAGCCTTGTTGAAGTGCGGCGCGATACCAACGCTTGGCTAAAAGTTGTCGAAATGCTCGACAACGGCGAGATGCCGCCGAAGGACGCGCCTCGGCAGCCTTCCGTCGAACAAAAGATGCAACTGCGAAGTTGGGTCGAGCGATACCTCAACGCCGAGGCACTCGCGAATGCCGGTGATCCGGGACCGGTTATGCTGCGCCGGCTGAGTAATGCCGAATACACCTACACCATCCGTGATCTCACCGGAGTGCCGTCGTTGGCTCCCGCGAGAGAGTTTCCGTCGGACAGTGCCGCAGGCGAAGGATTTACGAATACCGGCAACGCGCTGGTCATGTCACCAGCGCTACTCACGAAGTATCTCGATGCTGGCAAGGAGATTGCTCGGCATGCAGTCCTATTGCCCGAGGGATTCAAGTTTTCGGACTCGACCACTCGCAGCGATTGGACGAACGACACGCTCGCGCGGATTCGCCAGTTCTATCGACGTCATTCCGATGAAGGCGGAGGCACGCAGGTCAATCTTCAAGGCATCGTGTTTGATACGAACGCCGGAGGCCGCTTAGCTGTCGAAAAGTATTTGCTGGCGACGATCATCGAACGCGAGGCACTCCGCCAAGGCGAAAAGACGCCGGCCCAAGTCGCGCGCGAGCAGGGTCTCAATGAAAAGTATCTCGGCATCTTGTGGCAGACATTGACGAGCACTGAGTCGTCGGTGTTGCTCGATGACGTGCGGGCTCAGTGGCGAGCAGCGACTCCAGAGACCGCTCCGCAACTGGTCGCTCAGATCGGCAGTTGGCAGCAAGCGTTGTGGCGGTTCGCGAGCGTTGGGCATATCGGCAAACTCAACGGTCCCAAAGCTTGGCAGGAACCCGTGCTGCCGTTGACCGCGCGGCATGAGATGCGGCTGAAATTCAATCCGCGTGAGGGGCAATCGGAAGTCGTGCTGTATTTGACGACCACGGACGCGGGTGATGGTCATACGCATGACATCGCGCTGTGGGAACGACCGCGCTTCGTCGCTCCCGGTAAGCCAGAATTGCTGTTGAAGGACGTGCGAGCCGTCAGTCAGTCACTCGTCGCGCGGCGCGAGACGTTATTCGCGAGCACGGCGAAGTGCCTCACCGCGGCAGCCGAAGCAAGTACGGCCAAGGAGCGATTGGAACTCGCGACGCTCGCGCAAAAACATGGTGTTGAAGCGGACGTGCTGGCCAGTTGGCTCGACTATTTGGGCATCGGTACCGGCAGCGTGGTGACGATCGAATCCCACTTCAAAGAGACTTTCAAGAATGCGTCGGGCTATGCCTTTGTCAATGGTTGGGGGCCGGGAGCGACTCCCAACTTCGTCGCAAACTCGTCAGATAATCACGTTCGCATTCCAGGCAATCTCAAGCCGCATAGCGTCGCAATGCACCCCTCGCCCACACTCAACGTGATCGCAGGCTGGCAAAGCCCGGTATCGTCGACATTCAAGCTCACGGGACACGTGCAGCATGCTCATCCGGAGTGCGGGAACGGAGTCACTTGGTCGCTCGAATTGCGACGAGGGAATACTCGGCAGCGACTCGCTTCGGGGATCGCTCATGGCGCCAAAGAGCTCGCCGTCGGGCCGATTGATAATCTGGCGATCAAGACCGGCGACGTCGTCTCGTTGGTGATCGGCCCGCGCGACGGCAATCACTCGTGCGATTTGACGACGGTTGATTTCACGTTGACTGAGGTCGGCGTCGAGGCCGGGAAGGCTCGCGAATGGAGCCTGTCGAAAGATGTCTCACCGGATGTGCTCGCGGGAAATCCACATGCCGACCGGCAAGGCCACTCCGGCGTTTGGCACTTCTACACCGAGCCCATTAAAGCCGGCGAAGCGAACACCATCATTCCACCAGGCTCGTTGCTCGCGCGGTGGCAAGCCGCTGCGTCGAATGACGAAAAAACGCAACTCGCCAACAGCATGCAGCAACTCTTGCTGAGCGGTGCTCCCAGCACGACGGATTCGCCGGATGCGGTACTCTATCGGCAATTATCGGCGCTCGGCGGCCCGCTGGTCCGAGCGGGTCACATCACCCGCGCGACGTCGAACGCAGTCAGCAACCCGAACGTTTTCGGTCTCGATCCCGTGCTCTTCGGCAAGCATCCGAATGGCTCCTCGGTCGAAGCGGCGAGCCTGTGTGTGTCAGCTCCGTCGGTCATTGAAGTGCGTTTGCCTGCGGACTTGATCGCGGGCACTGAGTTTGTCGCGACGGGTTCTTTGCATGCGGAAACCGGCAAAGAGGGCAGCGTGCAACTACAAGTGCTCGGCGAGAAACCGACCAAGACAACGGGGCTTGTGTCAACGGCCGCAACCGAGGTCACAAAGAACGGACCGTGGACCTCGAACAATCGCGGTATGGCTTACGGCACTCCGATCGTAGTGCATGATGGCAGCGCGGCGCGTGGTCGCATCGAGGCTGCGCTGACGGCGTTCCGCAATCTATTTCCGCTGGCGCTGTGCTACACGAAGATTGTCCCCGTCGATGAAGTCGTGACGCTCACGTTGTTCTATCGCGAAGACGATCAGCTTCAGCGGCTGATGCTCAATGAACTGCAGGTCGCAGAACTGAATCGGTTGTGGGATGAATTGCACTTTGTCAGTCATGACGCGCTGACGCTCGTTGATGCATACGCCCAGTTGATGGAGTATGCGACTCAAGACGCTGATCCCAAGGTCTTCGAGCCGCTCCGCAAACCGATTAACGACCGCGCGGCTGCGTTTCGTGCAGCGCTCGTCGCTGCCGAGCCGTCGCATGTGAAGCAACTTGCCGAGTTCGCGTCGCTCGCCTATCGCCGTCCGCTCTCCGCTCAAGAGCAGGTCGAATTGCAGGCTCTCTACGCCAACTTGAGGTCACAAGAGTTACCTCACGAGGAAGCCTTTCGGTTCACAATGGCCCGACTGTTGGTGTCTCCTGCGTTTCTCTATCGACTGGAGCATGGTCGTGAGGTGTCGGCCTCTCGGGTTGTTCCGACGACGACCGAAACGGTGAGTACCTTCGAATCGAAGCCAGTTAGCGATTGGGAATTAGCCACCCGACTGAGCTACTTCATGTGGTCGTCCCTGCCGGACGCTGAGCTGCGAACTGTCGCCGGCAGCGGCAAACTGCGAGATCCAGATGTGCTGGAGACTGAGATGCGACGCCTGCTGAAATCGTCGAAAGTGCGGCGCATGGCGACTGAGTTCGCTTGCCAATGGCTGCATATCTACGACTTCGACACACTCGATGAGAAAAGCGAAAAGCTGTTCCCCGAGTTCGTCGAACTGCGACGTGATCTTTACGAGGAGCCGATTCTCTTTGTGACCGATTTGTTGCAACGCGACGGTTCGGTGCTGAGTTTGTTTGATGCCGATCACTCGTTCGTCAATGAACGACTTGCGAAGTTCTACGGTGTGCCGTTCGACCTGAAATTCTCTGCCACGAACACTTCGGCGTCGGGGGTGTCTCCCGAATGGAAACGAATTGAGGGACTTCGGCAGCACGGGCGAGGCGGTGTGCTCGGAATGGCGTCCATACTCGCGAAGCAATCCGGAGCCTCTCGTACGAGTCCCATTTTGCGCGGCAATTGGATCAGCGAAGTACTGCTCGGCGACAAGCTGCCGAAGCCGCCCAAAGACGTCCCACGCTTGCCGGAAGACGAAACTGCAACCGACGGACTTACCGTGCGACAACTCGTTGAACGGCATAGTCTCGACGAACGCTGTGCGAACTGCCATCGCAAGATCGATCCGTATGGTTTCGTGCTCGAAGGCTATGACGCGATTGGTCGGCGTCGCGAAAGGGATCTCGCGAACCGAATCATCGACACGAAAGCCAAGCTACCCGATGGCACCAATATCGATGGCCTTCCGGGGTTGCGATCGTATCTCGTGACGACGCGCCGCGAGGTGCTCATGAAGCAGTTCTGCCGCAAGCTGTTGGGTTACGCACTGGGACGCTCGGTACAACTCTCCGACGAACCACTGCTGGCTGACATACGCCGACAACTGGAAACGAACAACTATCGCATCTCTGTCGCGTTGAGCGCAATCATCCGCAGTCGCCAATTTCGGGAGTTGCGGTCTGTTAGCAATATCGTCGTTCAACAGTAGCGAAGCTGGCTGAGGCGCAATTTTGAACAGAATAAGCAGGTCGTATTCGTCTTGAAGCTTTCAATGTTTGCAGTCCGTCCTCAGCCTACGACCAGATGAAGCATGCGGTCTATCGCCCCATGGCTTTGAGAGCGGGAACTCTGAATAAGATTCAATGCATGCAAATGTGCTCGCAAAGGTGTTTTCTGATGGTGTGCGACTTCGCGGAGAATGCCATGATGTGTTCGTAAAGTTAGTATTCGCTGATTGTTGTTACTCTGGTTTATCGCCAGTCGGCGATCGCGATGCTGTGATTGACTGAGCATGCGTGGTTGCAAAATACGACAGGCAGGGTGCTAAATAGTGAGCTTGGCTGGACCGCCTCACACAAACGCGGGGTATGGTTGAAACCCTGTAATCGCTGTCGTTCTCCATGCACTGGTGACACTTGCGGTCTGCGTTCAGGTCGTCACAGTGCGTCGCGATTTTCGGGCCACGTTGGTTGTAATTTGTGCATTTAGGAGAAGTTTGAGATGTCGCTTCGTCGTCGAACCGGATTCACGTTGATCGAGCTATTGGTGGTAATCGCTATTATTGCCGTGCTCGTTGCGTTGTTGCTCCCCGCAGTTCAGCAGGCTCGTGAAGCTGCTCGTCGATCGCAGTGCAAGAACAGCCTGAAGCAATTCGGTATTGCCATGGCCGACTATCACGACACGCACAGCGTCTTCCCGCCAGGGTTATTTGTACCTGCTGCAGGCAGTTGCACCGTAGTGACAGCCAATCAGCAGTGGGGTTGGGGAACTGCAATTCTGCCTTTTATGGATCAGTTGCCGCTCTTCGAAAAGCTGAATCCAGATGGCTGCAACCTGCCTGCTCCTGGAACGCTGTTTAATGGTATTGCTCTTCTTCAGCAGCCTCTACCGGCGTTTACTTGTCCCACCGATGTTGGCGACACATTAAATGTCTTCATGTCTAATTATACGAAAAGTAACTACACCGTCAGTGAAAATATTGGAGGGAACTCGGGCACCGCTGGTGGAAAAGTCCGGATTCGCGATATCACAGATGGTACGAGTAATGTGATGTTAGTTGCTGAGCGTGCCTTACGGCGTGAACCGGCAGGGCAACGATATACGGGTGCGATCGTATGGGGGCGGGCAACGGTCACGGATGCAGGAAGTCGATTCCGCGTCAACTTTCCAATCAATAGCCCCAGTCCAACGACATCTAATTCGTCAATCACAGGTGATAATGGCTGCTATCGCCACCAGATTAGTAGCCTCCACGTCGGTGGAGCGCAGGTGGTGATGTGTGACGGGCGAGTTGTTTTTCTGTCAGAGAATATTGCGAGCAATCCGGCGGCGGGTAGCACCACAACTTGCCTGGCGATGGCCACGTCGATGGCTGGATCGGGATTTGTCCTGCAGAATCTATTCTTCAAAGATGATGGCGCCGTTGATGTGGCGATTGGTGAGTAGTTTTCTAGCGCGTCGTTATAAAGTGAATCTGATCGAAATCCGTGTTTGAATCGGTTTTTATCCGCCGCAGTATGTGTTTTAGGAAACAGGGAGCTGGGATGAATTCGCGGATGCGAAGTTGTGGTGTGCTTTTTGCTGCTCTAGTGAGCGTTGTTGCTGTTATGGGATGTGGCGGAAAAGCGTACGAGGGTGCTGAGCGGTTGCCATTAACGGGTAAAGTCGTTTTTGATGGTCAGCCGGTTGATGGGGGCACAATTACATTCGTTCCGACAATTGATAAAGCGCGTCCCTCGGGAGGGACTATCGTCAACGGTGAGTATAAAGTTCCAGAAGAAAAAGGGGCCAATGGCGGTGCATACCGAGTTGAAATCCATTGGTACAAGCCGACTGGGAAAAAAATTCCTGACTCTGACACTGGTGGTTTAGTCGACGAAGTGGCAGACGTGATCCCTGCAAAGTTCAACACTCAGTCCACGCTGACGGCGGAAGTGTCTGCATCCAAAAATCAATTCGACTTTGATCTTACGACGAAGTGAGAAGATGTTGAGTCGAATTGTTTGCCGTCCTCCAATGGGATTGTTTTTGATTTAAAATGTTAGATATGCGATAGGGCATATCTTGGAATTGTTGCTAAGACTGGCTGCAGATCCGTCGGATCTGGTTGTGCTGTCTGTGATTGATGTTTGATTGTTCGAGATTGATCGTGATTATTAAGATTGGCGTCAGGGTTGAGCGAAGTTTTTTTTTGGTTTAGGAGCTGTCTAAAATGTTACTTCGTCGTCGGACTGGTTTTACATTGATCGAATTACTTGTGGTGATCGCCATTATTGCAGTGCTGGTTGCGCTGCTCTTGCCCGCTGTTCAACAAGCTCGAGAGGCTGCTCGTCGTTCGCAGTGCAAGAATCAGTTGAAACAGATTGGCATCGCAATGCACGACTACCTGGAGACATTCTCGATTTTTCCGCCTGCCAGTGTGCGCGGCGGAAATCAGCTTTCATGGCATGTGTTGATCCTGCCTCAAATCGATTTTCTGCCGTTATTTGAGCAAGTCAATTTTAGCTTGGCTGGCTACGGTAATCACGATGGAGTCTTGGGTGGCAAGAGAATTCCTGCCTACTTTTGTCCGAGTTCTAATAAAGAATTCGATTCAACTGCTGCTACTCTTTATACAACTCACTACTATGGGATTATGGGGCCTAAGAACGTAGTTGCTGGAGTCCCTGTGCCGTATACGTGTACCACTCATGGGGGTGCTGCAATGGGTGCATCGCCCAATGAGTGCTCAATTTCGGGTGGTGTAGCTCATGGTGGTTACTCAAATCACGGAATGCTTAATCTTCCGTCCCGCGTTCGTGACCGCGACGTAACTGATGGACTGTCAAATACGATGTTCGTGGGGGAAATCTCAAATCACAAGACTATCAGTGGGTCTGATATGGTTGGCTATCGCAGGTGGTATCGCGGTGAGAACGGTACTCCAAGTGCGGGTTCTAAGAATGTTGCCAATCCTATTAATGCGATGGGATATAACGGTTCGAATAACTTCAATGATATTAGCCTGGGAAGTAATCACACCGGTGGCACGCAGGTGCTGATGGGTGATGGCGTCGTGAGGTTTTTCTCTGAGAATATCGACATGTCGGTCTACTTGAGTGCTGCCAGTCGCAACGGTGACGAAGGTACTTACACATTGCCAAATGAGTAAGCCAGCTTGAAACTGTCGAGGATGTATCGTTCAAGGGCACGTTTAGAGCGTGCCCTTGTTCTTTTGTCTGTACTTCAAAACAACTATGGCTGCTTTTTGCAAAGGATATTCGCGAT
>Ga0172372_10012644_pt1 | contig 10558 bp, 8 predicted proteins | sample LakKiv5m_2_FD_114544 | JGI IMG/M metagenome (GOLD analysis project Ga0172372, IMG submission 114544) | Freshwater microbial communities from Kabuno Bay, South-Kivu, Congo - kab_092012_9.5m | ecosystem: Environmental > Aquatic > Freshwater > Lake | place: Democratic Republic of the Congo... | reverse complement strand
TCCTTTCAGGCCACCCAGCGCGTTGAGAAAGCGGCGATGACCACGAGCAAGGTCCCCAACCCCTCGCAGCACATCGTGTCCTTCCCGGCCGGCGCCGAAGGCGCCGGCCCGAAAAAATCCCGTCTTGAAGAACCCGCGGCGGTGATCCTCGCCGGCGACATCCTGCGCTGGGTCATCCCCAAGGTCGGCCCGTTTGGTGCCTGACACGTGCCAACTGGTGCCAGACACCGCACGGCACGTACCGTGCACAGCACGTCGCCAACCGATCCCCCGGTCCGGCAGGCACTTCCGTCAATGTCCGCCGGTGCCTGACACGTGCCAACTGGTGCCAGGCACCGCGCGGCACGTGCCAGGCACCGTGCGGCGCCGTGCGGCGTTGTTCAGAAGTGCCGTCGATCGAAGGCGTTCACGCGCGGTTTTCACCGTACCCGCCTGGTGCCAGGTACTCGCGATCGCTTCGCGGTCTCCACGCGGCACGGTTTTCGTGTGGGTTGTAGGCGGGTTACACGCGGGTTCAGGCGGGTTCTAGGTGTGGTCCACACGCGATCCCGTTGCAAGCGCATGCCTCGCAGAGTGCGGCTCTCTTCCGTGTCTCACGCGCCTCGCAGGTTCGCTACCGTGCCCCGCATGCGCCACCTCCTCGCAGCACTCGCCGGAGCCGTCGTCGTCTTCTTCTGGGGATTCCTCGCGTACGCCGCGATCGGGGTCTGGGACTTCGCCTACCCGAAGACGCGCGCCGACGTGGCGATCGTCGAATCGCTCGACGCGGGGCTTGCCGCCGATGGCGCGTACTTCGTGCCCACGATGCCGGAGACGTACATGACCGACACGACTGACCCCGACGCGCTCGCCGCGAACAAGTCCTTCGAGGAGCGACTTGCGAAGGGGCCAGTCGCGCTCATTCTCTTCCGCAAGGACGGCATGGCACCGATGGCGCCGGCCGAACTCGTGCGTGGATTCGCGATCGAGTTCGTCGGGGCATTGCTCCTCGCGTGCCTCCTGTCCGCATCGAGAGGCGGCGTCGCGGGGCGCATCTTCTTCGGCTTCACCGTCGCGCTCTTCACGGCACTCGCCAGTTGGGGCGTCGCGGGCAACTTCTTCCACTTCCCGCTCGCCTACATGTATGCGAACATGGCCGACGTGGTGATCGGTTGGACGCTCGCGTCGGCTGCCATCGCCCTCGTCCTCGGTCGCGGCGCACCTAAGACCGCGGTCTGAGGCTACCCTGTCCACTCCATGACTTCCCCGGCAGGCGCAGGCTCCCACACGTACCAGGCCCCGAAGGGCACTCGCGACTTCTACCCGGGCGATCTCGCAGTCCGTCGCCACATCGAGGGCGCCTGGCGCTCGGCGTCGGTCGACTGCGGCTTCGACGAGGTCGAGGGCCCGATGTTCGAGCACCTCGAGCTCTACACCGCGAAGTCGGGCGACGGCATCGTCAACGAGCTCTTCTCGTTCCGTCGCGCCGGCGGCGAGAACGACTACGCGCTGCGCCCCGAGTTCACGCCGACCCTCGCGCGCATGGTCGCCGCGCGCGCCGGTTCGCTCCCGGTGCCGGTGAAGTGGTTCGCGATCCCGAACATGTTCCGCGCCGAGCGCCCGCAGCGCGGCCGCCTGCGCGAGTTCATCCAGTGGAATGTCGATGTCTGCGGCGTCGAAGGCGCCGCGCACGATGTCGATGTGATCGCCTGCTGCATCCTCGCGCTCGAGCGGCTCGGGCTCCGTCCCACCGACGTCGAGGTGCGACTTTCGCACCGCGTCGCGATCGCCCGCATGCTGGGCGCGCTGGGTGTCGCTACCGAGAAGACTGGCGACGCGATGACGCTCCTCGACCGTCGCGACAAGCTGAAGTCCGAGGAGTTCGCCGAGCGTGCGGCCGCGCTCGGACTCTCCTCCGACGCGGTCGCTCGCTTCGACACCGCCGCGCGCGCGACGCAGCGGCTTTCGGAGCCCCTCTCCGCGCTCGCCGCCAAGATCGGCGTACCCGAGGCCGAGTTCGCGGCGCTCGACGAGGTGCGCGCCGCCGCCGATCGCGCGGGCATCCTCGACTGGTGTTCCGTCGACGTCGGCATCGTGCGCGGTCTTGCGTACTACACCGGCACCGTCTTCGAGGTGCACGAGGTGTCGGGCGCCGAGCGTGCCGTCGCCGGCGGCGGGCGTTACGACGGGCTCGTCGAGCTCTTCGGCGGGCCGAAGATGCCCGCCTGCGGCTTCGGCATGGGCGATGTCGTCCTCGCGAACATCCTTCGCGACCGCGGGCTGCTGCCGACCGACGGCGCGACGCTCCTTCCGCGCCCCGATGCGTTCGTCGTCTCGGCGGGTGGCGATGCCGCCGAAGCGCTGCTGCCAACCCTCCTCATGCGGCTCCGCCGCGCAGGTCTCCACGCGCGCACGACATCGAAGACCACGAAGAACGTCGGCAAGTTGCTCGGCGACGCAGGCAAGGCCCGCGCGCGATTCGCGGTGATCCTCGGCGCCGAACTTGCCGATGGCAACGTGGCGCTGAAAAACCTCGATGCAGGCACCCAATCGGTGGTGCCGCTCTCAGACCTCGAGGCCGCGCTTCAAACGGGGCGATGACCTCCCGCCGAGTCGGACTGCTCGCATGTCTGCGACGTCGTGCACGCCCCACGCAAGCGATGGCACGCACGATTATCGACGGGTCGATCCCTGCGGCCGCGAGCGGCAGTGAAGACCGGGAACTCCCGTTCTTCCGCTCATTTCATGCGTGTTTTCGACCGATCTCCCCGGGTCCGGGTCGCGTGCGCGGCCCTCACCCCGGAGCCTGTCGATGCCGTTCGGATTCTTCCGCAGCCAGCACTCGCCGATCCTCGCCGACTTTGGCAGTTCGGGCGTCAAGCTCCTTCAGGTGCAGCCTGGCGACCGTCCGACGATCTCGGCTGCCGCGTTCATTCCGTTCAGCGATGAACTGCGCGCGCAAGGAATCGACCAGCGCTTCGACTTTCTTTCATCGGCACTTCCGGCGGCGATGAAGACCGGCTCGTTTCGCGGCAACCGCGTCGTGGTCGCGCCGTTCTCACAGCACATGCTCGTGCAGCACGTCGGCATCGCCGCGGCCGACTCCGAGCGCGCCGAGGCTGTCGTTGCCACGCAGGTTGCGGTTGGGCTCGGCTGCGATCCTGCGAGCCTCGTCGTCCGCTCGACGCGCGTCTGCGAGACGAGCCGCGATGGCCAGCCGAAGGTCGAGATGCTCGCCTTCGCCATGTCGCGCAACGACGTGATGCGCTATGTCGATCTCTTCCGCCGAGTGAAGTCGGCGGTGGTCGGTGTGCACAGCGAGATCAACGCGCTTGTGTACGCGTTCGATCACGTGAACCGCCGCATCGCCGACACCGCGACCACCACGATGTACATCGACCTCGGCTACGGAGGCACGAAGGTCGCGATCTGCCACGGACCGCAGTTGGTCTTCGCGAAATCGATCGCGGTCGCCGGCCGCTCCTTCGACGCCCGCATCACCGAAAGCCGCGGCATCTCGCTCGCCGACGCGCGCGCGCTGCGGCTTTCCGAGGGCGTGCGTCCCGTGCGCACGAAGGAGGATCGCGCCGCCGCCGAGCCGCGTCCGACCGCCGCGTCCGTCGAGGCGATCCCCGCGATTCTCCGCGCTGGCTTCGCGCAGGAGGCCGCTGCCGAGCAGTCGCCCGCGGGCGTCGCGCAGGCGTCCGAGCGACGCACCGGTCAGGCCGCGCCTGCGCTCGGCCAATCGATCCCTGCGAACACCGTTGCCAGCGCTGGCGCGCGAATCTCCAACGAGTGCCGCGATACGGTCGAGAGTCTCTGCGACGAGGTCGGCATGTGCGCGCGATACTACGGCGGTCTGTTCCGCGAGCGGCGCATCGACCGCGTCGTCTTCCTCGGCGGCGAGTCGCGCGACATCGGACTCTGCCAGGCGTTGGCCTCGTCGCTGCGCATCCCCGCGAAGGCCGGCGACCCGATGGCGCGCTTCCTTTCCAACGGTCCTGCGCCCGAGGGCCTTCCTGAATCTGACGCGCCGCATCCGGGCTGGACCGTGGCCTGCGGCCTCGCGTCCGCGCCGACCGACCTCTGAAGGAACCGAACGAATCGCGCGGCGCGTGCCGCGCACGACCGCGAGGAACTCCATGACGAACGCACCGAGCTTCCTTCCCGAGGACTACGTCCGAGACGCGCGCGAACGGCGTAGCAGCCTGTTCGCGCTCGCGCTCTTCCTGATCGTCATGGGCGCGGTGTTCGCCGCCTTCCTGGTGACCAACCGCCAGTGGAGCGACGTGCGCACGGCGCAGTCCGACGTCAACGACCGCACCGAGCAGGCCGCGAAAGAGATCGCGGAGATGAAGCGACTCGAGGCGATGCGCGGGCAGATGGTCGAGAAGGCCGAGCTCGCGCGTGGCCTCATCGAGCCGGTGCCGCGTTCGGTGCTGCTTGCAAGCCTCGTCAACACGATGCCGGAGAACCTCTCGCTGCTCGAACTCGAGCTCAAGAGCGAGGAGATCAAGGTGGCGAAGGCGATGCCGACGAAGCCCGACTCAAAGGCCCGCCGCACCAGCGCCTCGGCGCGCGCGAAGGAGGCCGAGGAGGCGACCAAGCCCGAACCCGTACGGCGTCGCGTGCTCGTGCAGGCCACCGGCGTGGCGCCCGACGACCTCGACGTCAGCCGCTGGATGAGCCAGCTCTCGCGCATGCCGTTCCTCTCAGAGATCCGGCTTGAGGTGAGCGAGGAGAAGGAGATCCGCGGCATACAGCTGCGGCAGTTCCGCATCTCGATGCGCATCGAACCCGAGGCCGACATCCGTGGATGGGAAGGTCTGCAGGCACTGCGCGGAAAGCCCGAGGACCCGATCGACCGCGGTGCGTTCCGCGCCGAGGGCGGCATCGCGCCGACCCCCGCGCCGCAGACGCCCGGCACCGGCGAAGGCGCGAGCCCCGCGCTCGTCGCCGAGGAAGACGCGTCTTCCGACGAAGGAATGGAGGAGCATCCATGAGTGGAAGCATGAGCGGCAACCGTGGCCTTCGCGAGATCGCCTTCTACGGCGTCATCGTCGCGATTCCGATCGCGTCGTACTTCCTCGTCTTTGCGCCGCGCAATGCGGAGATCGCGAAGGCGCGCACCGAGATCGCGGCGAAGCGCACGCGGCTCGCCGACCTCTCGCGTCTCACCGCGCGGATCGGCGACCTCGGGCGCGAGATCGCCGAGCGCGAGGAGGAACTCGACCGACTCAATCAGAAGCTACCCGACCGCGAGGGCGTCGACCGCATCCTCGAGCAGGTCACGCAAATCGCGCAGAAGTCGAACCTCGCTGTGCGTTCGGTGAAGGGCGAGAAGGCTGTTGCGGCCGGACCCGCGATGGAGCTTCCGCTGAAGACCGTGATCGAGGGCGACTTCGACGGCTTCTACCAGTTCCTGCTCGACGTCGAGAGCCTGCCGCGCATCACGCGCGTCCACTCGATGAAGATCACGAAGCTCGGCATGGGTCCGCGCGACGATCCGAAGGACGCCGTCGGCGGCGCGATGCGCGCCGAGTTCACGCTCAGCATCTACTTCAACGACGCCTCCGCCGCGAAGCCCACGGACGCCAAGACCGCAGCGGCCCGCTGACCACGCGCACTCGCCAGAAGGAGCTACTCCATGCAGGACAAGAACACCGAGTCCTTCACCGACGGATCCGACGAGGAGCGCACGACGCCGCTCTCGTTCGAGGAATCCGGCGAGGCGCTGAACGTGGCATCGGGCCCGAGCAAGCGCCGCTTCGGCTTCGGCGCGATGCTCTTCGCGGGCATCGCGGCGGTCGCGGTGGTGAGCCTGTTCTCGATGCGCACGATCGCTCGCAGCGGCGCAGCCGAGATGCCCCAGTCGGACGCTGGGAAGCTTGTCGAGAGTTTCCTGAAGGAGCAGGGTGCTTCGAAGGCAAGCGAGGGCTTGCCCGCAGATCTCCTCGATTCGGACGCCTATGCGTCGCTGCGCATCGAGAAGGAGGATCTCTCGAAGGATCCGTTCATCCTCGCGGGTGAACAGGTCGTCGTGAACAACGAGCCCGTCTCTGGTTCGCCCAGGACCGCCGCCTCGCCGACCGAGACTCCCGAGCAGCGCCGCGCGGCGCAGATGGAGGGTTGGAACGCGATCGTCGATGCCGGCACGATCGAGATCCGTGTGCAGTCGGTCATGTACTCGGCTCGCGGAACGTCGGTTGCCAGCGTGAACGGAAAGCTCCTCAAGGTTGGTGACATGCTGACGACGGTGAAGACCGGTCTCGAGTATCGCGTCGACGCGATCGGGCAGGGATCCGTGCGCTTCCGCGCGCGAAATGCTGAGTTCGGTGTCGAGCGCACGGTCGAGGTTGCGGTCAAGGGAAACAGCTGAACGGGGACGCCGAGGAGACGCCACGATGGGACGCTTCAACATCGACGACATCCTTCGCCAGCTCGGCGCGCCGAATCCGAACGCGCCGGTCGAGCGCGTTCCCGAGCGCGTTCCCGAGCCGGCGGTCGCTGCATCGACGTCGCCTGCCGTTTCCGCCGACCTTCCCGCTGCCGGTGCGGCCCAGAAGCCCGCGCCGACCGTCCCGTCCGTGACGCCGGTAACGCCCGCGCCATCGGGTTCGACGACGATCACGTCCGCTCTTCGCGTTGCACCCTCGATGCAGTGGCCGAAGGAGGCCGCGGTTGAAGCCGCAGCCGAAGCCGCGGCCGTATCGCCCGCGCCTACACCCGCGCCGGTCGCCCGTGCGAGCAGCGCGCCGAGTCCTGCGGCGGCTCCTGTCGCCAACATCGATGACCAGGGCGGGCTGAGCGATCTCTACGTTCCCGATGCGTCGGAGGATTCGCCCGCGACCACGCTCGAGGGCCTGCTCGCCGAGCGCGGCATAGCGACCGCTGAGCAGTTGCTCGCCGCCGAGCGTCTGCGCAAGCAGGCACCGGGGCGCAACCTCGTCGAGATCCTCAAGGAGCAGGGGGTCGATGAACGCGCCGCGCAATCGGTCGTGGCGGAACTCGCACGGATGACCTTCGAGTCGATCGACCCGAAGGCGCCGAACTGCTTCGACCGGGCGCTGGTCTCGTCGCTTTCCGCCGAGTTCTGTCGCACGCACCACGTGCTTCCGCTGCGCCGCGAAGGCGGGCGCGTGGTGGTCGCCACCGCAAGCCCCGAGGACGTCTTCCTCCTCGACGAGGTCAAGCGTCGCCTCGGCGTCCCGGCCGTCCGTCACGTGCTCGCGACCGCAGGCGACATCGCGGGTGCGCTGCAGCAGGCGAACGAGGCCGCCGAGCGCTCGAAGTCGGACGATTTCGATCTCGAGTCGATTCTCTCTGGCGTCGGCGACGAAGAAGATGTCGAGATTGAAAAGGAAGATGTCAACGAGCGTGATATCGAGGCGGAGGCCGAGAGTTCGCCAGTCGTCAAGTACGTCAACCACATCATTCAGTTGGCGCTGAAGGAAGGCGCGTCCGACATTCACATCGAGCCCGACGAGAAAGTGCTCAAGGTGCGCTTTCGTATCGACGGCATCCTCTTCGAAATGCTGACACCGCCGCGCAAAATGCACGCCGCGCTGACGAGTCGCATCAAGATCATGTCGAACCTCGACATCGCTGAGCGTCGCTTGCCGCAAGATGGACGCATCCGCGCGACGGTGCTTGGTCGCAAGCTCGACTTGCGCGTTTCGACCGTTCCCACGCCGAAGGGCGAAAAGACGGTCATGCGTATTCTCGACAGTCGTTCGATCAACGTCTCGCTCGACGATCTCGGTTTCTCTGAGGACGCGCTCACAATCTGGAAGAAGCAGATCGAGCAGCCGCACGGGATCATCCTCGTCACCGGTCCGACCGGAAGCGGTAAGACGACCACGCTGTATTCGTCGATCCGCCAGATGGACACGCGGCGGATGAACATCTCGACCGTCGAAGATCCGATCGAATACAACCTGCAGGGAATCACGCAGATCCAGACGCACGAGAAGATCGGTATGACCTTCGCGAAGGCGCTCAAGGCGCTCTTGCGTCAAGACCCGGACGTCGTGATGCTCGGCGAGATCCGCGATCTCGAAACTGCGTCGACCGCGATTCAGGCCGCGCTGACTGGCCACCTCGTCTTGTCGACGCTGCACACGAACGATGCACCGAGCTCGATCACGCGCATGATCAACATTGGCGTCGAGCCGTTTCTCGTCGGTGCTGCGCTCAACGCGGTGCTCGCGCAGCGGCTGGTTCGCAAGATCTGTCCGAAGTGCGTGGAAGATCGTCCGATCGATCCGGACATCGAAGACTTCTTGATGACGCACGGCATCAACGGGCCAACGATTCGTATGGGCCGCGGTTGCGGCGCGTGTCGCCAAACGGGCTACGCGGGCCGACTTGGTTTGTATGAGTTGCTGGTGCTCGACGACTTCCTCCGCGACAAGATCGCTGCGAATCCGAACGTCGTTGAGTTCCGTCGACTTTGCGTGGAGCGTGGCATGAACACGCTGCGTGAGGACGGTTTCTCCAAGGTGCGCGCCGGGAAAACGACGGTCGAAGAAGTACTCAGCGTGACCGAGGCGACGATCTAAGGCGTTGCTCGTCGAGCTCTGCGGAGGTGCGCTCCGTTTTCGTGCGCGCGTTGTCGCTGTTCGCGCTCATTCCACGTCGAGCGTGAGCATCGCGGTGCGCGTTGTGGCGGGACATTCGTCGAGCGCCGCGTCGATTTTCGAAAGCGTACTCGGTGCCTTTGATCACCCAGCGGATTGCATCGGTACGAATTGGACGGTGTAGGTCGCGGTGATGTTGTAGCGTCCCGCAGAAAGTCCACCGGTCGGGATCAGGGGAATAGTCTCGTTGCTCTGGATTTGGAACACATCGGTGTAGTGGGTGTTGATGACCGTATCGACCAGCAAGGTCGTTTGGTCGCCCGCGCGCACGATGTCGACTTTTGTCGTTCGAATCACAATGTGGGCGAGTGCTGGAAGTCGTGGCCCGAGTTCAAAGAGAACGGTCGCTGCCGCGTCCTTTTCTCTTGGCACCGAGGCTCGACCGCCGTCGGAAACTCGAGCCGTTGCACCACGCTCACCGACAATCCACTGCGGATGCACGCTGACTTCGGTCAGCGCGTCGACGGTATCGCGTGAAAGCGCAGAAAGCGTTTCGGGCGCGGTGACGAACACAAGATTGCGTGTCGAAACTGGTGAGAACGGATTTCGCGCATTCCATCGAAGCGTGGCATCTCCTGCCGCGATCGATTCTTCGTTGGTGAGCTTTCGTCGGGCGAGTTCGTCAGAAAATGCGCTGATCGAGCCGACACTCGCGTTGATTGCAGAAATCAGGACGCCGGTCGGAAGCACGCGAACGGAGAGAGGGGCGAGATAGAAGCCCCACACGAGTGCGGCGGAAGTGAACGCCCAGTCGGCGTAGGCGATGTTCCACTGGACCTCAAGTTTCGCCGATCGAACTCCGCCAATTTTGGTGAGATCGGCACCGCACTCACTGCAGACGGATGTTCGCCTCAGGTCGTCGATCGAGTGGCTGCACTTGGTGCACATGACACGGCCATACACATGTTTGCGTGCACGCTTCCCGAAGTGACTCGCGATGGCCAAGAGAATGATCGCAGGCATCCACGCGATGATCGCCCAGCCAGCAGCGATCCAGAACAGACCGATCAGTACCGCGTAGTTGATACAGCGATTGGCGATTCGAATGGGCTTTGGGAACGCGTCGGGTTCGCGCGCATCCAGACGACGCACGAGTTGCATCGGCCCGCGTCTGGTCGACGCGATGTCAAGTTGTCGCGCATCGAGATCGAGCAGGCGTTTCAATTCCGTTTCGCGCAGTTCGTCTTCGGTCGCTTCGGCTTCGAAGATCCGCAGGATCGTCGGCTGCTGACACGCGGCGACACGATGTCGACAGGTTGCGCGACCATCTGCGTCGAACGGCTTGAGACACGTTGGGCACACGCATCCTTGCTGTTCCCACACGAGCGTGCCGCGGCGTCGAAACGCCACCATGCGGAGGAAGCCTTTCCCAGTGACGGTCCAAAGTCCGGCAGTGATGAAAGAAAGGAGCAGGGCAGTTGCGCCGAGAATCAGCCAGCCGTCGCCGTAGTCGCGGCCGCCGGATGTCGTGACGAGCATCCACAGCGGAAACCCGACGAGGCCGATGAACATCAACATCCACCCAAACACGAGAACGACTGCGCCAACGGAAAGCCCAACAAGTTTGCGCTCGTTGCGCACGTACGCGTCCCACTCTTGCTTGGGGATCGACCATGTGATGTGCGCGTCCGGTGCGAGCCGAAGGTCAGGTTGTTTCGCGTCAGCCATGCGCGCAGGCTAGCGAGGGCTCGCGGGATGTCTATCTTGTTTCAAAGGAGTTGACGCACGATCACACATGAACGCGGGGCGGCACAAGTGGCTGCCGTCTGACGATACTCGGAGACGCCGCGACGTTCGAATGCGGTCTACTGCGCGGCTTCGACCGTCACGCGGACCGAGACTGTGCGCGTGATCGATGGTGAAACATTCTGTGCTGCTTCGATCGTCAACGGCGACGAGATCATGCCCGGTGCGACCGGTGGCAGGAATCGGACCGTGTA
>Ga0172372_10012643_pt1 | contig 10559 bp, 10 predicted proteins | sample LakKiv5m_2_FD_114544 | JGI IMG/M metagenome (GOLD analysis project Ga0172372, IMG submission 114544) | Freshwater microbial communities from Kabuno Bay, South-Kivu, Congo - kab_092012_9.5m | ecosystem: Environmental > Aquatic > Freshwater > Lake | place: Democratic Republic of the Congo... | reverse complement strand
ATTCATTCAAATTGATTTCAACAACTTACCGACTGGAGCAAATTTTAGCGGATAATTTGGAAAACAGATATTTATATAAAAGAACAAAAAAAAAATAAAGTAAAATGCCAGAAATATTAGAGTTTGATAAAATTTTCTATAAGAATTTTGAACCTAAATTAGCAAATAGATTCATTATGGAAATCAATGGTATAGAGTCTTATATCGTAAAAACTGCGAATAGACCTACATTCACATCGGAAGTTGTTGAATTAGACCATATCAATGTGAAAAGAAAGATTAAAGGAAAATCAACGTGGGATGATGTTACAATCACTCTTTATGACCCAATCGTTCCATCAGGAGCACAACAAGTTATGGAGTGGGTTAGACAATCACACGAATCATTAACAGGTAGAGATGGATACGCAGCATTTTACAAAAAAGATGTTACTTTCTATTTATTAGGACCGGTTGGTGATAAGATTGAACAATGGACTTTAAAAGGTGCATTTATTTCTCAAGCAAACTTTGGTGAATTAGATTGGGCATCAAATGACCCATTATCAATCGAATTGACGTTAGCATACGATTACGCAATCTTAGAATTCTAATCTATAAAATAATTAAAATAAAGGGGAGCAGAAATGTTCCCCTTTTTTATTTTTTTTAATTAGAATATATATAATAAACAAAGTTATACTAAAATATGGAACAAAACATTGAACAACAAGTTACAAGAGGATTAGGAACTCAACCTAAATCTACTGAAAAATCATTCCAATTTCCAACCGAAATTATTAATTTACCATCAAAAGGATTGGTATATCCTGAAACTAATCCACTATCAAAAGGTGAAATTACAATCAAATTAATGACTGCAAAGGAAGAGGACATTATTACAAATCAAAATTTAGTTCGTAAAGGATTACACTTAGACAAATTATTAGAGTCGGTAGTAGTTGAACCAGGAGTAAATATTAATGATTTAGTATTGGGTGATAAAAATGCAATTTTAGTTTCAACAAGAATATTAGCATTTGGACCTGAATATGAAATAACAGTAAATGACCCAGTTGATAATCAACCGACTGAGGTAACAATAGATTTATCTAGTATAAAAATTAAAGAAATAGATGAATCAAAATTAAATAGAAATAACGAATATGAATTTATATTACCAAAATCAAAAACACCAATAAAGTTTAAATTATTGACACATGGTGATGAAATTTATATCAATAAAGATATAGAAGCATCCGAAAAAACATTGAAACAAAGTAATGAAATTACGACTAGATATAGAAGAATCATTACAGAAGTAAACGGAACTAGAGATTTGGGATATATCAGTAGTTTTGTTACAAATCAATTGTTAGCAGCTGATTCAAAAGCACTTAGAAAATACATATCAGAAATTAGTCCTGATTTGGATTTGACATTTGATTATGAATCTCCTTTGACGGGTGAGGTGGAGGCACTTCGTATACCTTTCGGGGTTGACTTTTTTTACCCTGCCGACTAATTACGCAATTTTACTACATAAAAAATTATTTCAATTGGTTTACTATGCAAATGGTGGATTTAATTGGAATGATGTATACTTTATGCCTACCAAACTTAGAGAGTTTTATTTTAGAGAACTCTTAAAAACAAAAGAAGAAGAAAAGGAAGCATCAGAACGAGTATATAAATCGAAAACACCAAACACAAAAGCCAGAAAGAGATAAATCTAAAATAATGTTATATTTATATAATATAAATGAATTTATATGCGTAAAAAGATTTTAGTTAGAGAAGCTGGTTTATTAGACTTTTTCAAAAGCTTTTTTCAAGCAAAAGCTGATGGAAGAGAAAGTCAATGGCTTCAAAGACTTCGTAAAGCAGACCCCGATTTAGCGGATGTGTGGTCTGATTATGACGATAAATTATCTAGAAGCATACATACACAAAAAGCTATATTAGACAAATGGGGATTAGATTCTAGTAAAGCAGACGCAATAATTAAAAAATACGGATTAAAAAAATCTTAATTTAATCCTTTATGGCTAAAAGTAAGAGTACAAGAACGGGTGGTGCAAATTTAGAACAGCAAAAGGCTTTCTTGGAATCTGCTTTAAATTCTGGTAATTTAACTGTTGAAAAAACAAAAGAATACGAAGCCGCACTTGATAGAATAAATAAAATTCTTTCAAAACAAACTGTATTACAAGAGGCAGCACTTACCAATATGACAGAAATGTCAGATAGTGTAAAAAGCTTAGGACAATATATTGGTAAAAACAATAAATTGTTTGAAACTATGAATACATTGACCGATGGTATGAATACATCATTGGACTCTGTATCACAAATGTTAAGAGTAAAAGTTTTAAGTGGTGCAACTAAATTCAAAAAAGAAGTTTTCAAAACAGCAGAAGCTTATAAAAGTTTAGGAAATGTAATTGCAGTAAATACAAAAAAATTAGCAAAACAACAAATAACGACAAGTCAATATAATGAATCGATAATAGATTCATTTGAGGATTTGGAAGAACAAATAGATAGAGTTACAGCTAGTATGGAAAGTCTATCCGGTAAAGCTAGAGAAGCCGCACAGGATACATTAAAAATACTCAATCAATCTAAAAATGCATTAGAAGCGGCTGCAAAAGCTGCCGAACGAAGTAAAAATAATTTAGAGGGAATGGGGTTTGCATTAAATCAGATGTCATCATCTGGCATTCCCGCTATGAATGAATTAAGTGGTGTAATTACTAAAGCCGCTGAGGGTGGTGCCGGATTAACATTGGCATTTGCAGCATTGGGTGCAGCTTTAGGAAAGGCCGCATATGATTTAGGATTTATAGGTGATAAAATTGGAACACTTGCAAAATACGACCAACAAATTGGTGACTTAACTACAAAGATAGACATATTCAATGATAAGTTAAGATTGGGTATGGTAGGTCCGGGTGGTAAAAACTTTGTTGCAGCGGAAGCTATAAATAATTTTAATAATCAGATTGCCAATATGGCAATGGAATTCCAAGCTGCATCCAAAACTGCATTATTTGGTAATCAATTAGGTGGAGTTGGATATGGTGCTGCACAATTACAAATGGCTGGAATAAGTGCAGAAACAATTGCATCTTCTATGAAAGATGTTGCATCCGTAATGGGTTCAAATGTTAGTGCTAAATTTGGTGCAGATATTGCAATACTTGCTGCAAGAACAGGACAATCCTCTGAAAATATTGCATCCATAAGTGATACATTTATGAGACTTGATGGTGTTAGTAAAGAAACTGCTATCAACATGCAAGAAGGTATGAGGGCAATGGCAACTCAAGCAAATATAAACTTAGGAGCATTGATGGAAGATGTTGCAGAAGCATCCAAAAACGCATTATCATACCAAATTAAATCAGGACCAGCATTAGCAAAAGCTGCTGCATTCGCAAATTCAATAGGTGTTAAATTTACAAGTATTGCGGAGGCAGGTAAAAATATGGTTCTTAACTACAAAGATAGTATAAAGGCTGAAATGTCTTTATCAGCTATGTTAGGAAGAAGAGTTGATTTATCACAAGTAAGAGCATTATTTGCAGCGGGTAGAACAGAAGATGCCGTAAGAGCATTGAAAACACAAGGACTTAATCCTGCAAATATGAATATGTTCCAACAACAACAATTATCACAGGCGTTGGGTGGTGCAAATTTGGATGATTTACAAAAAATAGCAACAAGAACGGGTAGAACTGGCCAATTGGGTAAAGGTGATGTTGGCACACAAAATCAAGTATTTTTATCTGCAAAATCATCTGCAGAATCTGCAAAGGCTGTGGCATCAGCAGTTCAAGCTGCAATGACTGCAATACAAAATAGAGAATTAGAAAATCAATATAATAAGGCAAAAAATCAAGCTTTAATAGACAACACCGATGGTATTGCAGATTTGACAAATCAATTGAAACGAAAGGAACTTGAAAAATCTATAATGTCTAGTGGAACGGTTTATGCTTTGGCCGGTGCAGCTGTAATGGCTTTATTGACTAGAGGTAAAGGATTGGGTGGTTTGATGAAAGGTGCACCGGCTGCAACGGGTGGAATATCAACTATGACAGGTGGTGCGAATTCCGGATTAAGAATGGTAAAAGGTGGTTTAGTTCACAATGCACAAGGTAAATTTGTATCTAGAGCACAAGCTGATGCATTTAAAGCATCCCAAGGATGGGTTCAAGCTAAATCTGGTGTTTACTATAAACCAGGTAGTCCACAAGCAAATGCAATTATGGCTGCAAGGGGTGGTATGACTGGAGGAGTAGCACCAACAACAGGGTTTAAAACTAATTTTACTTCAGGAGCAAGAGGTAGTTTTAGAGGTGGAGCCGGAATGTTATCATTAATTACATCTGCATATGACTATAAACAAAGAAAAGACGCAGGACAAACAACATTACAGGCCGGTGCAGGTGCAGTAACGGGTGGCATAGGTAGTATTGCATTTGGAGCAGCTGGAGGAGCAGCAGCAATGGCAGCCGGAGCTGCAGCGGGTAGTGTTATACCGGTGGTTGGAACGATTATCGGTGGTATGTTAGGTTATTATCTCGGTAGTTCACTCGCAGATAATATGACAGGAGCAAATGAACAAGTAGTAGATGCACAAGAATTGACATCAGAGACCGTTGAGATGAGTAATGCAGAAATTGCACAAGAAATTAGAAAGGGTAATCTATTAGACCCAATGGAATACACCGTCGCATTACAAGAAAGAATGGTTGAAATAATGGGATTACAAGCCGAATATTTAAATAATATTGCAGAATCAAATACAGTTTTTTCAGTTAATATGGATAGTAAAAAAGTATTAAGTTTATTAAATAGTAGAAGCAATAAAACATACGGAGTTACAAGAGTTACTCAAGTCAATAGAACCGTTAAGTAAATAATTTTTATTAGAAGATATTTATACTAAATAGATATCAATAGATGCCAACATTAAGAGACCTTTTTAAATCACAAAAGAAAGATTTATATGGCAAATCCGAAGCTATCAGAATAGATAGTAGAGGTTTACTAAATCCACCAAGAGCCGCAGCATTACTATTATCATCACCAAATACAATTGGTGATTTGATAGGTGGTCAAATAAGTGGTGCATTACGTGGTTCTGCAAATCGACCATCGGATACTATTTTCAAAGGTAAATCTTTATTATCAAAACCAGTATCTTTATTTAAAACTCCTGGTCAATTAAGAAATGTAATAGAAGCAGGAACAGATTATTATGTAAAACCAGCTCCTTCACCAAATTCTATTTTAGGAACTATAAAACAGGGAGCATCTAGTCCATTAGGTGCTGCTTTAGAATTGGGTACGGATTTAATAAAAGGACTTAAAGATAAAAATCCAACAAGAGGATTACCTTACGGACAAAAATTTCAGGCAACAGTAGGTGGTAAAGATATAAAACAAACTACAACATTTCATACTCACTATACGCAATATAATGATAATAAAGAACCACTTGTAAAAACAATTGGAACTATTGTAGAAAGAGAGGGAAGCCAAAAAATATCTTGGGATGGTGCAAACATATGGGCACAAGGTATTGAATCACTTAAGAAATTAAAAGATGATGAAAAGAAAGGAGTATTAGGTGAAATTTTTGATTTAGATGATACATTAAAAAGATATGAATTACAAAATCAGGTTTGGGTATTATTTAAAAAATATGGCAATAGAGAAATAATTCCATTTGCAGGAACAATAGGTTCAATATCAGAAACGGTAACACCTGAGTGGACTAATTTTAGATATTTAGGTTCACCATTTAAATCATATAGATATTTGGGTGTAGAAAGAACTCTTAGTTTTGATTTAAAATTATATTATACAACTGTTAATGAAAAAGATAAAATGATTAAAAAAATAAATTATTTAAAATCATTGGCGTTTCCTTATGAACAAATTTCACAAATACAATATAATCGTAATCAAGAAAATCCAATTGATGCACCAGTATATAGTCAATATGCTTTTTCACCAAATTTAGTAACATTAAATATCGGTGATATGTATCGAAATTTATTTGGATATATCGAATCATTAAGCTTCTCAGTAGACGATAATACAACATGGCCTAATGAAAATGTTAATATGAAACAAGAAGTTAGTAATAAACTATATCCATCGGTTGTAACAGTAAGTATTGGAATGCATATAATAGAACAACATAAAGCTGGTCAAGACGATGGTATAACAAAATATAGATATAACTTTGATGGATTAGGTATGAATATTATGGAAACACCTGAAGAAAAACAACAAAAGGCAGATATGCCAAATATACCTTCTGAACCAGATTTACCTACAAATATAACAACAAAGACCGATACTCCAAAAGATGAAGTGAGAAAAAAGAGTAAGAAAAAACCACATCCACAAGAATCAAAACCAAAAAAAGAAATATTTAATTATCAAATGCCTACAATTAAAGACACTATTCAGGTCCTGGACCCTACTAGAAAAATAAATAGTGATATTGAAAGAAGAGCATTATTAGGGTTAGATAAACCGAAGTTTTAGATAATAAAAAAAATAAAAATGGCATCAAGGTATCAATATTCAACAAAATTAACTAACAAATATACAAAGAAAAAATATTTGGGTAGTGTTTTATATCCTAAAATAAAACCAAATGATAACGATATGTATATAATTTCAACACAAGGTGATAGATTGGATATTCTTGCAAATAAATATTATAACGATTCTTCTCTTTGGTGGATTATCGCAACTGCGAATAATTTAAATGATGCATCTTTATCAATTGAACCAGGTATTCAAATGAGAATACCATCAAATGTTTCTAAAATATTGAATGATTTAGAAAAAATAAATAAATAAGTTATGCCATTTCCATTTATTGCACCAATAAAACGTGAATTAAAAGCAAAATTTGAAAAAAGGGAAAATGTAAATAATAGAGATTTACTTGCATTAAAAATGCCTTTTGCAATGTTAAGTTCACCTGCTGTTGTAATGAAGGCAAAAACAGCAGATGTGAAATCAATTATACATTCTGGAAATTGGCCATCAAACAATGAAGCATATTATGGATGTGTAATCAGTAATAATACGGATATAAAACACACATACCAATCTGGCCAAACTATAGCTGGATATGATTTAAATGGTAAACCAATATTAATAGAAGGTGAAGAAAATAGAAGAGTATCTATGCCGTTATTACAATCAATTGAAATAGATACGGATGGTAACAATAATACATTAAAAGTTGCAAATGTAAATGTAAAAGTTTTTACTTTAAAACAACTTGAAATGTTTGAAATGTTTTTCTTAAGACCTGCAATGGATGTTGTATTGGAATTTGGATATAGTTCGGATATTCGTGGAAAGTTTTATAATAATATTGAAAGATATCTATTTGCAGGTAGTGATTATCAAAGTTGGGAAAAACGATTTTTAGAAATTTTTTCACACAAAAACGATGCATACAAAAAAGCAAAAGAACAATATATAAAAACTTTAATAGATACAGATTTTGACTACGACTATATGTCAGGAAAAATTACAAATTTTAATTTTTCACCCGACACCGATGGAACATATAATATAACGATAGAGATATCATCTGGAAATGAATTACAAATGTGGATGCCATTAAAACAAGCATCTGAAACTGGAAAAATATCCAGATATTCAAATAAAAATACAAAACCATATTCTCAATGGTTAAATAAATTGGCTGCAGATTTGAATTTGCCAAAATTGATAGATGAAAATATACTTCAAGATGAGAAAAAATGGAAAAATGAATTTTTTAATTGGGGTATGATGAATAAAGATGAAAAAGATACAAACTATTCAAAAGAATATTATATATCTTTTAGATTGATAATAGAAATAATAAATAGTTCTCAATTAATTTCAATGAAACCAAAAAAAATAACATCGGTTTATTTTGAAGATAAAAAACTTACAAAACCAATTATGCCAGTTTCTTCTTGGAAAACTATAATTTCAACTACTCCACTTTTTATACTTCCAGGTGATTTACCAAAAATATTTGTTGCAAATATACCAAAGAAAAAAGACCAAATAGTATTAGACGAAGTTGGAAAACCATATAAATGTCCAATAAATGAATATTCATTTACATTTAATACAACCGAAACGGAAATATATAGTGATTTATCAAGAAATCCAGATACAAACGAATTAATACCATTAAAAATACCGGCATATACAGGAAATTTATTAAATGTTTTTGTAAACTACGAAAGTTTTGTTCAAATTTATAAACAAGCATATACACAGGGTGATATAATAAATTCTTTATTATCTGATATAAATTCAAATATGTTTGGATTATGTAAATTGGAATTACAAAAAGAAGATGATTCTGAAAATAGAGGTGCATTAACTATTATAGATAGAAAATTAAAAAACTTATATAAAGACCAAAAAAAAGAAGAAATTTATAGATTTAAAGTTGGCCCAATTGCTTCTATTGTTACCGAATTTGAATTTAATATGGAGATGAGTGAATTGATGCAAGGACAGGCAATGTTTGCAGCAGAATACGATATGTTAAAGATTTTAGAAGATGGAAAAACGGATAACAAAAGAATTACCGCAGAAATAGAAGAAAATTCTGCAGCAGATTTTTCATTTTTACCAAATGCAGATGGATTTGTAAGTGTAAATAAAGTTGGGGTTTCTCTTGTAAAAGAAGCAAAAGAATGGAATAATATAATAAATCAATCTTTAAAGGTTGTTCCAGAAGATACAATAGAAGAAACCGAAGATGAAAAAATTAATAATCACGATGTATTGAGTAATAATTACATAAGATTTAAACCAGACCCAAATAATAGAAACTCTGATACAAATCATATGATATATCAAGACCCGGCTTTAATTCAATATTATATTCCAAAAAAACAAAAAGATACAACCGTATTGACATTTTTAGATGTAACTATTTCAATAGACGGAACTTCTGGATTAAGTTGTGGAGAGTATTTTCAAATAGATGGGGTTCCTGAAATTTATAATCAAAATGGATATTTTCAAATTACAAATGTTAAACATTCGTTGGGTGAAGGAGTGTGGAAAACTGTTATAGAGGCACAATATTTGTTAAAAAGTCCTGAAATTGATGAGGATGACAAGAAAAAATACACAGCAAGAACTTCATACGAAAAAGCAAAAGAACCAACTACTTCCAATAATTAAAATAAAATGTATAAAAATTTAATAAATAATAAAACTCAATATACTTTTTTAAATCCAGAAACAACAGTTCCAATACCAACAGAAAATGAATATGATAATGGATTTATGAATAGATATTTTTGTCAAAGAGTGAATGATGACAATGGATTTATATTTGAAATTAATATAGACATTTTTGATGAATTAAAAAATAATCCATATTGGAAAACATCTACAATAAGATGGAGATTATCTGGTCCAATAGAGCCGGTGTATAATGATTTAGGAAAAATAATTGATATTGGTGTAAAACAATCAAATAAAAATTCTATTTCAATAGTATCAATAGTATTAAAGAATATTGATTTGTATTTACCAAATATTTTACAATTTCATAAATGATTTGGTAAATAAAAATATTTTTATTATATTTAATTATAAACAGTTATTATGAACAAATACAAATTTCTTACAGAAGAAGAAAGACAACAGCTAACATTTGATTGGCGTTACAGAGGTTTTACAACTTTAGAATTACTTACAGAAGCAGAATGTGATGAAATAAATGAAGAGCTCAATAGACTTCGTTTAGAAAGAAATGCTGCAGAACCTGAAAAATGGCAAGAGTACGAACCATTTATGTACCCACACAAACTTTCACCAAAGCTAGAAAAATTATTCGCACACCCTAAATTAATTGAAGCGTGTGAATTTTTAATGGAAGGCGAAGTAGTTGGAATGCAAACATGGGCATACTTTAAACCAAAAGGTGAATTGGGTAGAGACCAACATCAAAACGGATTTTATACAGGATGTGGACATAATGAAATTATTAATACCGCATTGGCATTGGATAATCACGACCCTGAAAACGGTTCGGTATGGAACTACGAAGGTTCTCACCGATTACCAGTTTTACCTATGGAAGATAACGAAGAAAGAAAAGCAACCAATACATCGAATTGGAGAAGTGAGAGAGGTATCAGTTGTGTAATGCCAGAAGGACATAATTTTAAAAAGATTCCTGGAATCCTAAAGAAAGGACAATGTGCATTATTACATTCTCATGTTGTACATGGTTCTGACCCAAATAGAGATACTACAAGAATGAGAAGAAATTTCTTAGGTGGTTATTTAAAGAAAGGTGTATATTTTAAACCTGGTAATCAAATGAAAAGAGAACCAATTGATATTTACGAATTAAGACAAAAGCATTGGGGAGAATAATTTTGTAATCCCAAATATTTTTAGTATATTAGTAGGGTATGATGAATCTGATTGAAGATAAATCTACCCTACTTTCTTTTTTAAAGGGTAGTAAGAAAATTAACTTATTAGTGCCTGTATGGAGTTCT
>Ga0172372_10012640_pt1 | contig 10559 bp, 5 predicted proteins | sample LakKiv5m_2_FD_114544 | JGI IMG/M metagenome (GOLD analysis project Ga0172372, IMG submission 114544) | Freshwater microbial communities from Kabuno Bay, South-Kivu, Congo - kab_092012_9.5m | ecosystem: Environmental > Aquatic > Freshwater > Lake | place: Democratic Republic of the Congo... | reverse complement strand
GGAGGAAATATTAGTATTTCAGGAACAACTACAGCAACAAGATTAGTTGGAACGACAATTACAGGAGGAAATATAAGTATTTCAGGAACTGCGAGTGCAGCAAGATTAGTAGCAACAACAAATCTATCAGCTACAGGAAATTCAAATACAATTGGTTCAATAATTACAACAGGCGGTAATGTAAGCATAGGAACAAGTACTCCTGAAGACAGATTATCTATAGTGACAGGTGGTAATATACGTTTAACTTCAACTGGATGGGTAAGTGGGAGTTTAAAACTTTTTTCATCAAGTTCTGGTGCACACACTGGTAACGATTATTTTATTCAAAGAGGTGGCGCAGACATATCCAAAAACTATTTGGTTATACATGGTTCAGATGCTGAAAATGCAGGTATAGCGCTTATGTCAAGTAATGAAACAACTAGAATGTTTGTAAATACAAATAATGGTAATGTAGGTATAGGAACAACTAGTCCTAGTGCAAAATTTCATATAAATGGTGGTAATTTAATAAAAAGTTTCACGACTGTAGGAATTTCTAATGCAATTACTGTTACTGATGTATTAAAAGGTTATGTAAGTATGGTAAATGCAGGATACACTACTTTGGCAACATACGCAGATTTTAATGCAGCCGGAATACCAGATGGAACTGAAATATCATTTTATTTGTATAATGCAAGTAGTTTGAATAGTGCACTAGGAACTGGATTTCCCACTAATTTAACATCTATAAATGTTGGGGTATTATATAAAATAACTTTAATCAAAATGCCAACTGGTGTTATGCGTAGTTTTAGTGAAATTTGTGTCGGTGTTCAATAAGTTTGTAAGAATTTCTTCATATTCTAAAATAAATTTATTAGGATTCATTAAATTTAAAAAGTCTTGTCTTACAATGTTTCTATTTTCATTTTCCATATTTATTTCTGATTTTTTAAATGAAAGAATTTTATTTTCATAATCTATTAAATCTTTACATATATATTTTTTATAATTTATATTATTCATATTTAATAATATACTTGCCGATACATTTGAAACATGTGGATTTGATTTATCATATATACAAATAACAGGAACTCCCATATATAAACTTGAACACGTAGTTGTTGTTCCACTATAAGGATAAGTGTCTATACATAAATCTAAATAATTAAATTGTTCAAAATATTCATCTAATGTATCCGTAAATGGTAAAAATTTAATATTTTCTTTAGGAAAATCTGAATATAATTCTAATAAATCGGTATTTTCAGGAGTTTCGTTAAATCCAAGTTTAAAACATAAAATAAAACGATTATCTTTAGAAATTATATTCTTCCAAACATCTCTTATTATTTTATTATGTTTTGAAATTCTATTCATAATTCCTAAATAAATTTTTTCATTAGTTTGATCGTTTTTTAAACTGTAATTAATATTTGCATGATTTATATTATCAAATAAATCCCAACAAAGAAAACTCCGTGGCATATATAATAGTTTTTCTGTATAATGCGTTTGCACAGTTGGATCCACTATTTTATCTGTCAATCTAAAATTATGATATGTTAATCTTGAAGAATCTGGAAATCCAAGATAATTTATAATAATTGGAGCAGGTTTCATGGTAATTAATTTTAGTCTATTCCCAACACCATGACATATTAAATCAACTAGAATATCTATTTTATGATGATTTTTCATTAAATTATATAAATATGTATCTTCCATATCGCTAACAAAATACCAATTAATATTTGGATAATTCAAAAATGTTTCTGTCATTTCATCTTTATTAGAATTATTATAATAACAATATACTTCAAATTTATTACTATCAAAATATTTTAATAAAGTTTTTATAAAATATCCTACTGCGTTTTTATTAAAATCTGGAGATAAATATCCAATTTTTATTTTTTTATATTTAAAATTTTCTTCGAGATGTTCTTCTAATGATGTATACTCTATTATACTATTTTTAGTTTTAATTTCTTCATAATTAAAATAATTATTCAAATTTAAATCAAATTTAGTTGTCTTAAAATCACAATAATTATACATTAATATATATGATGTAACTAAATTAATATCTAATCCTTTAAGAAGATTATTTTCCATATCAAGAAAATTATAATTATTAGAATTTGAAATATCTAAACCCATTTTATAATATTCTAAACTTTTATTTTGATCATAATTTTGATATAATATACCCATCATTTTACATATATTTTTCCATCCTTCTAAATGATAATATTCTAAATCTTCATTTTTAATATTTTTCATTTCGGAAATCATTTTGGTATATAATTGTTTTGCTTTTTTTTTATCTCCATATTCAGTTAAAGCAGGTCCTAAAATAGAACATATTTTTAAATTGTTTCTTATATCCAAAAATTTTTTACTTCTTAATCCAGAAGTCGGGTCCATTGTTTTTTTACAAAAAATTGGTAAAATTGTTTTATATGCATTTAATACATCATTTCTATTGACTAAATGATAACATAAATTTACATATGGCAATAAAAAAGAAGGTTCTATATTAATACATTTTTTATATTGTTGTTCAGCATTTGGTATATTATTATTTTTTTCATAAAAAACTGCCAAATAATATTGTAAAAAAACACTTTTTCTAAATTTTTTAGTAATAACATCTATATGTTTAGATATATCTTTACCAGCAGATAATTCTTGGAATATTAAATTAATTAATTCTTGTTCATTCATTGAATTAACTAATTAAATTATTTAAATTATTTAAATTATTATAACGAAATAATAATTAATCTTGTTTAAAATATTTTGGCATTTTATATAATCCAAAATTTTCTAAATTTAATTTATCCTTTAATTCGTGTTTAAATTCTTCGTGCCAAGAATATCTATTTAAATTATTATTTAAATTATAATTTGATTCAAAATGTTGATTACGAATATCTAAAAAATTTGATTCGCTTTTTTTAGAATCTAAAGGTATGTCATCAATCAAAGATTCTGTCTGACATTCTTTTTCCTGAGTCATATTAAAAATTTCTGTTTGACAATATTTATTATAAGATAAATCGGTTGTATTTAAACAAAGAATTGCTTGAATTTTGTATAATAATTTTTTGATAGGAACTAAATTCTTCCATATCCATCCTTGTTGAACATGTTCTTCATATAAATAAATTTCACATTCATTATCATCAATAAAAGAAATATGTATATTTTTCGAATCGTTAATTTTTGAAATTTCGTTTAATACTTTATCAAAAAGTGTAGATAATTCATTTTCGAATACAGGTTTTATATCATATATAAATTGGCATTTATTAACAATGTCTGTTATAAGTATATTGTACATTTTATATTATATATAGTACATAAAAATAAATTCAATAATTAAGTCAAAAAAATTGAAACTTAATATTGTGATATATAATTTACAATATTATGCCTATTAAATATAAAAATAACGCATTTGATAATTATTTATCCCAATTTACAGAAAACACAGATAAAAAACAAACTCATTTATCCTTTAATAAAGGGAAATATAATGTACCTGATTCTAAATATGAAGAGTTTTATAAAAAATATTTTGATTTTTTAAAATCTAAAAATGAAAATGAACATATTTATTTAATTGAAAAAATTCATAATGACAAATTTGCATTTTTTATTGATATAGATACTAACAAAGAAGAAAATAAGGGATTTACAGATGAAGAAGTTTTGTTTTTAATTAAAATAATTATTGAATTAATATATAATAATTTTGAAGAAGATATTATAAAAAAAAATAATTTAACTGACAATGTTGTTTGCAAAAGTAATGATAAATATCATATAATTTTTAATAACTTGATAGTTAATGATATTATTGCTAAAAACTTTGTTAATAAGATTATCACAAATTTTAATAAAAGTTTTCTTGAAAAATGCATTGATTGTTCTGTATACAGAACAGGATTAAGAATGATAGGAGCAATTAAAAATAAAGAAAATCCAGAAAATTATTACAAAATTTATGATATAAAAGAAAAAAAATATATTGAATTTGAGAATATGACATTTGAACAATTTAAAAAAACAATTATAAGAAAATTAGAAATTGAACAGATAATTGAAACAACTGATATTAATATAAATAAACAAATTAAAACAAAAGATAATGAAATTGATAAAAAAATTCAAGTTAAAGGAATTGAAAATTATGATATTGTAAACGAAATAAAAAGATTATTAATATTTTTAAAAGATACAAATAAAAGTTTAGAACACATAAATATTGAAATAGCTAGAATTTATGCTGCACAAAATAAATATGGAATGTTTTGTTATTATGTATCAATTGAAGAAAAATATTGTCCATTTAAGGAACGCGAACATAAAAGAAATACAAATCCAATTTATATTGAAATTGGTATCAATGGAATTTTTATAAAGTGTTATGATCAAGATTGTTTAAGAAGAAGATATCCTGAATCAGGTATAAGAATGCCAACCGATTTTGATATAACGTATCCTCAATTATATTTAAGTATGAATACAAAATATTGGAAAACAGATATAAAAATAAATGAAGATACTCGTTATTTATTAGAAGAAAGTCTAACTGGTTCTCATTATCAAATTGCAAAAACAATATTTCATATTTATAAAGATAGATTTCGTGTAGATGACGTAAAAAATACAACATGGTATGAATTTGATGGTAATAGATGGAAAAAGAGTCATTTAATAAATATTCTTATATCTGAAGAATTACCTAAATATTATAATTGTATTAAAATAAGTGATACGTCATTAATAAAAAACAATGATTTGAAGGAATATTTATCAAACAATGATAAAATGGATGCAAACTTTAGAAATTCATTGGTAGATAAGATTATTACAAAATTAGAAAATGTAACATTTAAATCTAATGTATTAACACAAGTATCTTATTTATATAAAAATTTAGATGCAGAATTTTATAGCGCACTAGATAGCAATCCATATTTATTAGGATTTTCAAATGGTGTATATGATTTTAAAATAAACAAGTTTAGAGAATCTATACAATCTGATTATATTACATTTTCTACAGGTTATGAATATTTAGAATATGATGAAAATGCAAATGAAGTTAAAGAAATTTATGAATTTTTATCAAAGATCATAACTAATAAAACTGTAAGAGAATATTTATTAAAAGTATTAGGTAAATCGTTATTAGGAATTCCTGATGAAAGATTTTATATTTGGACTGGATTATCAGGTGCAAATGGTAAATCGACATTAGTCAATTTTCTTGAACAAACCTTAGGTGAATATACTACTTCAGTTGATGTATCATTGTTGACAAATAAAAGGGCAAGTTCTGGAAATGCATCACCTGATGTTATACGTCTTAGAGGAAAACGTTTATTTACATTTCAGGAACCAGAACATGATGATAAATTAAGAACAGGTATCTTAAAACAATATACAGGTGGAGATACAATTATTGCTAGAGAATTGTTTAAAGCACCTGTCACATTTAAATTACAAGGAACTATGATTATGTGTTGTAACGATTTACCCAGTGTAAGTTCAATTGACGGCGGTACTTTCCGTCGGATCAGGGTCATAGAATTTAATAGTCGTTTCTGTGAAAACCCGGTTAAAAAGAACGAATTTAAAATAGATCCTCAACTTAAATCTAAACTTGTTACTTGGAGGCCATACTTTATGAGTATTCTTATTCATTGGTATCAAAAATACCTCAAAGAAGGTCTTAACGAACCAGAATCAGTGAAGAAAGCCACGACAAAATATAAGGCAGACAATGATAAATTTAATGAATTCTTTGATCAATGCATTGAGGAAGTTGAAAATGGGTTCCAGTGTAATAAAACAATTTACAATCATTTTACAAATTGGTGGTTACAAAACTACTCAAATACAAGAATTCCTGAAATTAAAGAATTAATAAGAGCATTAAAAATAAAATTTGGTAATGAAAAAGAAGAATTTATAAATAATTCTGTAAATTATGGTTTCAATATTACATTAAAAAATACAAATACACAAGACAATTACGCAAATGAAAACTTAAGATGATTTATAAAAAATATTAATATATTTGATTAAAAATTATTTTTATTCCTTAAATATAAGGATATATATAAGGAACTTTGAAATGACTAATAATAGTATTATAGACAAAATTCTAAATGACATTGATCTAAATGACATTGATTTAAATGACATTGATCTAAATGACATTGATCTAAATGACATAAATTTAAATGACAATGATCTAAATGACATAAATTTAAATGACAATGACTTTGAAGAAATAATATTTGATAAACCGATTAAAACAGATAGAAAAATTAATGTAAATAAGATTAATGAATTATTTGAATGGGTGATAATAAATGACAATTGGAAGAATAAATTATTAACAGATAAATTTTATATATATGATTCGATAGATAAAAATTTATGTAATATAGAGACTATAATAATTAAAATTGCAAAAGTAAAAAATATAAAACAAAGAATTAAGAAATATATAAATGAAATATCATATCAAGATTTTTGTAAAATAGTAAAAAGTTACCAAAATGAGAAACATGGTAACATAAAAAACATTGATAATATAAAAACTAGAAATAATTTAATAAAAATTTTAACAAATAAAGAATATATATTAGAAAGTGATTATACAACATTATATATATTATCTGAAATTTTACAAATAGATTTTATTATTTTCGATAATGATAACCAAGAAATAATAGATTTAACAAATAGAAAAGATAATAAAAATGAGAATTTTATTATAATATACAAAGAGACAAATAAAACAAATGATGATAAGATAAAAACATATTCGAGATTGATTGGTTTAAAAAATGATAATAATGAAATAGATTATAAATTTGTAAGAAATAAATTACCAAAAAAGATAGATGAAATATTAGATAAACATATCTTTTTTTTATCGCATGCTAAAAATGCATCAAAGAATTTAAAAAAAAATAATAAAAAAATTACAATAAGAGAAATAATGAAAGAAATAAAAAATAATATTAAAATGGACTTAAGTGATAATGATATAAATTATTTTATGTTAATATTAAAAAATATATTAGAACAAGATGCTTATAAAAAAGCTATAAAAAGCTATAAAAAATAATTTATTTTATTGAATATATAATAATATACATAATGAATCTAAGAATCCAAGACTTTTTAATTATATTAGCTATATTATTTTTAATTTTGTTTTTAGTTAGGCAAAACTGTTGGAACAATTATTGGGACAACAATTAGCTGTGGTACGTTAGTTGCAACAACTATTACGGGTGACGATCTTAATTAGTATTATTTTAATAATTATGATAATACTAATTTCATAATAAATTTATATTTTGAAATGTTTTTTTTAAAATTTCAATCTCATTGTCGTTCAATGTTTTTTCAGGATAATTGATTTTCACAGTTATATATAAATCTCCCCTTTTACTTTCAACTCCGTTTAAACCTTTCCCATATATAATATATTGTTTATTTGGATTTAAAATTCCAAAGATTTTAGAATTTAAATTCAAAATTTCATCAAAAACATTTAATTTAATATTTTTTCCTATAATAGATTCTATCAAGCTAAATTCTAATTCGCATATCAAATTTAAATCTTTTCTTTTAAAGACTTCATCTTCTTTAATATTAATAGAGATTATTAAATCTCCAGAAATTTCATTTTTTCTCATTGCTTGCTCTCCCCATCCACTATATATATATTGTTCATTTTGATGAATTCCTTTAGGTGTTTGAATCTCGAAAATTTTTTCTTCTGATATTTTTCCATTATTACATTTTCCATTTTCATTACAACACTGTGTATTTTTATATAATATACCCTGTCCTGAACAATCTTTGCATGTTTGTTTAATATGTTGCACAAATGGACCCATTTGTACAGTTCTAGAAAATTGTCCTAAGCCATCGCATGTTTGACAACTATTAAAACATTTTTCACAATATTTATCCCTTTTAACTTTTATTTTTTTTGTTAATCCGAAATGAACATCTCTTAATGTAATATCACAATTATAGAAATGATTAGATTTTTTTATTTTTTGATTACTATTATTGCCTCCAAAATTAAAGAAAAATTCAAAATTACTCCCATTGGTAATTCTTGGTCCAGCATCATATTCTCTCTTTTTATCATCATTTCCTAATATTTCGTATGCTTCTTGAATTTCTTGAAACTTTTCTTTTTGTCCACCTTTGTCCGGATGATTTTCTATTGCTAATTTTCTAAATGCTTGTTTTATTTCTTCTTTTGATGCATTTTTTGAAACTCCTAAAATATCATAATAATTCTTCATCTTGTTATTTAAATTAATATAAATTTAAATAATTTTTTATAAACTTGATTTTAATATTTATATATAATTTTAATTTTATATAGTTGTTGTAATAGCTCTAAATTTAATTTTTGTAGATATCCAATCTGTTTGATTTGTACTTGTATAATATATTTGACCAGTTGTATTATTAATACTAAAAGCAATTCCTGTATCATCTCCTACAGAATTTGTATATATAACCCATCCAGATGCTTTTTTCAAACCTTTAATTTCAAATAATGAATCATGCACTTCTACAAGTGTAGTTACTGTTATTGTAGCCATACTAGTAAATGCTTTTGTTGTAACACTTGAAAAAATAAATCCAACAATAGGAGCAGCAGTAAATTGATTATTATTTGCATCAAAGCTTTTTTCTGTACATATATCATCTACATTTGGGGTTATTTCTTTATTTTTTACAACTAATTTTTCCCCCACTAACAATTCTTTTTTTACAGACATCCCACCATAACTTGTAAGTGTTCCACCAGATGTTAAACTTATTGCTGCTCTAGTTGACTCTAATATTATACTTGATATATTTCCAAGAATTAATCTATTATTTTCATAGATAAAATCTGATGTCCCTATTATAGGATCTATTCCATTTCCTCTTAAAACTGCATTTGGAGTTAAATAACTTGTACCTGTACCTCCTTTATTAACTTGTAATGGTTTTAAAGTTGCCAAAGGTGCATTTTTGATAAATCTTATATTTGCATCTGTATTATTACTATTCGTATATGTTAAATATCCAGTTCCATCATTTGCAGAATATATGTAAAATCTTATACCTGTATAATCACCTATATATCTTGTATTTATATTCCAGATATTTTCACATACTATACCTCTTATTTCAAATAATGCATATTTATCTAAATCAGGAACATTTACAAAAACAGATATTTGAAAATATGTCTCTGTATTTGAAAATGATAATTTTTCATTGTCTATTATAGTAGGTTCAAATGTATTTGCATCTAAAATAAATTCTTCTTGTGATGATTTTATTTTAATTTCTTTTACACGAATAGTATAATCACTTGCAGAATTTAGATTTCTATAATGAATAATTCCTTTAGACACTGGACTTAATTCGTTTTCTATACTAAAATAAACACCTTGAACATTTCCAGTAGAATGTGTATGCATTGTCCATTCATCGCCTTTTAAAACACAATTAGATAAATATAATCCATATTTATTATCAGTTGCACTTGAAACATATATTATTAATTTAACAGAATCAACTTGAGAATTTATAAATTCTAATTCATCTATAGATTTAGAAATAGTTACATTTGGATCTAATGAAAAATTTGATTGAGGATCTGTTTCTTCTTCTGATTCTAAATCATTTACTTGAGTCATAGTTTTATATCTAATATATGATACACCTTCTTCGTTTTCGTTTGTATATTGCATTATACCATATCCACCTTCTTCTCTTATATTGAAATTTATGCTCGTTTGTTGTCCAGTAAAAATTGTAGAAATAGACCAATGTGTATCGCAATTAATACCATGAATTGTATATAATGCACACTCATTTCCATCAATCTCAATATAAATATTAGTTATAAATGCTTTGACTGTAGGATCAAATTTAAAATTAGGAATATCTTTTGGTGTTAAAACATTATTATCTAATGTAAATGTTTGCTCTATTCTATCGTCATTCACGTTTGACGTTAAATCTATTTTTCGAATTTCTTCGTCTACATATCTCTTATTTACTGCATCAAAATCAATGATTGGATCTGCTACATTTCTTATATTTTTTAGATTCATATCTAATTCGCCACCAATATAGACATCTTTCATAAAACTTGCACCACCATAACTTGTAAGTGTTCCTCCATCTGTTAAACTGGTAGCAGTTTCAGTATTTTTCAATATAATACTTGATTCATTTCCCAATAATAATTCTTTATTTTTATATATAAAATCTTCCGTTCCTACTATTGGATCTGTTCCGTTTCCTCTTAAAACTGCATATGGTAATAAATAATCTGTTCCTGTACCTCCTTTATTTACAGGTAATGGTTCTATTGTAATAGGACCAAGTTTAGAATATCTAATATATACATCATTTGGATTTGTATTTGTATAAGTTATTTTTCCTTCATCAACTAATACATTTGTATCAATATAAAATTTTATACCAATATTATCTCCTAT
>Ga0172372_10012638_pt1 | contig 10561 bp, 8 predicted proteins | sample LakKiv5m_2_FD_114544 | JGI IMG/M metagenome (GOLD analysis project Ga0172372, IMG submission 114544) | Freshwater microbial communities from Kabuno Bay, South-Kivu, Congo - kab_092012_9.5m | ecosystem: Environmental > Aquatic > Freshwater > Lake | place: Democratic Republic of the Congo... | reverse complement strand
TTGTAGACGGTAACAACGCCATTGATATCAAAAATGGTTTTCAGCCTCACTACGTAGTTTCAGATGATAAAGTAGAACTCGTGCGCGAATTGAAAAAGCTCGTTAAATCTACTGAAGTTGTTTGGTTAGCAACGGACGAGGACCGCGAAGGAGAAGCCATTTCATGGCATTTGTACGAAGAGTTAGGACTAAAAAAAGTCCCCACCAAAAGAATAGTATTCAATGAAATAACTAAGCCAGCAATTTTAAAAGCGGTTGAAAACCCAAGAGATATTGATCAATTTTTAGTTGATGCACAACAGGCCCGTAGAATTTTAGATAGAATCGTGGGTTATTCTTTATCTCCCGTTTTGTGGACCAGAGTTAGAACTGGATTAAGTGCGGGAAGAGTTCAATCAGTTGCAGTGAGATTGGTCGTGGAAAGAGAAAGAGAAATCAACGAGTTTAACACTATAGCAGATTTCAAAGTAAGCGCTGATTTTGAAACTTCTAAAGGGAAAAAATTCAAAGCGGAATTGCCTCAGCGTTTTAAAACAGTTGAAGAAGCAAAAAGCTTTTTAGAATCTCTAAAAGATGCTTCATATTCTGTGAATTCAATTGATGTAAAGCCTACATATAGAAATCCAGCACCTCCATTTACGACTTCCACTTTGCAGCAAGAAGCATCAAGGAAATTAGGATATGATGTTACCCGTACCATGCAAATAGCGCAGAAATTGTACGAAAATGGACACATCAGTTACATGAGAACGGATTCTGTTAACCTAAGTGCAACGGCAATTGAGGGAGCTAAGAATGAGATTTTGTCTGCATACGGAGAAAAGTTCTCAAACCCACGTAATTTTAACACTAAAACATCTGGAGCTCAAGAGGCTCACGAAGCAATTAGACCAACTTATTTTAACAATCATTCCGCGGGCTCAAATCCCCAGGAAAAAAAGTTGTATGAACTTATCTGGAAGCGAGCCATCGCCTCGCAAATGTCTAGAGCAGAATTGGAAAAAACATTTGTAAATATTGGTAATAATAAAAACGCAAGTGTTTTTAAAGCTGAAGGCGAAGTGGTGAAATTTGAAGGGTTTTTAAAGGTATATTTTGAAAGCACAGACGACGAAAATGACCAAGATCAAGAAGGAATGCTTCCCGAAATGTTTGTGAATGAGCCTTTGATTAATCACGCTGTTGTTGCTACTGAAAAATACGATAAGCATCCACCTCGATATTCTGAAGCCGCTTTGGTAAAAAAATTAGAAGAATTGGGTATAGGTAGACCATCAACTTATGCTCCAACTATAAAAACGGTTCAGCAAAGAGGATATATTCAAACCGAGTCTAGAATTGCACAGCAACGAGCCATCAAAATTCTAACTTTGAAAGGTTCGGAATTATCTGATCAAATAATTAAGGAGAATTACGGGGCCGAAAAAAATAAACTTTTTCCAACAGATATTGGGATGTTAGTCACTGATTTTTTGGCAAGTCATTTTTCAGAAATTATGGATTATGGTTTCACCGCTGCAGTTGAAAAAGAATTCGATGAGATTGCTGAGGGATTGAAGAGCTGGCAAAATATGCTGGAAGAATTTTATGGTCCTTTCAAAACAAATCTACAATCTGTTTCTGAAACCGCTTCAAGGGTAAACGGTGAAAGAATCTTAGGTATTGATCCAATTTCTGGAAAAACAGTATTGGTTCGTATGGGACAATACGGCCCTATGGTTCAATTGGGAAGCAGAGAAGAAACGGAAAACCCCATATACGCAAGCCTTTTGTCTACTCAACGCTTGGAATCAGTGACTTTTAACGATGCCATTCAGCTTCTTTCTGTATTGAATAACGGATTCGAATATAACGGATTGCCTGTAGTAGTTGGGAATGGACGATACGGCGCATATTTGAAATTAGAAGATAAATACATCAATTTACCTAAGGATGTGAACGTTATGAGTCTGAATCAAGATTCCATAAAAGCACTATTGGATGATCATTTTTCAAAACCAAGTTTGCCTTTAGATTTGGGAGTTTATCAAGAGAAAAAGGTGACTGTAGGTGCGGGTAGATTTGGTCCCTATGTAAAACACGGTAATCTCTTTGCAAGCATACCCAAAAATCAAGATCCCTTTCAAATCACATTGAATGATGCCATTGAACTCATTACGAAAAAAGCTGAAGCCGATAGTAAAAAAATCTTGAAGACTTTTGCTGAAAACAAAGATGTATCTGTTCAAGACGGCCGTTACGGCCCATACATCAAATATGGAAAAGAAAACATCAAGATGCCAAAGGGTATGTCAGTTGAGGATGTAACTTACGCGGTGATTCAGGAGTTGGCAAAGGATATTGTTACAAAGTCTTCCAAATCTACTAAAACCACTAAAACTGCTACAAAGACCACTGCCAAAGCAACTGCAAAAAAGAAAACCGCCACAAAAAAGTCTGCAAAAAAATAACTTCCAATTTTGGCATGGATAAAAATGAACTGCACGCTTTATTGAAATTATTGGATGATTCTGACGCGGAAGTAGTTCAAATTGTTGAAAATAAACTACTAGAGTCAGGCGATGAAATTGTACCTGATTTAGAAGAAGCATATTTATCAAAGCAGTTTGAGGATTGCTCAAATCAAATCGAGGCAGTTTTAAAATTATTGCAAAGGAAAGCACTTCATGCATCAGTGAATGATTGGCTTTTAGATGATCGAAGAAACACTTTACAAGCTTGGGTTCTAGCAAGTAGGGTACAATACCCAGGATTGAGTGAAAACTTAATAAAAGCCCATCTTAATAGAATCAAAATAGATGCGTGGGTTAAACTCTCAGGAGTCGAGAATCCTTTAGATCAAATTCAAATTTTGAATCATGTGATTTTTAAGGAATACGGATTTAGTGGCAATAATTCTCAATATCATTCTCCAGATAATTCCTTGATTACAAGAGTGATGGAAACAAAAAAAGGCAATCCGATCTCTTTAGCAATGTTGTATATGCAGATTGCGAATAGTTTGGGAATTCCATTGTTTGGCGTAAATCTTCCTCAACATTTCATTTTGGCCTATGGGAAGCTGCATTCCGATATGAAATCAAATGGTTTTTATGAACCTGATGATATAACCCTAAAAAATTTCAATGGTAAAATTCTCTTTTACATAAATCCATTTAGTAAAGGACAATTATTTTCGGAAGATAGTATTGACGCATTTTTAAAGGTGATAAAGGTTGAAAAACAGGCACAATTTTATCAACCCTGTACACCAATTGATATCTTTAAAAGGGTATTGAGAAACCTGCATTTTGCTTATGGTGACCAACATGATGCTGAAAAACAGCATGAAATTGAAGCACTTATGAAGATTGTAGGCATCGGTTCAGAAATTTGAGTTGGCGAACCCAATGAAAAATACGAAATTTGTACTTTAATTCCTATGGCAGAAAAACCAATCCTCGTTCCCAAAATGGGTGAAAGTATCAGCGAAGCAACAGTAATTCGCTGGTTAAAAAATGTAGGTGAATACGTTGCAAAAGACGAACCACTGGTTGAAATAGCTACAGATAAAGTAGACAACGAGATTCCTAGCACAGAAGAAGGTATTCTGACCAAACAATTATTTCAAGACGGCGATGTTGTTAAGGTAGGAGAGCCCATTGCGTTTATTGATGCTGAAGGTACCTCTTCAAATGCTTCAAATTCAACTGCTCCTGTAATTGAAAATGCCCCGAATATAGTTCCAGAAGTGGTTGCAGAAGCAATAAATATTATTGAAAACCAAGTTCAATCAGCAGTTGAACAAACTACAAACCCAATAACTAAAGGCTCAGGGTCTCGATTTTATTCACCGTTGGTTATGAATATTGCTTCTCAAGAAGGAATTTCATTCAATGAATTAGAAAAAATCCCAGGCACCGGCTTAGAAGGCAGAGTGACTAAATCAGATGTTCTTACTTATTTGAACAATAGAAATACATCTGCCGTTCAAGCTTCAGCACCTATAAGCTCTCCAGCATCTGTGGCAGCGACGCCTGTTGCAACTACCCAAATACAAACAACTACAACACCAGTAGCCAACAACCAAGTTTCTGTGGGTAAATCTCTAGATAATGGAGATGAAATCATACAAATGGATCGTGTACGCAAACTCATTGCTGACCACATGGTTATGAGTATGCACACATCACCACACGTAACAAGTTTCGTTGAAGCTGATGTGACCAATCTTGTTCGATGGAGAGATAAAGTGAAAGATTCGTTTAAAAAACGCGAAGGACAAAATATAACTTTTACCCCCATTTTCCTTTGGGCTATTTCTAAAGCAATCAAAGATTTTCCAATGATCAATGTTTCTGTAGATGGAGATAAAATCATTAAGAAAAAATCCATTAACATTGGAATGGCTGTTGCTCAGAAAAATGGGAATTTGATTGTTCCTGTTATCAAAAATGCGGATTCTATGAATCTACTAGGATTGACAAGAGCAGTGAATGATTTGGCAATTAGAGCTCGTGACAATAAATTGAGTCCTGATGAAATTCAAGGAGGTACTTACACTGTTACAAACGTGGGTTCATTTGGTAATGTATTTGGAACGCCTGTAATTAATCAGCCCCAAGTAGCCATCATGGCTGTAGGTGCAATACGCAAGAAACCAGCAGTTCTCGAAACAGAACACGGAGATGTTATTGCTATTCGACACATGATGTACTTAAGTCATAGCTACGATCATAGAGTCGTTGACGGAGCTCTAGGCGGTATGTTTGTGAGAAAAGTAGCTGACTATCTCGAGCAATGGGATAGTAACATCGAGATTTAATCTAATTTAGGCGAAATGGAAGTCAAACTCTCTCGTTTCGCCTCATTATTGGCTGTACTTTTCTGCTTCATCTCACTTCTGCACATCTTAGACGAAGTTTTACCTCCACTCATAAAAAATATGGTTGTGGCTAAAACAGACCTCGCTTTAGATTTGCAGGAAGAAATTAAAATCAATAAACATCTTGATTTTTCATTGGTTTTAACTGATGAAGTCACCCATCAGGTCATTCAAGTTGAAGTTGATGAGGCAACATATTACAGAGTTACTCCTGGGCAAATGGCATATGTATATCTTACGCCAATTTATAACAATGCTAGATTTGCTTTGGAAAGCAACAACAATACGTTCAAATATATCAGTCCTTTTCAATTCAGGCCTCCATTTCAAATGCGACACATCTTTCTTCCAATGTTGATTTTTGGATTGTCCATTTTGGTTTATAAAACGCAGAGATTTGAAATTAAACTAACTCTTTTTCTCTTTACAACGGTTATATCCATTATTTTGCAATGGCTCTATAAATGATTCAACAATTAAAAACTACGTATTCAAAAGTTGGAGCAGTTGTTTATTTACTGGCTGCATTTTTTGTAGTGATATGGCAACATTTTTATCAAGCTCAATTGGTAGATACTTCTGAATATTTGAATACTGCCCTTAGTTGGCTTTCAAAGATTCAAATAAGTGATTCTCCATTATCTGAAATTAGACGTTCCCCATTATATCCATTACTTTCTTATTTGGAATACCCCATAACTCACTCTCCTGGTATATACTCTCTTCGGTTAATTCAATTCATTGCATCTATTTTCATACCCGTTGTTATACATCAAATATTGGTATTGCTCAAATTTGAAAACCGATTCAATCTTGTTCTTTTTTTATTAATTTCATTTCCGTTGCAATTCTATTATACCGCTTTAGAATTGCCCGATATCATTGCTCAACTCTTTATTTTAATCCTATTTAGACAATTAATTCAAAAGAAAAACACTGGAATCACAGTGGCAATTCTCATTGGTTTAAAGCCGATTTTCTTTTACATGTTGATTTTGCCCATCTATCAAATTTTCCTAAAACATGAAAAAAATTGGGTGAAATCATTGATTCCTTTTTTGTTTTTCGGGGGATGTGTATTCTTTAATTATCACAAATACAACTTGCCATCTTACACATCCATGGGATCTACAAATTCCTATTATTACAACAGAAAAATGCTTCTGCTCAAAGTTGCATCCAATGAAACGGTTGATTCTTTATATACTTCAGAATCTGAATTTATCAATAAACTCAATGGTTCAAACAGATCAATAGATTCTTTTATGAAAGCAAAAACCCAAGAGTCGATTTTAAGTTACCCGTTAGAATATTTATTTATTCATCTTAAAGGCTCAGCTCAAGTATTGTTTGATCCCGGTAGGTACGACGCAATGGTGTTTTGGCATTGGCCAAAATCTTCTGGGTTTTTGGGCGTCAACGATGGGAATCCCCAGAAATCAAAAAGACCTATGTTTGAATGGATTTACATCGTGATTTTCGCCTTATTGGGGTTTATTAAAACTATACTCTTATTAATTTCAGGGTTTAAATTATTGAAAAATAGCAAATTGAGCTCGGCATTTTGGTTGATTTCAATTTCATTTGTTTGTTATTTATTATTACTCGGACCAGTAGGCGCTGCTAGATATTTACTTCCATGGTATTCGGTTATTTCCATTTATATTGGTCTCAATATGACGGCTAATTCAAAGAAGATCGAATTATGAAAATCTTGTTGCTAAGCGATAATCACGGTTACTTAGACCATGGTATTTTGCAGCACGTAGAATGGGCAGATGAAGTTTGGCATGCAGGAGACTGGTTAAATCTTGATATGCATAAAGCCATCCTTGAAAAAAATAAAATAATTAGAGGTGTGCATGGTAATATTGATGGTACTGATGTAAAAAATTATCACCCATACATCAATCAATTTGAATTAAACGGGGTGAAAGTGTTTATTACCCATATTGGTGGAAAACCAGGAAAATACAACGCGAAAATCCTCAGTAAGGCCGCATATTTTAGACCAAAATTATTTATTTGCGGACATTCACACATTCTTCAAATAAAAAATGACCCCATCTTTGGATGGCTATATTTAAATCCAGGTGCTTGCGGATTGCATGGTTTTCATCAAGTTAGAACGGCACTCAGATTTCAAATTGAAAATGGCGCCGTGTCAAACATGGAAATCATTGAATGGAAAAGGCACAATTCTATTTCAATTGATCAATAATTTTTGGATTTATTGAAAAATATCGTATTTTTGCAGTCCTCAAACGAGAGGCCCAGGTGGCGGAATCGGTAGACGCGCTGGTCTCAAACACCAGTGAGCTAACCCTCGTACCGGTTCGACTCCGGTCCTGGGCACCACTTGAACCGAAAAATATCATCGGTAATCACTACAATCGACGGTCATAACATGGCCGTCGATTTGTTTTTACCCGAATTCCCTTCCAATGAAGGAATTCAAACCATTATTTATGTACACGGGTTTAAGGGCTTTAAAGATTGGGCCTTCGTACCTCATTTGCATGATTTTTTAGTGACTGAAAACACAGCTTTTCTATCATTTAATTTCTCTCACAACGGTGTAGATCGAAGTGATTTCGATGATCTTGATAGATTTGCAGATAATACTGTTACACAGGAACTAAGAGATATGGAGTCTCTTGCCATGTGGCTCGTAAACGATGCATGTCCTGAGTATAATCTGCATCCAGAAAAGATATCTTGGCTAGGACACAGTAGAGGAGGTGCTAATATATTGCTATTTGCATCGAAATTTCCTGATTATGTAGACAAAATAGTGACATGGGCAGCTGTAGATAGCTACGAGTCGTTGTTCAAATCCATTGATAAAGAAGAATGGAAGTCCCTCGGAACTGTTCAAATTATGAATGCCCGTACCCAACAGGAAATGCCGTTGAATTATCTGATTTGGCAAGATTTACAAATACATGAACAAGATTACAATCTTATAAATGCTGCTGGTACTTTGACCAAACCATGGTTAATTATCCATGGTGATTCAGATGTTGTTGTGCCCATTTCTGCAGCTCGAAATCTCTACGCAGCCTGTGAACATAGCACTAAAATAGAGGTTGTCGGGCAAAATCACACTTTTGGTTGTAAGCATCCAATGAAAGATTTATCAGAAGCACCGCAAGAATTTTGGTTGCTCCTTGATAATACACTAGAATTCATTACGGAAGATATGGATGAAACAGAAATACAAATCTAATTTTTAGATATAGTATTCCGTTTTGCACTCGCTCTTTTGAGTCTATCGTTTATGGCAACTCCCAAATTTTCGTTTGGAGCCCATTCAAATAAGATATTTTTGAACTGATCTTTGTCCATTAGACGAAGCATAGCAAACAAGTTTTTACTTCCTTCAAGAAAGTCTCCTTTTTCAGTCCAGTAAAATATTTTCACCTCATTCGGTAGTTCTAATGAAATACTCTCTGGTTTTTTCCAAAAAACTACGGCATCAATATTTACATCTTCATTTGTATATTCATCAATAGGAATGAGCCTGCAAAAAGGGGAGTAGTGTTGTTCAAATTGCCCCGGAACCGCAACAGTTTTTGTAGAGTTTGGTTGGTAGCCAATCAATTCAACATCTGGAAGAAATTCTGCTAATGCATCTTCTGAAATACCTCCGGGCCTCAAAATTTCTATTTTACCTTCAGTAAATCTAATTATGGTAGATTCAATACCCACTTCACATGAACCTCCGTCTAAGATATAGGGTATTTTTCCTGACAGTTGATCAGAAACATGCTCTGCAGTAGTTGGCGAAACATAAGTAAAAGGATTCGCACTAGGGGCTGCTAATGGAAAATCCAAATGAGATAAAAGTGTTAATGTCAAATGATTATTAGGTACCCGCAATGCTACTGTGTCTCCACCTGAAGTTACAAGATCTGGAATGATATCTTGTTTTTTTAAGACCAACGTCAAAGGGCCCGGCCAAAATTTTTCTGCCAATTTAAAGGCTATTTCGGGAATGTTTGTGGCATACTTCGAAATTTCGGAAGAGTCTTTTATGTGAACGATGAGCGGATCGAAAAAGGGTCTTTCCTTAACCGAAAATATTTTCGCCACTGCAATTTCATTCAACGCATTTGCTGCCAATCCATAGACTGTCTCCGTAGGAATTCCCACTGTTTCATTGATATTCAAATAGCGGATTGCTTCTTGAATATCAGTACCTATTACAGTTGGCATTGAGAAACCCAATTATCTTCTTTTTAGAGCGTATTTGTCAATTTTATTATACAAATGACTCCTTTGAATATCAATTTCAGTGGCCGTCTTTGCAACATTCCAATTGTTTTGGATCAACTTGCGCTCAATGAAAACTTTCTCTGCCCAATCTCTAAAATCTTGAAGAGTCGCATAATTATCAACAACTCCAAACGGATCAGAACCCCTTTGAGCAGGATTACTGTATGAATATACATCGTCACCCGTAATTTCTTTATCACAAAGAATGACCAATCGTTCAACCACGTTTCTTAACTCTCTGATATTTCCTGACCAGTTGACATCTTGTAACGCCCTGTATCCATCTTCAGTAAATTTCTTTCCCAAAAGTCCATTTTCTTGGCAAATTTCTCCCAAGAATTTATTAGCAATCAATGGAATATCATCAACACGTTCATTTAATGTGGGGACATGTATTAGGATAACAGACAATCTATGGTACAAATCCATCCTAAAATTACCTTTTTCAATTTCATCAAGTAAGTTTTTATTGGTAGCAGCAACAATTCTTACATCCACTTTGATTTCTTTATCACCACCTACTCTGGAAATTCTGCCTTCTTGAATAGCTCTTAATACTTTTGCTTGTGCAGCCATGCTCATATCACCAATCTCATCCAAAAACAATGTTCCACCATGAGCTTGTTCAAATTTTCCAATTCTTTGTTTTATTGCTGAAGTAAAGCTGCCTTTTTCATGTCCAAAAAGTTCACTTTCAATTAATTCTGTTGGAATACTCGCACAATTTACCTCTACCAGTGGCATGCTTGAGCGCGTACTTTTTTCATGAATCCAGCGAGCCACTAATTCTTTCCCTGTTCCATTTTCTCCAGTAACCAACACTCTTGCCTCTGTGGGAGCAACCTTTTCAATGGTATCTTTAATTTTTTGAATTGCAGGAGTCTCTCCAATAATATCAAAGGTCTTTGCAACTTTTCTTTTAAGAACTGCAGTTTCCACAACCAAGTTGTTGCGGTCAATGGCATTCCTTAATGTTATTAATAGTCTATTTAGATCTGGTGGCTTTGTTATAAAATCATAAGCGCCTTTTTTCGTGCTCTCAATGGCCATTTCCACATTTCCATGTCCAGAAATCATAACCATTGGAGTTTCAGGTTTAAGTGCCTGAACTCTTTCTAATAGCTCAACTCCATCTATTCCAGGCATTTTTACATCACACAAAATCACATCGAAGTCATTTTTTTGAATTATTTGCCAAGCCTTTTCGCCGTTTTCGGCTAGGGTTACCTCAAAGTTCTCATATTCAAGAATTTCCTTTAAAGTGTCTCTGATAGGAGCTTCGTCATCAATTACTAAGATATTTGGCATATTAATAGTTTTAAACTTATGTCTACAAATATGGTGATTTATTTATTAGACAGTTTGTATAGTTATACTCCGATAATCCACACAGTTTTTTACGATGAGTTTCAAAAAATA
>Ga0172372_10012636_pt1 | contig 10562 bp, 7 predicted proteins | sample LakKiv5m_2_FD_114544 | JGI IMG/M metagenome (GOLD analysis project Ga0172372, IMG submission 114544) | Freshwater microbial communities from Kabuno Bay, South-Kivu, Congo - kab_092012_9.5m | ecosystem: Environmental > Aquatic > Freshwater > Lake | place: Democratic Republic of the Congo... | reverse complement strand
GTTGTAAAAATAGTTACATAGCTCACTATGCGCCTATTTTTACGCCTTGAAAATGAACAAAAATCCTGCGCGATTTGGGTACATTCATTCTTGGAAATCGCCTAAATTTTTAATCTATTCATAATAATTCTACCGTTAAATGCCCCCATTAACTCATTTTAATCAAGCCGGTGAAGCACACATGGTCGATGTCGGCGAAAAGCCGATAAGCCAGCGCATCGCAGTTACCGAAGGCTATATAGCCATGCAGCCGGAAACGCTCAAACTCATTATCGATGGCAGGCATAAAAAAGGCGATGTGCTGGCCATAGCGAGAATAGCCGGCATTATGGCCAGTAAAAAAACGGCCGATTTGATTCCACTATGCCATCCCCTGCCTATCACCCATGTCGAAATAAACTTCAGCGCAGAAATCAATAACAACCGCATACGCTGTCAAGCCACGGTAAAAACCAATGGGCAAACCGGCGTGGAAATGGAGGCGCTAACAGCCACATCGTGTGCACTGCTGACCATCTACGACATGTGCAAAGCCGTAGACCGGGGCATGGTGATCCAATCCCTGCAATTACTGGAAAAAAATGGTGGAAAATCGGGGCATTGGCTGCCGACTGATCGCCCAGGCGAGACTACCGCATAACTATTCATCATACCCATCAGGGCGATGTCATGTAGATGCTTGCCGGATTTGGTACACTACTTGGCAACTTTAAGTTCTAATACCCGATAAAATCAAAAGCAGAGATAATTATGCCGATTACGTTAAAAGACCTTGCCGATGCCTGCAATGCTCGAATCGAAGGCGGAGATCCATCAACAATCATTGAATCCGCCGCCGATATTACCGCCGCAAAAACAGCCCAGGTCACGCAACTGACGAGCACCCGCTATACCCAGTACATTAAAAACTCAGCGGCCAGCGCCTGCTTTATTGCCGACGGCTTTGCTGTCGATCAACTCCCCGAAAGCATGGCCTTGCTGATCAGTGCCGACCCTGAAATGAGTTTCATCAAAGCCGTCGAGCTATTGCATCCAGACCGGATTTACCAACGGACAATCGCCCCGCAAGCTGTTCTGGAAACCAATATAACGCTGGGCGACAAGCTCTACATTGGCCCTTATGCCGTCATCGGGGAAAACACCAGCATAGGCGATGACACTGAAATACTGGCCGGAGTCTATATCGGTAAAAACACTAAGATAGGTAAAAACTGCCGCATTTATCCTTATGCTGTTATCTACGATAATGTCACCATTGGCGATAACGTCATTATCCATTCCGGCGCCATCATCGGGGCTGACGGCTTCGGCTATAAATTCAGGCATCACCAGCATATCAAGGTTCCCCAAGTCGGCAATGTGGTCATCGAGGATAATGTCGAGATCGGCGCCAACACCTGTGTAGACAGGGGCGCCTTGGGCAGCACGACGATTGGCTGCGGCAGCAAAATAGATAACCTCGTACAAATCGGGCACAATAATAAAATCGGCCGGCATGTCATCATGTGCGGCCAGGTCGGCGTCTCAGGCTCATGCCAGATAGAAGACTACGCCGTGCTCGCAGGAAGCGCCGGTATTGCCGATCATGTCACCATCGGGCAGGGCGCCGTCGTCATGGCGCGCTCCGGCGTGGCAGGCAACGTTGGTGCAGGCACACAGGTTTTCGGCAGCCCTGCAAAAGATAAACGCGTCGCGTATAAGGAACAGGTAGCAATCAGCAAATTGCCTGAGCTATTGAAAAAAGTAAAACAGTTGGAAGAAAAAATCCGCTTACTTGAGCGCAATGATAATTAGCGGCATGCAAAAATTTGCTTTGGGCATCCTAAACCTAAGCACCGAAAAAATAAGCACGCACATTAATCCTGCCGGATAAGGCTTCAGTATTACGCGATGAGCATCAGCCCCGGCATCGTGTAATTAAGCTGTCATGATTCCCCTCTAAAATTGCAAACGTGTTAAGCCGATTTCCGGCTTTCGAACAGTTCATTCCGGTTAGTTATGCTTGAGAGTCAAAAAAGCCACCATATCCGCCATTCTGCTGAATTCTCCGTACCTTGTGTTCGCGATTTAACGCAACCTGTAAAACCTATCACACTGGATACACCTGTCCTGGATGTTCTTGGCCTGTTCCAAACCCATGCCGACTTATCCGCATTACCGGTTATGGACGGCGACAATAAATATTTTGGCATTATCTCGCGGCGTAATTACCTCAATCTTATGACACGCGCCTTTGCGCGCGAGCTTTATGCCCGTAAAAATCTCGATATTTTCCTGGAAAGCAATTCCGATATTTTTGTAGCCCCGCTGATTGCCAATGCTGAAGACCGTATCGACCAGGTGATCGTTGATTTCTTAAGCCGCGATCCGGGCATCAAATACGAAGCGTTACCGGTCGTCGGAAAAGACGGCATCATGGGTGTCGTCAAAATCGCCGACATGATGCTGAAGATGTCGCAATCGCAAGGCAACCTGATCGAAACCATGCAACAGCTAAGCGCCCGCCTAAATGATGAAGTAGCCAACGCCGCCGCCCTGCAAAAAAACCTGCTGCGCCCGGCCCTTATCGAATTGCCCGGTGTCCGCGGCTTGTCGACAATGATAACATCCAGCGAAGTCGGCGGGGATTTTTACGATTACTACATGGTAGACGGTCGCTGGGTGGTTATCCTAGTCGGTGATGTCAGCGGCCACGGCATCGCAGCCGGCACGATCGTCTGCGCCGCCAAGGCCGGTGTTAATTTTCTTGAATCAGAAAAAGAAAAAGAACCGCATAAAATACTTTCCCGTCTCAGCAACATCATCTTCAACACCGCCCACCAATCGCTGTTGATGACGATGTTCGCCGTATGCCTCGACACGCGCACAGGCGAATTGCGCTATGCCAACGCCGGCCATCAATTCGCCTATCTTTACCGTTCTATGCTCAGCCAGTTAGACAGCCTGGAACTGGGCGGCTTACCCTTGGGCAAGAACGCCAACACCGATTATGAGCAACAGGTGACTGAAATAGACTTGGGCGACCGCCTGTTTCTATACACCGACAGTATCGTTGAGGAAGAAAATAATGCGGGTGAATGCTTCGGTTATGAACGCCTGGAAGAAGTGCTGGTTAATCATGGCGAGAGTGACATCGAAACGCTGAATAGCGGCTTGCTGAATACACTGACCACTTATCTGGGACGATCTGTTTTCCATGACGATGTCACCATTTTTTGTGTTGAACACTTCGAAAAAACCAGCGACATAGGCCAAACCGACACCGCTGCAAAACCCGCTCCTGACATCATTGAGCAAGTGCACATCGCCGATGCTTTTTACCGCGCGAACCCTGCAACCATTTCTCCGCGCATCCAACGCCAGGAATTAATCTTCCTCGCAGAGCAAAACTTTTCCGACCTGATCCCCGGCTTGGCTACACAAGGCGTCAGGAGGATATTGCTGCAAGACCATCCCATTAACCAGCAATTAGGATGGGGAGTGTTACTCAACCAGCATCAAAATAAAAATACCGACGATTTGTCGGTATTTATGCGTTACCCGGAGCAGCGCCGGGAATTTTATTTTACTCACAGCGAAGACAAGATATTCATCATCAATGAAGTCGATGCATGGCTGCAAGAACAGTCCATACCTAACACGGATCGCCTGGACGCAGCGATTTTCCTGTTGGATGAATTGATTGAAAATGGGCTTTGCGGCGCACCGCGAGACGGTAAAGGACGGCCCCTGTACGCAAAAGGCACCTCGCGGGAACTGGCGGTGGATGAACTATTGAGGCTGGATGTCTCCATACAGAACGGTTTATTAGGTATTTCCCTGACCGATAGCTGGGGAACCTTGACCCCCAATGTATTCCTGAACCGCCTGTCACGCCATGTTCAAGGCATGGGACTGGACTCAGGTATCGGCGGCGGCGGACTCTACCTGATTTGGCGCATGTCTGACTATTTACAATTGCGCGTTTTCCCGAATCAACAGACACAAGTCTGCGCGTTTATGGATCTTAATAACCCATTCGACCCAGAAGCGGACAAGGGCTTTCAATTCCTATATCACAGCGAATTATACGAGGCTATTAACCATGACTAATGCTAAGTTACGAATTCAGCAACAACCGAGCAAAGAAAAGCTGTCGCAGCAATTCGCGCTGATTGGAACGGTAGATGTTGATGCTTCCGGTGTTTTGGAAACACTTTATGTCTTGCCGTCAAAAGCAACAGCAGAATTAAATTTCGCCCAGGTTGAGTGGATCAACTCCATGGGCTTGGCGCAATTACTTAAACTGTTCGAGCACTGGCAAAAACAGGATATTAATATACGCATCACCTGCGCCAATCAAATGGTTTGTTTGTTATTTAATAAAACGGGATTAGCCCATTTACTGGCCGATGGGCACGCCGCCGCCCCCTGAAATGACAAAAACCGAAACCCCGGAAACCACCGCGGCACAGAGCCAAGCCGCAACGCTTGTCGAGCAACCGGTATTGCAGATCCAACCCCAGCCCTCTGCCGGATTGCCTGAACAGCAATTTGCACTGGTCGGCAATATCGACGTGAGCGCCGTGCAACTGCTGGAACCGCTTTATGTATTGCCGCAAAACTGCACGGTCGAATTAAATTTCGCACAGGTCGACAGAGTCAACTCGATGGGCTTGGCGCAATTGTTAAAGCTGTTTGAGCATTGGCAAAAACAGGGTATCACTATCCGCGTCACTCACGTCAACCGTATGATTACCGTGCTGTTTAAAATGACCGGCTTAACCCGCTTCCTGTCCGAAACTCAAGCAACTGAAACCAAACAAGCCGCCGTTTCCGTGGAAACTGCACAAGCGGAACCCGTGCCGGAATCGTCGTCTGCGTTAATCACGGCAAGCGCATTGCAAATCCAGCCCCAACCCTCTGCTGAAGCATTGGCGCAACGATTCAATATGATCGGCATTATCGATGTCGATGCCGTGCAACAACTGGAAACACTCTATATACTTCCGCAACATTGCGCCGTGGAATTAAATTTTGCCCAGATACAACGGGTCAACTCGATGGGTTTGGCGCAATTACTTAAACTGTTTGAACATTGGCAAAAACAGCAAATCAGCATTCGCATTACCAACACCAATCGCATGATAGGCGTGTTGTTCAAAATGACCGGCCTGACCCGTTTTCTATCCGACACACCGGCGGTACCGGAGAAAACCGTACCCGCATTGACTCCTGCGCCATCAATAAAGCCGCAACCGCTTGAGCCGACGCAGCCGAAAGCGCCGGCAAACGTCGGCACTGAAACACCGGAACGCCGTACCGCCATCACTGTAGCCGTTGCCGGCAGCGAAAAACTCAAGCTGTGGGTAAGCGCCCAAAGCAGCCAGCAAATGAACGGCTGGTATTTTTTCAATACCTACCTGCAACGGCATTTAGGCCGCGAAGTCCATTTGGAACTGGTCCATGGCGCTATGGGCGAGCGGCGTAAAAGCATCGAGGACATGGACATCGTCTTCACAAAACCGTTTGAAGCCACCCGGTTGTTGCTGGAACGTAACTTCCAGCCACTGTTGCGCCCGATTGACCAAACCGACGAAGTCACTTTACTCGTGCGTGCCGACGACCCGCGCCAAACGCTGGCGGAATATCAAGGCGGTAAGATAGTCACCGCGGCACCGGATAATTTTGTTTATTTACTGGGCCGATTCCTACTCGAAGAAAATGAAGCTGCCATGTCCAATATGGAATACTTATTTTCCGGCCATGATATTAAAGCCTTGCAAATGCTGCTGAAAGGTTCCGCCGACATCCTTTTCATGTTAAGCGACACCTACCGAGGCCTATCGGGACTTACGCGCAAAAACTTACGCGAAATAGACCAAAGCGAAACGGCTTTTGCTTTCCACTTGTTCAGCGTCGCCCCGCATTGTGCCTCGCTAGGTACGGCGTTGTCCGATGTCTTGCTGGATATGAGCCTGGACAGCCAGGGAAGACAAGTTCTGGCCGACTTGGGTATACCGGGCTGGATTAAACCGACTCAGGACGAATGCGATATGCTCGTGATGCTGTTCAATCGTTACGCCGCCGGCAACCCCCATTCCTGATGCCTTAGTACCGCTCTGCTTCGGATGAAGCAGAACCTTACCGCCATTCACCCACCATTATCAGTCTTTCACCCAGCCATCGCGCAGAGTCACGGTCCGGTTAAACACCAATTTGCCGGCTAAGCTGTCTACCGCATCGAGACAGAAATAACCGGTGCGTTCGAATTGATAACGGCTTGCTGCATCGGCATTCGCCAAACCGGCTTCAACGCGGCAACCGGTAAGCACGTCCAGGGAATCAGGATTTAATGCATCGAGAAAGTTTTCTTCATTGTCCGGCTGCGGCACTTTAAACAAACGCTTATATAAGCGCACCTCGGCAGGATGCGACTGTTGCTCTGAAACCCAGTGGATAACCCCTTTCACTTTGCGGCCCTCCGGGTTTTTGCCCAGCGTGTCGGGATCGTAGCTGCAATGCAGTTCGATGATATTACCGTCGGCATCCTTGATCACTTCATTACACCTGATCACATAGGAGCCCCGCAAGCGCACTTCGCCGCCGGCAATCAAACGCTTGTATTTGGGCGGCGGCACTTCGGCGAAATCGTCCTGTTCAATCAGGATCGCTTTTGCAAACGGCACTTGCCGCTTACCCAGCTCATGACGTTGCGGATGATTGCTGATTTCCAGCTGCTCGACTTGAGCATCAGGGTAATTGGTAATCACGACGCGCAAAGGTTGTAAAACAGCCATCACGCGCAATGCATTTTCATTGAGATCTTCTCGAATGCAGTATTCCAGAACGCCCATTTCTATCCATGAATTTTGCTTGGTCAGCCCGATGCGTTCGCAAAAATCGCGTATCGCTTTAGGCGTAAAACCGGCACGGCGCAAACCGGCAATCGTCGGCATACGCGGGTCGTCCCAACCGCTGACGTGTTTTTCGGTGACAAGCTGGTTAAGCTTGCGCTTGCTGACGATGGTATATTCCAGTTGCAAGCGCGCAAATTCTATTTGTTGTGGGTGGCACGGCGTTTGTAACTGGTCCAGCACCCAGTCATACAGCGGACGGTGGTCTTCAAATTCCAGCGTACACAGGGAATGCGTAATGCCTTCAAGCGCATCGGAGAGGCAATGCGTGTAATCGTACATCGGATAAATACACCAATCATTGCCGGTGCGCTGATGATGGACCCGACGGATCCGGTAGATAGCAGGGTCCCGCATATTGATATTCGGCGACGCCATATCGATTTTAGCACGCAAGACATATTGGCCGTCAGCGAACTCCCCTGCCCGCATGCGTTTAAACAAGTCCAGGTTTTCGGCTATCGAACGGCTCCGGTCAGGGCTTTCCTTGCCCGGCTCGGTCAAGGTGCCGCGATAAGCCCTGATTTGTTCGGCCGACAAACTGTCAACATAAGCCTGGCCTTGTTCGATCAATTGTACGGCGTAGTTGTATAACTGCTCAAAATAATCCGAGGCATGGCATAACTCGTGCCAGGTAAAGCCCAACCATTGCACATCCCGTTTAATGGACTCCATGTATTCGACGCTTTCCTTCTCAGGATTGGTATCGTCGAAGCGTAAATTACAGGTCCCGTTATATTCGATAGCGGTGCCGAAATTCAGGCAAATCGATTTGGCATGGCCGATATGCAGGTAACCGTTCGGTTCAGGCGGAAAACGCGTGGCGACTTTGCCGTTGTTTTTGTTACTCTTAAGATCATTGGCAATAACCTGGCGGATAAAATTTGACGGGAGCTGGTTTTCGTTCGTGGACATGATGTATATGTTCAATGCGTTATTGAAACGGCTTCAACAACAGGGATTAAAGATGCGTGTTAAGATAACCAGGTGCTTTTAGAGAAAACAACCTGGAAGCTGTTCAATCGCCATACTACTGTAATTAATAAGCCCAGTAAAGCCTCGATCCTTTACCTATCCGCTACGCGAATCCTGTATTAAATCCACTCCGACCATGCTTTCTTCAACAAACCCTAGACAACACCCCATCATGACGGTTACCCAGCTTAACCGTGCCAGCAGTCAATTACTGAGCAACCACTTCCTGACGGTGTTGGTTGAAGGGGAAATATCCAACACAACACAACCTACTTCCGGTCACCTGTATTTTTCGCTCAAAGATGCTAACGCCCAAGTACGGTGTGCGATGTTTAAAAACCAGCAGCGCAGACAGGGGGTTAAGCCGGAAAACGGCAAACAAGTCATCGTCACTGCACAGGTCAGCCTGTATGAACCTCGCGGCGATTACCAGTTGATTGTAGAAGCTATCGAAGAAGCCGGCGATGGCGTGTTACGCCGCGCCTTTGACGCGTTAAAACGCCGCTTGTCCGATGAAGGATTGTTCGATACGGCCCATAAACAGCCGCTACCCGCCCTGCCCGGCACTATCGGCATCATTACGTCGCCAACCGGCGCCGCGGTCAGGGATATATTAACGGTGCTGAAAAGACGCTTCCCCGCCGTGCCGGTCATCATTTATCCGGTCGCGGTCCAGGGCGACAACGCCAAATATGACATCGCCAAAGCCATCGCCGCCGCTAATGCCAATCCATGCTGTGATGTCCTTATTCTTGGTCGCGGCGGCGGTTCGCTCGAAGACCTATGGGCGTTTAATGAAGAAATTGTCGCCCGCGCCATTTTTGCGAGCGAAATCCCGGTTATTTCAGCCGTAGGCCACGAAACCGATTTTACCATTGCCGATTTTGTCGCCGACCTCCGCGCCGCGACGCCCTCAGCCGCCGCCGAACACGCAACCCCGGACCAGCAGGATTGGCTCGCGCGCTTTAGTCATCTGGAAACACACTTGCAACGCCATATGCGGCGCAAATTGGACCAGCAGCAACAAGCATTGGACTGGCTAAACAAACGCCTGCAACAGCAACATCCTGGACAAAAACTGGCTAGGAACGCTCAACGTATCGATGAGCTCGAATTAAGGCTGGAGCAAGCCATACGCTTAAAACTGCGCCATCAAAAAAACCTGCTGGAAACCCAAACAGCGAGACTGGGACAGCATAATCCTGCCGGCACAATAAGCCGTTGCGAGCAAAAGTTACGCTACCTGAACCAGCGCCTGCCCGCAGCCATTAGCCGTAAGCTGGAAAAACTGGACCGGCGGCTTAACCATGCCGGCCAAACCCTGCATGCCGTCAGCCCGCTGGCAACGCTAAGCCGCGGTTATACCTTAACCCTAGAGCCTGCTTCCGGAAGCATCATACGCTCCGCCGAGCAACTGGCTATCGGCAATAGGATTGAAACACGTTTCAGGCAAGGGCGTTGCACCAGCGAAATTAAAACGATTGATAAGGACAGCTAAGAAATAGGCATGAAATATAGAGTCCGACGGCACTGCGCAGCCGCGATAGACAACACTGATGACCCGCACTACAAAACGTTGCCCTAAGCGGGTCGCATCTGCGGCAATAGCCAGTTGCTTTCCTTGCCAACCCTCTAATATCCATGCCAGCCAAGGCGCCCAACACAAAGTGGCATCGAGTTCAGCGCGTTGTTTCCCGGCCTTCGCCTCCGTCTCTCGATAGCTATCGCGCAATCTCTCTCGCACGGTATTGAAGGATTGGCCCAACAACGGTGCCAGCATATCGGCCACGGCGGTCAAACTGCATGAACGCGCGAGGATCATGCCAAAACTCCATAACGCCAAACCAAACGCCTGGGGTTTGCTGAGCGACGCAAAACGCATGGCAATCGTGTCGGCCCATTGGTATAGCTCTGGATTGCGAGACATGGTGCTACCTCCGGTATAAAACATCCTATGTTACGGCAACATCATGTTTCAACCTTCTTTTTTAAAAACCTACACTTGTAAGCTCTCCCTAACCCTCTCCCGGAGGGAGAGGGAACAAGTTGCACAAGTTATTTCATGCTCATTCCTTAGTGGTTCTGCACCAAACGAGCGGCTATAAAAACTTCAAAACGTATTATTTTTGCCATGCCTTAAAGCGGTTGCGTAGAAAGTTCCCGCGCTTGCCCAGCTATTTATGCCCTTGGGTATAACCGGTTCGTTGAGCTGATGACGGATGTCCTACTACCGATAGCGGCATTTATGGAAAGCCGTTGCAGCAAGAGCGACGGCATTGCTTTTGTGGATTCGACACCTCTTCGTGTGTGCAAGAACATCCGTATTCCGCGCCATTTATGACCTTTAGGTTACAAGACCTTTGCGGACGAAGCGGGGCGCGGCAAATCGTCAACCGGCTGGTTTTACGGTTTCAAGCGGCATTTCATCGTCAACGACCGAGGTGAAATAGTATCGTTTTGTTTCACTCGTGGTAATGTCGATAACCGCACCCCCGTGCTTTTCCTTGCCAAGGGTTTGATCGGTAAACTGTTGGCGATAGGGGTTACATCTCAAAAAAGCTCACCGAGTTGTTAGCGAAATAATCCCCCCAAAAGCCGAAAGGTGTATTAAAGAAGCTCTGTCCGAGGCGGTATAATTGGGCCGTAGGCTACGCCGCCAAAACCGTCCTGTCAATGGTGCGTTCGCGCCCG
>Ga0172372_10012635_pt1 | contig 10562 bp, 10 predicted proteins | sample LakKiv5m_2_FD_114544 | JGI IMG/M metagenome (GOLD analysis project Ga0172372, IMG submission 114544) | Freshwater microbial communities from Kabuno Bay, South-Kivu, Congo - kab_092012_9.5m | ecosystem: Environmental > Aquatic > Freshwater > Lake | place: Democratic Republic of the Congo... | reverse complement strand
TTGAAGCCAACTATCAATATATGAAAGACAATCTTATTGAACCTAAAAAATTTATTATGTTTACAGATGGATATCCCTGTGGTAGCTGGGGTGACGAGGATTATTGCGATACCCTATTTGTAATCCATGGTAACGACTCAATTGTTGCACCATTTGGTCAGACTGCCTACTACAAATAATAATGTCTATATCAAGAGGAGAGCTTAATCCTTTAGGTGTTCTGGAACTAAGAAAACTATCTTTTGTTCCAGAACACTTTGCTAAGATAGCAGTTTCCCTACAAGTAGATTCCAGATCTATAGAGAAGTGGATAGTGACCAACTTAAATAGTCGTTATGCATTTCAAAAGAAATTTAAGATTAACCAAGATAAAAAAATAATTACAATGATCGAAATTGGGCTAGAAGACCCTAAAGAAATTACAATGCTTACTTTAGGGTGCCAATATCTTTATAAAGAAAGGACGTTTTAATGGAAGAACAAGTACAAGAGCAGGAAACAGAAAAACCAAATGTTCCTGAATTAACGATCAATGATTTGATCAATTGTAGAACAATTATTGACGTAGCAGTAAAGCGTGGAACTTTTGCTGCTGGTGAAGTAGCAGGTGTAGGTAATGTTTATAACAAACTAGATACATTTATTACCTCTGTATCTCCACAAAAACAATAAGGAGTAACCTATGAAACATGTAGGTAAAATGAAAAATAATTCCGCAAGAATTGCAATAGTATACAGAACACTCCCCAACGAGCCTACTAATGCACTAGTTGTCGGAACTACAGGACTTCCAGATGCATATCATGATGCCTTAATGTCATTGGTAGAAAGTGAAGCTGGTCAGCAAGCAAATGAGCTTGCAGATATTTTAGCTACACGGCGATTTCCAGATGGTGAAGTAATGCTAAATTGGTTACATACAAGAGGACAACTTAAAAAAGTTCCTACCAATATGGTATTGATGACTCCGAATACTAAGACACAAATTCCTCTTAATGAATTAAATCAAGTTATTGCAGATCAAAAAGGTATCTCAATAGAAGACCTTGCAGTATCGGACGGCACAAAGAAAAAAGAATCTACTAAAGCGGTAAAAGAAGAAATTATAGTTCCGCCGGCCGATAGCGACCAAAATAAACAACTTGTAGAAGCTGCTCCGTATCATCCCGGTTATGAAGGTGCTGTTTTTGATAAACCTGTCACAGCCAGTGATCTAAGATCTATGGCTGATAAACTATTCAAAGAAGCACAGGCATTAAGGAAAAAGGCAGAGGAAATGGAGCCTAATAAGAAAAAAGCCAAATCTGAAAAGGCGGAGGCAGAATGAATTTCAAAGTAGGCGATGTAGTAGAAAAGGTTTCTGGATATCAATGGCCAGGGGTAGTAGTATCCGTTTTTTATACATTGGCCGGAGAACGGCGTGTTGTAGTCGAATGTACTGTTACAGAAGTAAAAGGCGCACTACATATCTACAATGAAGGTCAATTAAAGTTACAAAATGTCTGAACGTTCATATCTCACTGCACTTGAAAATATCCTCACTAACGGCGAACACAGAGAAGACAGGACTGGCGTAGGGACAATAAGCCAGTTTGGTCTTCAATTAAGGTTCGATCTAGAACAAGGATTTCCTGCAATCACAACTAAAAAATTAGCATGGAAGAGTGTAGTTAGTGAACTACTTTGGTTTATTGAAGGTAGTGGAGATGAATATAGGCTAAAAGAAATATTATATGGCGATAGGAAAAGTCCTAAAAAGACTATTTGGTCAGATAATGCCAGTGCATCTTACTGGACTGATAAAAGAATAGCAAGGCACAAAGGTGATCTAGGAAGGGTATATGGCGTACAGTGGAGAAGGTGGAGACAACCTCTAATTAGAATAAACAAAGTCATCCTTCAAAATTTAGATCAGCTACAAAATCTAGTCGAAGGGATTAAAAAAGATCCTTACGGTAGAAGGCATATTATCTCTGCATGGAATCCAGGTGAATTAGAACTAATGGCATTGCCTCCTTGTCATCTTATGAGTCAATTTTATGTTACTAACGATAAACGATTAAGTTGCCATATGTATCAGAGATCCGCAGATATGTTTTTAGGAGTGCCTTTCAACATTGCTTCATATGCTTTGTTGACGCATATGCTAGCACAGGTCTGTAATTTAGGTGTAAAAGAATTAGTTATATCGTTCGGTGACGCACACGTCTATCAAAATCATGTAGAACAGGTCAAAGAACAATTAACAAGGACTCCATTACAATTAGCTAGACTAGAACTGAACCCGTCAATTCTAGGCATTACAAAATTTACAATGGAAGATATTGAATTGATAGGCTATGAAAGCCATGATGCTATAAAAGCACACATGGCAGTTTAAACCATTACTTCAATTTTTCCGGTATCACCTTCAAAATCTTGTAGAGCTTTTCCAAATACCGCTAGTGGATTATCGCCTTGCTTATAGGCTTCAGCATGTCCAATTTTGTTACTTGTAACAAGTAAATTGCCTTTTGAAATCTTCCCTGTAACTTTACAGGGAATTCTACCTTTAAGAGCAACAAACGGATGTGTATCATTCTCTCCTACATTTTCATTCATTCTAAAAGCAGGTTGTTTACTGATAACGCCGGCAACAGATAGGTTAGCTCTTATGTTTGTAATTGTTATTTCTTTATCACCACCCACAACTACCACAGTTCCATAGGAATAAAAACTATCCGCTTCATATCTTTCTGCAAGATCTGCGTATAATGAACTGCTAGCAATAGTGGTTAATATACGTGTTACAGGATTATACTGTAAACCTGTATTGGCATAAACGACGGCTGAACTAGTACTAGTGCTTAAAAAAGGTATATAATAATTTTTATTCGCACCACTATCTGAAGATAAAATTTCTGTATATCCCATTGAGGATGCAAACGTAGCGGTAGCAGCCGATAAAGCATATAATGATTCAGCAGCAGTACCCCAAAAATAGTTATCATAGGCTAAACCTGTTACAGCCTTTCTAGATGAACCGCTTATAGGATCAGCCCCAGTTAGTGTTATACCTCTTACTAATTTAGTAGTGCTTGGATAAACGGGATACTCAGGTTGATTAGTAATTGACTCTGTGCTGGCTACATTATAAGTTTCTTGCGATACTACAGCAATCACTTCATTACTAGAACCTATCACAGCCTTTACATTATATATAGGCAAATCTAAGCTGTTAGAATTATATTCGTAATCACCTCTCCAGGTCGCTCTAGTATCTGAACCAATTGGCGGACCAACTGTAACAAAATCGTTACCATCATAAACATTTAATTGTTTTTTTGTTGAGTTGAACCACAAATCACCTTCTTTAGGAGCTTTGGTAGTAGAGGGAATATTAGCTTCAGTAGCAACTTCGAGATTGGCAATACTTTTCCAGTACTGGCTATCATACAGGTAAAGTTTTTTCTCAGCTGTATTATACCATAATTGACCTTCAATTGGCCTAGTTGGTGCAGTTGTATTAGAAAAGTTTTCTAATAGCTTTAAAAAGTTTTCGTTTTGAATTTCACCGTAACCGGAATAGTTTTTACCTACGAAATCTAAATTTGTAGTTTGGTCTAAATTTGCATCTTGCACTGTGACTAACACAGTTCCATTGGTTTTATTTAAAATATAAGGCATGCTTTAATCCTTAAACTACAATATTTGTCATCGTGAAGTTTCCTAAATTAACTCCTACAGTTGTAGCCGTATAGACTTCATAGGGTACCCATCTAATCGGGGGACTATTGATAACGGTAAAATGTCTAACTGTAGATGTAACTGTACTTAAAGTGATATTGGTGTCTGTTGTAACAAATGATACTAGGGCATTAGTTAATGTAACCACAGAACCACCGACTTCAGCAACTAGTGTTTGTGGATATAAACCAAAAGATCCTTCTACGATATATCCAGGCTGTATTCCTGTAATAGAATTAATAGTAATTGTATTTGTACCAGTGGCTGAAAAAGCCGTTGTAGTTGATATAACTTGAACTTCTTTGAAGTCACAGATAACCTTACAACTTGAGTCAATAGGATATTCTGTAGAAGAAGGAGGAAATACCTTAGTAATAACTTGTGCTATTATTACATTAGCATTGTCATAATTAATTTTATTAGTTAATGAATTAGCCGCACTGTTGGTGATTTTACCAAATCTAGTTATATCGTAATAGGCAGTTTCTTGCCTAGGACGATAAAAGATATTAGATCCGTTTTGATATATATCACCTCTTACATTGAGATCATTAAACAGACTCATACCTTTTACAATGTTCATACTTGTGTTGACACTGTAAAATACAGTTCCAGAACTAGGATCTAAAGTAAAATTATCATCAGATATCATACCAACGTATTCACCACGAGAATATAATACGCTAGGATAGTATTGATCAACAGGCACAACGTAATCAAATATCTTAAAAGTTGCTGTATAAAATCCTATTAATCCATCCTGTGGAGGAGTATGCGGTCCTACTAGCCAAAACTGATTTCCATCGTAGGCATAAACTTGTTTAGTTGTATCATTAAACCAAAATTCACCGGTGCCTATATTTGCAGGTTCGTTATTATCAACATATGAACCTAGTGTACTATCCCAATTCGAGCCATCATAAATTTTTAGTCTACCTGCAGAAGTGTCAAACCATAACTGCCCTTCTTGCGGACTATTTGGTTGCGTATCGTCTGCAAAATTTGTTAATAACTTAACAAAATTATTGTTAAAAAATTCTCCATAGTTATTAACATTCTTACCGATTAGATCTAAACTCGTGGTAGAACTATCTACTTCCCCAACATCAAGCACTGTTAATATATTATTACCGTTTTTATAAATTATGTAGGCCATTATTTTAAGTCTTTATTATATAATAAACAGTTCCAGTGGTTAAAGCAGACGTAACATTTGGAACACTAAAGGTAGCTCCTGCACCTCCGTAATTGTAACCAATAACATTAAACAAATCTAATTGAGCTGATGTAGTTGTATTCTGTCCATTACACAATAACCAGGAAGGTTGTCCATTTGATTTATAAATTGCAGGTGATGTAGAACTAGCCCAAGGCATGACCATACCTGTTGTAAATGCGTATTCTCTAGCATCTACTAAAAAATGAGCCTTAGAAATGTGTTGCGAGCCTGGAGATGCTGTACCTGTATTAACAACCAACAAAGATAGAGTAGCAGTTGTTGAGGTTGTGTAGGTTGTACCTGTGATTAAACTAGCATTAGTAGTTGCAGTTAAGACAACGCTAGCAGTACCGTTAAAGAGTACACTTGTGCTGGTTATAACTCCTGAAATACTAAAAGATCTTTGAGATGTTAATTTCTGAGCTGACTCTACTTCTCCATAGATATAAACACTTGTACCAGTTTGTCCTATATTACTAACATATAATCGATCAAAGGGCACAATGCTACTACCGATCTGTGCTGTAGACGTAGAAGCTAATATGTTTCTTGTTGTTAATGTATTAGTAATACTAACGGAGTCACCAAATACAACACTTTCTGTAGCAGTTATACCTCCAGTAATTATAACATCACCAAGAATTTGAAGTGCGGTTTCAGTAGAAGAAACCGATATAGTTGTTGTACCGCTGAAAGATGCTCCGCCGTTTACAGTTAAAGTCTTTGACGCAGCAGTTAATAAACTAGCTGTAGTGTTAATTCCTACCTTTCTAAAGGAACCATTAAAGGTTATAAATGCTCTATCTTCAACACCTACCTTAAAAGATTGATTCGTTGCCGTAAAACTTATTTGGGCAAGCGTAGGTTCTACATATAATTTAATTTCAGGACTAGTCTGATTTCTTCTTACAGCTAGGCCTTGTACAGATTCAATAGCTAAAGTACCTGTATGAATTTGTCTGGCTGTAGATGCTATTCGATTTTTTAATATATCTCCAGCATTTACAACATTTCCTCGTGAAATTTCTAATGCACTAGCTCTAGCAGCCAACCCGTTGAAAATTGAATCTGCCCTACTTGTAAGATTCACTCCTATTTTAAGTGTACTAAAGCCATTAATAACTGTTCTTGGAGTAAATTCATAATAGGAAATAACTTCAACTACCTGTCCGTCTACCCAATTTAAAATTACAGGATAAAATTGTCCTGTGCTGCTTTCTAAAACCGCATTTTCCGATCCAGTTTTATTAGCTCCACTTGAAGTAGCAGGTCCTACTACAGTCCATTCAGTACCATTCCTAATTTTTAATTGATGATTTTGAGTATCTACCCAGATATCACCTTCTGTAACACTCTGAATATATTGTGTATACGGATCTGTTGCCTGTTGATATATACCACTTGCAGCAGGCCATCTATCACTACTTTGATTGCCGTTATTAACTCTAAGAATATTTCTATCAGCGTCACTAGTATCGTACCAAAGTTGCCCTTCAATACTGTGTTGAGGTGGATTAGGCCCTGCAAAATTCTCAACAAGTTTAACAAAATTTTGTACTATACTTTGTCCATATTGGATATATCCTGGACCAACTAAATCTAAACTAGTATCGTAATTATTAATGCCAGTACCATTATTTCCTGTTCCTATAACTGTAATAGGAGTCTTACTAGGATCAGAAAATGTTAGTGTATAGATAAATTGAGTTGGCATAATTAAATTCCGTTACTTAAGCTCTGTATCCTAATTGTATAATCAACTTGAATCAGCCTATTTAAAGACTTCTGTACAGGATGAAATATTACATGTGTCAAAAGTAATCCTAAATTAGGCCCGCTGGGTTCGTAAGACCTCAATCCTAACTCATCAAATACAAAATCTCCTTCTGTCGTTGTAGCATTATCAAATGCTTCTTGACCAGAGGGTTCACCAAAATCTAATAAACAACTTATTAAAACATCGCTGTATGCTACACCAGAAATGTGTCTAGCTTCCATAAAATTTCTAGCAGGATCTGTGTTATCGCTACGTCTTGCATCTACAGATTTATAGTAAGTTTGATTATATAAAGCAGCTCCACTGCCTACTGTATTAGGAGTAAGATAGGTAATTATGCCTGTGCTATCAACAAGTGTACCGCCATTACCGAATACCATCTCAGCAATCGTGCCTTCGCCTTGATTTGATATGCTTTTTGCTAATGCTATACTAAAATTTTCATAGTGAATAGCATTACGCTTGTCTACAAAGACTTCTTTTGATACAGGATCAAAGATTTTTATATGTCCTTGCAAAAGAATTGGGCTGGTCTCATTAGGTTTCGACTCCTTTTCTTTGCTTTGCGTGGCTGAATTTGGTGGAATATTCTTGTTCATAGTTAATATTTATTCAATAATATAAGCTAAAATTTTATCTACCATACCTAAAAATTTTACTTCTTGGATAAGTCTGTCCGGAGGTTGGTCTATTCCCGTAATTAAAGACAGGACCTACCTGTCCTACGTCTGGGCGCTTTTTAAAAAAATAAAGGTATCTGTTATTACTTCCCTGTAGTGCTGTAAAATCTGTAGTTCCTCCTCCTGTATCAGTTATCTGACTGGTTGTAGATACCCTTTGCAAGTGTGTTACTACATCTGCTTGTTTGAGTGTAGGCCATGCCTCTGCTAGGCATGCAACCACACCACATACTTGTGGACTAGCCATACTTGTACCACTAAACTTAGTTATAATATAAGATGCATTTCTCGAATCTGTAACTCCTGTACCAAATATGTTAGAATTAACACTACTGATAATAAATCTGCCGGGAGCATAAAGATCTATTCTAGGCCCGCAGTTGCTAAATGTTAACTTTGTTTCAGCTACTACAGCATCAACACCACCAACACAGACTATATTGCTGGCAGCAGTAATTGTTCCACGCATGTAGTAATAGGTATTTGAACTAGTTGCAAAATAATTATTATAATCGTCATTAGGATTAGCACTAGTATTGGCTATCTTTGTGTAAGTATTTCCTGCTGCGCCGACTACAATCACACCAGCATCGATCATATCTTGAAAATCAGCTTCGAAAAAACTGCTTCTTAAAGGGGCAGCAGCCGTAGTTCCATTATTATAGATGCCATAACCTTGTAGTTGAGCACCGGTAAAAGGCCCGGTATATATAGTACCTTGATACCTAACGCTGGTAATAGTACTAATAAGTACACCTGTTTCAATACCATAACTATGATTGGTTATAGTAGGATTCTTTATTCCGGTAATTGGATTTATTGCCTTTGTTTGATGCCAAACTCTTATGTATTGTAGGAAATAATTAGAGTAACTAGGTCCTGAACCATAGGGATTAATATTGTAAATGTTGGCATCTCTAGCCCATCCTTTGTCATTGCCGACTGCCGTACCTGCAACGTGAGCTCCGTGATCATTGTCTACTGTTCTATCAGAATAACCATCTCCATCGTTGTCAGGATAGGTAGGATCAACATAGGGAGTATAATTATATGTACCTGCTGCTCCCCCTGTCACTAAAGGATTAAGTGAAAACCAATTGAACTGTACTACTCTAGAACCCCCTGTTCCATTAGCATTAACGGCAAATTCTGGGTGTGCAGGATTTATATGTCCGTCAACAATTACAACGTCAACATTTTTTCCGCTAGCAGTAACATTTACTGTTCCAGAAACTGTAGTTGTACCATTACTACCCCATCCAGATCTAGTTCTTCCTTCAACACATCTTAGTATACCCCAATTTTTATGAGTATTATTATTTGTACTGTTTTTTACCCAAGCAGTGCTTGTTTGAGAGTAAGCAGGTCTTATTTCAATACCACGTTCTTGAAAACTTAATTCTACGCTGGCTACCCTTGGATCTCTGCTTACTCTATTAGCTTCATTATCGGATAAAAGATATGTTGTATTTCTACTAGTAGGTTGTCTATCATGAACAGGGATAGGCCTAAAAGGTATAAAGAGAGGTCCACCTTCATTTTCCATATCTCTATAAAAACTATCTAGATCCTCTCGTCTATGTAGCGTAACAACATATTCTCTAAGCGACATATTATGATTCCAGTTGTAATAATACTAGTGATACACTAACAGTACTAGCGCCTGTATGTTTGTTAGTAACTGCCAAATAGACTGTGCTGGTAGTAGGAGCATCATTATTAAAACCTACAACTCCAGGAGTTATTAATTGAGTAAGTGCTCCTGCGGTAGTTATAACTTCAGCTATAATACCAGCACCTGGTATAGGATCATTGCCTTCTGGTCTAGAACTATCATTGGTTCTACTTGTGCTATCAGAATAAATTCTTACCCAAGCAGCAACAGAACTTTGTACTTTAGACAATACATAGGTTCTATAACCCATGACATGAGTGGTCGCTGTAGCTCCTACAGCTAAACTGTTTGTAACCGTAGTACTCGTGGTTCTTAATCCCAAGCCAGTTCCACTTCCACCACCACTGACAATAGTAGTCCAAGTAGAATCGTAGTCAGTATTACTTGCCTTCACAAGAGCTTGACCCGTTGTTCCTCCTTCCCGCACTCCTACGCCCACAGGTCCTTGTGGTCCTAGTGGACCTGTCGGTCCTATAGCACCGGTAGGTCCTATATCACCTTGTGGTCCTTGAGGACCTGTGGGTCCTTCTGGACCTTGAGGACCGCTTGGGCCACCACTAGGGCCTGTTACACCTTCTGGTCCTGTAGGTCCTGTTACTCCTGTATCACCAGTAAATCCTCTTGGTCCCTGTGGTCCTCTTGGTCCCTGTGGTCCCTGTGGTCCACTTGGTCCACCACTAGGACCTGTCGGTCCCTCGGGTCCTGTTGGGCCCTGTGGTCCTTCTGGATCTCCTTTATCTCCTTTAGACTGAAATATGATAGACAAGTTTAAGTTGCCCGAAGGAAGAGTACCCGAGATATAAGAAACAGGTACCTCCATATGATTTGTTTGACTTGTTATTGCACCAGTTACTTTAAAAATATTAGATACATTTGTTATGGTATTAACACTTTCAACAATGTAAAGATATCCTTTATCCGAATCTGACGTAGAATCATCCCACGATGATATCCATGCTGTTTGATCATTACCCCAATAGTCAGTCTGACTTATAATAATAGTTGTAGCTGTGGTAATATTTGAACTATTATACCTTAAATAGCCATTACCGGGATTAGATAAGGTTGTTAAAATATTAAATCTATAATAGACACCCATCCTAGGACCACTAGGACCTAAAGGACCTGTTGGTCCAGTTACTCCCTGTGGTCCCTGTGGCCCACTTGGTCCACCACTAGGACCTGTAGGACCAGTTACACCTGGTGCACCGAGAGGACCTTGTGGTCCAGTAGGACCAGTTACGCCTGCTCCAGTGGGGCCAGTTACTCCAGAAGGACCGCCGCTTGGGCCAGTAGGTCCTACTGCACCAGACGGACCCGTTGGTCCTATAGCACCGGTTGGGCCTACTAATCCAGTGGCGCCTGTAGGGCCAGTTACTCCTGGGAAAACCAATCCTTGAAGAGAATCAATAATCTGAGATCGAAGTGAAGTATATGTAATTCTTCTTGTTAATTGATTATCAACAACAATAAAAGTTGTATTAG
>Ga0172372_10012632_pt1 | contig 10563 bp, 12 predicted proteins | sample LakKiv5m_2_FD_114544 | JGI IMG/M metagenome (GOLD analysis project Ga0172372, IMG submission 114544) | Freshwater microbial communities from Kabuno Bay, South-Kivu, Congo - kab_092012_9.5m | ecosystem: Environmental > Aquatic > Freshwater > Lake | place: Democratic Republic of the Congo... | reverse complement strand
CGCACGAAATCCACATAGGTGTGATCATCATCCGTTGGCCAATGGCGCTGGAAATCATCGAGAAACCGAGGCCATTCAGGCAGCAGCCCATGCACTTCAAAGTAGCGCAGCGGGAAGGAAAAGCCGTGATCTATGCCGACCAGCGTGGGTGGCCCTTCGCGGAGCGTTTCCACCAACCAGGCGGCGATGCCCTTCCGGGTCCAGTATTTGCGTGGGCTGGGTGGCGGGGGCACTTCAACCGGCGGCGCATCGCCTTCGGCGAGATAGACGCGCAGACCCTTGAGGCTGGCGTTGGGGACTTCCGCGCCTGAGTAATCTATGCCGATGGTGCGGGTGAAGGCGGGCATTATTTCACTCCCTATCGCGTGGTGAACCGGCTTATGCAAGTTGGCTTTCAATGAAAACCGCAGTTTGAGAGCGTAGCCGCGTTTTCTTTCATTGACAGGTGTACGTTCAGGAGCGCCTCGACCGTCTCCGCCGCTAAGCCCTCTGCCTACATCGCGCCTTGACCGCCGCACCCCCCGTTTCCTAACGTGATTGAAGCGGGCCATGGCGCAAACCAAATGGCCCAAGCCAGTGAGAAATCCCAGGAAGCCCATGGCCAAGCACCGCTTTCACCCCACACGCTATTTCAACGCAATCGGCGTCGCTGAACCCTGCCTGCGCGTTGCGGATGGCGACACCGTGGTCACCGACACACTCGATGCATCCGGCTTGGACGCGCGGGAAATTACCGTCGCCAGCCGCCCAAATCCGATGACGGGGCCGTTCTACATTGAGGGCGCCGAGCCCGGGGATACGCTCGCCGTTCGGATAGATCGGCTGACACCAAGCCGCGCGACCGGCTGGACCTATTCGCCGCTCGCCCTGACCGTGCTGGACCCGGCCGCCATCCTGGACAGGCCACCGCAGCAGCGCGTCGTCTGGGATATTGACCGCGAGGCAGGCACAGTACGGCTGCAGGACAAGGTGAAAGGGCTCGAAGATTTCGCCCCGCCCATCCAGCCGATGATCGGCTGCTTTGGGGTCGCGCCCGCTGGCGGCCAAGCGCTGTCCACCGCGACCAGCGCGCAGAATGGCGGCAATATGGATTACCGGCTGTTTGCCCCCGGCACGACGGCCTGGTTTCCCGTCGCAGTGCCTGGTGCGCTTTTCTATTTAGGCGACGGGCATGCCTGCCAGGGCGACGGCGAAATCGTCGGCACCGGCATTGAGACGTCCTTCGAGATGGAGGTCACCTTCCGCGTGCTGAAGCGGAAGATCACCTGGCCGCGGGGCGAGACGGCTGACGATATCTTCACCGTCGGCAATGCGCGGCCACTTGATCAGGCCCTGCAGCACGCGACGACCGAAATGTTGCGCTGGCTCGGCGAAGACTATGGCTTGGACGCGCACGCCGCCAGCCATCTGATGGGCCAAGTGGTCCGTTATGATGTCGGCAATGTCTTCAATCCCGCCTTTACAGTTGCCTGCCGCATCGCCAAGCGGTGGCTTCCGAAGCGATAGGGTTATGCGTTACGGTTCGTTCTGGACATGCCGTTCGTTGTTCGTGTTAGCGCGCCGGACAAAAAATGTTCCCGCTGATGTGCCCACCCCACCGGCAGCGACTTCGGTAGCTGCGACAACATCATCCCCTCTGGCCGCCGAAACATCCTCTGCGGCCGCCTGCTCGCCTCATTTCTTTGCTTATGGCTGAATTCGATCCCGAAACACTGTCGGCGTCAGGATTGGTACCGCGCATAAATGCGAAAGAGCCGGCAGGTCCTTGTCGCCGGTGACCAAGGCGTCCGCCTTGGCAGTCAGGGCGAGTGCTAAGAAAGGACGGTCGAAGGGGTCGCGGCAATTCGGAAGCTTGATCTTGTTCGGCACAGTGACAGTTTCACACCAAGGCAGGTAGTCGCCCAGCAGGTCCTCTCGCTCTTCAGAGGTGAATTTGAATTTTGGGTATGACAATACCCGGATCAATTCCGTCGTCGTGTCGTGATTGGCCAGGGGATGAATGGCTTCCGACTGCCAGGCAAGGCGCAACCAAGACAAAGTGCCTGCGTGAAACAGCAGCGCAGACAGCAAAACATTGGTATGCAAGAACGATGCGGGGCGGTTTCATCCGGCCTTGCGTGCCGTCTTGCGCGACCAGGCCACCGCTGCGGTCACGTCCTTCTCGGTGATGCCCAGATCAGCGAGCTTGGCACGAACAGCATCAGCCCGATTGAGCCGCACAGGTGTCAGCACAATGCGCCCGTTATCTTCCACAACGTCGAAATACTCGGCACCTTGACAGGACGACAGCACCGCTTTTGGCAGCGTCAACTGGTTTTTCGAGGTCAATTTAGCCAGCATGTCGAATTCCTCTAGTAAGGATGTAAGGAGAAATCCCTGGTCCGATCAGCATTTTCAATAGCCCATCCCGCCCGAAGCCGAAGCACGGCCCAACCGCTGCTCCCCCCACGCCGCCGGCACCCCCTCCAGCAGCCCTGGCAGCGTCACCCCCTCCGGCTGCCGCCCGTTTAGGATCACGCCATGCGCGTCCATCACCTCGACCAGCTTGGCGAAATCCATCCAGGATCGTGACAGGCGGTCGATCTTGTAGACGAGGATGACATCAACCTGATCGGCTTCGATGTCGCGCAGCAGCCATTCCAGCGCGTGCCGGTGATGTGCCGCGCGATGGCGGAGACCGATCGATAGGGCCGGCCTTCAAACTCAAAATCATCCGCGCACAGGGTGACGACATGCTGCGCGCCGTCATATTCGCGAATAAGCTGCGTGCCTGGCAGCGGGCGATTATCGGCACGAATGCGCCGCAGCACGGCATCGCCGCCATCCAGCCTTTCGCCGAGGGCTCCAAAGTGCTTGCGTGTTTCCGGCCGCAACCCGCCATAGGCAAGTTCCTGGATGCGATAGGCGAGCCTGCTTTCGATTTAGCTTCTGCTGAAGGCTGGCGGCTCCTTACCGTAGAGCATGCGCCATTGCTCCGTCAGATCGGCGATCGGCGTGGTGCGGAGGGCCGCCAATCGCGGCAGCACCTGGGCTGTTGAGATTTTCAGCGCAGCCTAGTCGGTGATTGATCATTGTCTCATGCGGTTCCCTTTCTTTTGGGGTTCGCATGACGGCTCTGGTGGGCAGTGAAGTGTAGCGGAATGTCGCTGCTGTCAGCGGTGTCAGTGGTTTCTGCCGGCGCACCGCGGCTGCGCAGCCGCAGCAGGCCGCGGGCCAGGGTGTCGCAGACCTCGTAGAGATTGGGGGGGAAGCCTTCGCACCTCCAGATGGGCCAACGCCCCCAGATTGTCTCTCACCGCTTCACGGCCCAGCGACACTCAGAAAAGTTGTTTCTCCTAGTCTCCCCAACAACTATAATGGCAAGCCAGCGTCGCGTTACGCTCAGCCGCGTCCAGGCGGAGTTGTTTTACTCCCTTGCGGACCCTGGTGACGCTGATTGCGAAGAATTCCAGTGGTTTTTGGGGTGAGGATCGCCGATATGGCTTCGTTCCTGCCTAGCCAATCTGGCAAAGCTTTAGGCCCCGAGATGCGTCGCCTCCTGCGGATCTGAGGCATTTCGGCGAAATCCAACTTGACAAATTGAGCCTGCACATCGAGTGTCAACCTACTGGCAACCTGCCGGTCATCTATAAAGGAGGGTCGCATGTCCTGGAAAAAGCCAAAAATCGTCGAAGTGTCGCTCGCAAGCGAAATCAACTGCTACGCCTGCGCCGAAATCGGCTGAATAGCCCGCCCGGGGCGCTGATTTATGCTCCGGGTCATTATACTCGGCGCCGGCGCCGGGGGCGGGTTTCCGCAATGGAACTCCGCCGGCACCGGCTGCCAAAGATCCCGCGCGGGCGACCCCGCCGCACCGCCCCGCAGCCAGGCGAGCATTGCCGCTTCGGTTGACGGCGAGCATTGGCTGCTGATTAACGCCAGCCCTGATCTGCGCCAGCAAATCGCCGCGACACCCGCGCTGCATCCGCGCCCTGATCGGTTGCGCAATTCTCCGATCCAAGCCGTGCTCCTCACCGGTGCCGAGGTTGATACCATTGCCGGGCTTTTGCATTTGCGCGAAGGCCATCGTTTCGGCTTGTACGGCGCGCCGCAAAGCATCGCGGTGCTGGATCAAAACCCGATCTTTCGTGCGCTGAACCCCGCCAATGTCACACGGCATATCATTGCGCTGGACGAAGCCTTCACCCTGCTTGGCATCACCATCACCGCCTATGCGGTGCCGGGCAAGGTGCCGCTTTTTGCGGAAGACAGCACCGCACCCGCCATCGCCGCGGATGGCGAAGCGCTTGGCTTGGCGCTATCGGCGGGCGGCGGCACGCTGCATTACATCCCAGGCTGCGCGATGATGACCGCGCCACTCCGCGCGCGCCTGGCAGGCGCGGCCTCAGTGATGTTCGATGGCACGCTATTCACCGATGATGAGATGATCAGCCTTGGTGCCGGGCCAAAGTCCGGCCGCCGCATGGGACACATGCCCATGACAGGCGCCGGTTCCACCCTGGAAGCCTTTGCCGATATTCCTGTGGCGCAGCGGATTTTCGTGCATATCAATAATACCAACCCTGCCCTTTTGGCCGATAGCCCGGAACGCGCCATGCTGACCGCCGCCGGCTGGGAAGTGGCCGAAGATGGTATGGAGCTTTGCCTGTGAGCCTGATGTCACCCAATGCCCTGGAAGCGGCGCTCCGCGCGATTGGTGAGGAACGCTACCATATCCATCACCCGTTTCATCATTTGCTGCATGGCGGCAAGCTGACCAAGGCGCAGGTGCAAGCCTGGGCGCTAAATCGCTATTATTATCAGGCATCCATTCCGGCCAAGGATGCATCATTGCTCGCGCGGCTACCAACCCCTGATCTTCGCCGCGAATGGCGCCGGCGCCTTGTGGATCATGATGGCGATGGCACGCATCCGGGCGGCGTGGAACGCTGGCTCGCCTTGACCGATGGGCTTGGGCTTGACCGCGCCTATGTGGTTTCGCTGCAAGGGCTGCTGCCTGCTACGCGTTTTGCCGTGGATGCCTATGTGCGCTTCGTGCGCGAAAAATCACTGCTGGAGGCGATTGCCTCCTCGCTCACGGAAATGTTCTCGCCCAATATCATTTCGCAGCGTGTATCCGGCATGCTGCGCAATTATGATTTCGTGACTGCTGAAACATTGGCCTATTTCACGCCGCGCCTGACCCAGGCGCCGCAGGATGTCGCCTTCGCGCTTTCCTATGTGAAGCACTATGCGGATACGGCGGAAAAGCAGGAACAGGTATTGGCGGCACTCCGCTTCAAATGCGATCTGCTGTGGGCACAATTGGATGCGCTGCATTTTGCCTATGTCGCACCTGGCCTGCCGCCACCTGGCGCCTTCCGCCCATGATCCCGCGCTTTGCCCCAGGTGTCAGGCTGCATCACGACAAGGCGCGGGCGCGCTGGGTGGTGATGGCGCCAGAGCGCATGTTCATCCCGGATGAAACCGCGCTTGAGGTGCTGCAACTGGTGGATGGCGCGCGCGATCTGGATGCCATTATTGATGCGCTGGTCGAGAAATTCGCTGCCCCGCGCGATGTGATCGCCGCCGATGTGCGCGCCATGGTGGCAGATTTGACCAATCGCGGCGCGCTTCAGGCATGAATGCGCCTTTGGCCATTTTGGCGGAGCTGACGCATCGCTGCCCGCTGCGCTGCCCCTATTGTTCCAACCCGCTTGAGCTGACGCGCGCGTCTGGCGAGCTCACCTCCGCCGAATGGGCCGATGTTTTTGCGCAAGCCGCTGAACTTGGCTGCCTGCAAGCGCATCTTTCTGGCGGCGAACCCACCGCGCGGCGCGACATTGTGGACATCGTTGCTGCCGCGCGTGCGGCAGGGCTTTACACGAACCTGATCACCGCAGGCGTATTGTTGGATGCGCCCTTGCTCGCGCGGTTGCAGGCTGCGGGCCTGGATCACGTGCAGCTTTCCATCCAGGATGCCGAGGCCGAGGGGGCAGAACGCATCGGCGGCATGAAGGGTGCCCATGCGCGCAAGCAGGCAGCGGCGCGGTTGGTGCGCGAAGCGGGCTTGCCGCTCACGCTCAATGCCGTGGTGCATCGGCAGAATCTGCATAATCTATCAGCGATGATTGAATTGGCGCTGGTCTTTGGCGCGGCGCGGCTGGAAGTGGCGCATGTGCAATATTATGGCTGGGCGCTCGAGAATCGCGCCGCACTTTTGCCGACCCGCGCGCAATTGGATGAAGCCACGCGCATTGTCGAAGCAGCGCGCGCGCAGCACAAGGGGCGGCTGGTGATTGATTATGTCGTGCCGGATTATTACGCGGCGCGGCCAAAACCCTGCATGGGCGGTTGGGGCAATCGCTTCCTGGCGATCTCCCCCGCTGGCAATGTGCTGCCCTGCCATGCGGCGGAATCCATCATCGGCATGGTCTTCCCCAATATCCGGAGCACAAGCCTGCGTGCCGCCTGGGAAGAAAGTGACGCCTTCAACCGCTTCCGCGGCACAGCCTGGATGCCAAGCCCCTGCCAGGGGTGTGAGCATGCCGAACGCGATTTTGGTGGCTGCCGCTGCCAGGCCTTTGCGCTGATCGGCGATGCCGCCGCAACCGACCCTGCCTGCGCGCTTTCACCGCATCACGCGGTGCTCGCTTCCGCCATTGCCGAAGCGGGTGATGCTGCCTTTGTTTATCGGGAATTCTCAGCCGCTCAATCCTGATGCGCAAGGTAATGCGCCAGGGCAGCGATATCCGCATTCGATAGCCCCTGCACGGCGCCATTCATTTGCGTATCAATGCCAATGCGCTGGCCATCGCGATATTCCGCCATGGTATGCGCCAGAAAACCTTCATGCTGATGGGTAAGCCGTGGCATTTGCGCGCGCCCCGCGTAAGTCGGCAAATGGCAGACACCGCAATTGCGCGCCGCCGAAATCGCCTGCCCACGCGCCATCAGCGCCGCATCGCGGGGCGTGCGATCTTCGGGCGCGGCTGAGGGCAAGCCCGCGTAATAGGCCGCCACCGCCTCAATATCCGTATCGCTCAATTTTTCAGTGGAGCTTTGCATCGCCGGCACCTGGCGAATGCCTTCCCGAAACAGGATCATTTGCAGGGTGATGAAGCCCGATTGCTGACCCGCGAGGCGTGGAATCTCCGCAAGGCTACTACGGCCATCCATACCATGACAGGCGACGCAGCGTTCCGCCGCAATCTCCGCCCCGCGCACAGGATCGCGCGCGATGGCCGGCAAGGAAAAGGCGGCGGCCACCAGGACCGCCGCCAGGGTTACGCGCAATCTCACCGGCGATAGGTGATGCGATAAATCGCACCCATCTGCTCGCCGGCCACGAGCAAAGACCCATCGCGCATCACATGCACATCCACCGGGCGGTCATGGAAACGCTGATTGGCATCATCGCGGAAGCCAGTCATGAATTCCTCAACGCGGGTCACATTGCCCTGCGCATCGGTATGCGCCACGACAACATCATAACCGCTCAGCTTGTCACGGTTCCAGGAACCACGCCGCGCGATGAAGGCCATGTTGCGATATTGTTCAGGGAACATGGTGCCCGTATAGAAGCGCATGCCAAGCGCCGCAGTATGCGGGCCGAGCAGGGCAGCGGGCTTCACGAAACTACCGCAATTCCGCCCCGCATTGAATTGCGGATCAGGATCACCGGCGGTGCAATAGGGGAAACCGTGATCCTCCCCGCTTTGCCGCACGCGATGCAGCGTATCATTAGGCCATTCATTGCCGGCCCAGTCTCGGCCATTATTCGTGGCCCAGAGTTCCCGCGTTACGGGATGGTGTGCCATGCCGACACTATTGCGCACGCCACGCGCTTCAATCCGCCGGCCACTGCCATCGGGGTTGAAGGATACGAGCAACGCGAATTTGTCACGATCAAACTCGCAGATATTGCAGTTCACACCGACATTTGTGTAAATCCGCCCATCCGGCCCAACGGACGCAAATTTCCAATGGTGATTGCCGCCATGTTCCTGTTCGGTCGGCAGCGCAAAGGCCGCTGTCAATTCAACCGGCGCCGGCACATTATCCAGATTGGCTTCGATATTGTCATAGCGCAGCACACGATTGGCCGCGAGGACATAAAGGCTGTCGCCAATCACCACAATGCCATTTGGCTGCACCAGGCGTTCGGCGATGATGCGCGTACGCGTCGTGCCATCCGGATTGCGGCTGATGGCATAAACGCGGCCAATGGCGCGAGAGCCTGCGAAGATGGTGCCGCGCGGGCCTTCGGCCATCATGCGCGCACCCGGAATGCCATGGGCAAAAACCTCGGCCTGGAAGCCAGGCGGCAGGCGAATTGCGCCCACCGGCACTTCGGCGAGCGGCGTCACCGTGAGGCGCGGCGCATGCGGCGCAAGGGTTGACCCCTCAGGGCGACCCACGGCCCAGCCGGGCACAGGTGCCTGCTGCGCCAAGGCCGGCGCGGCGAGCATTACCGCCGTCAGGCCCAATACAAACTTTTTCATCATGTTCTTTCTCCTCCCCAAGCCCCTGAGGGCACCACCTTGAATGGAAGGCTGAAACGCGCCCCGCCGCAAGGGTTGAATCACGTTTTCCGGGCGGCGCGGCACAAATTTCTGCGAAACGCATTGCCGATCATGCTGATCTTGATCGGCGCGGGACCGGGCGCAGCTTATCAGCGAACCAATTCCGACAGCATATTCCATCTCGCCGCGTCGCTGCGGCTTCGAGATGGTCAATCGTAATGAAGCTAAGGCTCACACCATGGAGCCTTTATGCCATCATGTCAGTCAAAGCCCATGGCAATGAAAGGCATAGCCACAATATTTTCTTTACTGAATGTTCATTTATTGGTAATGATTGATATCGAATGGCTGTCATCCGCCACGCAAAGGCGAAGCGGCTGGGTGAAGGCGGGTCCGAACGGGCGTCTGCACAAAGAAAGACAGGCGTCTGCCACATAAAATGGAGGGATTGACCATAAGATGGAATTTGCCTGGCGCGCTTCTGGCCGCCTTGGCTTTGGCTTAGCCTGCCGCCGTGCAGGCTCAGGGTGGGCCAAACCTGACCAGTACCACCGTTGTGCAGGGCCGTGAGTTCGTCTGGGACATGGCATTCCTGCCGGACGGCACCATGTTCTTTACTGAAAAATGTCGCGGCCTTTCGGTGCGCCTGCCTTCCGGCGCCACCAACGCGCTGCTTGGCATTGGCGGTTCACAAGGCTACGCCGATACTGCTGCGGATCTTTTCTGCGACGGGCAGGCGGGGCTCAGCGGCGTGGCGATTGACCCGAATTTCGCGCAAAACCGCTTCATCTATATTTATTCTGCGTCGCGGATGACGGCACCCGGGACCAACCGCGTGCTGCGGCTGACGGTGAACGCCGACCTCACGCGCGTCGCCAACCGGACCGATATTGTCACCGATATCGCCTATAAGCCTCGGCCCAGTAACCATCCCTTCGGCGATTCAGGCGCGCATAATGGCGGGCGGCTTCGCTTCGGGCCGAGCGATGGTTTCCTTTATGTGACAACCGGCGACACTCATAATGGACCCGGGCCGCAGAGCCCGACGATTATCGCGGGCAAGGTGCTGCGGATTGACCGCGACGGAAGGGCCGCGGCTGGCAATAATGCGCCGGCCGGCTTCGATGCGCGCGTCCTGACCTATGGCCACCGCAACCCGCAGGGCATCTGCTTCCGCCCCTCCGATAATCGCGCCTTCACCGCCGAGCATGGCCCCTGGCATACCGATGAGGTGACTGCGCTGGTAGCCGGCGGCAATGGTGGCTGGGATCCACGCCCCAATGTCAACGGGCGCGGTGACTGCCCGGACGGCTATTGCGGCTATATGCCCAACCAAATGGGCGCCACGCCTCCCGCAGAGCGTTCGGCCTTCATGCCAATGACCGATCTTCGCGCTTACCCCAACGCGATGCGGCCAGCCTGGGTGAATGATGGCCTTTCACAGGGCATGTCCTCCTGCACCTTCCTCAATGGCCCGCAATGGGGTGCCTGGAATGGGCGGATGGCCGTGACCTATCTTGGTATCGGGATCCATGGGACGCCGGTGGGCAACCGCATTGATATCCTGGATATCTCCGCCGACGGCCAGACTTCAACCCGGACCAGCGTCCCGCTGCCGATGCCTGCGGCGCGCTTCCGCTCCGCAGTGCAGGGGCCGGATGGCCACCTGTACCTAGGTACGGATACGGGCGAGATTTTCCGTCTCAGCCCGAATTGACCCCTGTCAGCAACCGGCTGTTGGATGCGTGAGCGCATCCGGCGGCCGGTGATGGCACTCTTTTCGTCGCGGACCCTTAGCGCAAGCAGCTTTGTCTTCTTCCCGTCAGGATATGCGGGGAATGCAAGCGCAACGGTCCCTTTCCTTGAACACCTGGCACGCCGTTCATTCACATGGCGGTTTGTCCGGGCGTCATGTCATGAAGGTAACCTCAATGATCGGCTTGCGTAATCTTGTCCTTTTCCTTGGTATACTCGCGACATCCTCGCCGGCTTTGGCAAGTCCCGAACTGGCAAGGGCCAAGAATTGTGTCGCATGCCATCATGCTGAGCGCCGGATGAT
>Ga0172372_10012631_pt1 | contig 10564 bp, 6 predicted proteins | sample LakKiv5m_2_FD_114544 | JGI IMG/M metagenome (GOLD analysis project Ga0172372, IMG submission 114544) | Freshwater microbial communities from Kabuno Bay, South-Kivu, Congo - kab_092012_9.5m | ecosystem: Environmental > Aquatic > Freshwater > Lake | place: Democratic Republic of the Congo... | reverse complement strand
CATGATGGTTGTGTGGGACACAACGACGTCCTGCTCCGCCATCATCGCGGCCAGATCGCGATAGCTGAGTCGATAGGTGATGTACCAGCGCACGCAGGTTTCGATGGTCGCGGCGGAAAAGCGGCGGCCGCTGTAGATCGGGTCGCGCGCGATACGTCTGGCCATCCGGTCCGTCCTTTGATTGGGACGCGGATTCTAGGACTCGAACGCCAATGCACCAGAACCCAGTTTTACCGTCAGAGTGCCCCGCTTGGTGCCGATAGATGGCGAACGGTGCGGAAATCTTATTTCTTTTACTTCAATGAGTCAGGTTCGTATTTCGCAGGGTGCCGATAGGCCGCGAAAGGCACCTGATCATTCCCACTCGATGATCAACGGCACGGGCAAGCCCTTGTCATGTATCGAGGTTTTTTAAGCGACTAGTATTTTTACCGTCAGATTTACCGTCAATCTCATCTTGTTGTCCCCGAAAATAGCTTTCAGCACCTATCGAGATGTATCGAGATCAATCGACGATCTCTTGTGGGTCACCTTTCGAGATGTATCGAGATCTATCGGCCACAGCGAGGCTCGCTGACACCGCCAACGAGCCGTGTAGCTGGCCCGAAATCGCGCAAAACAGTGCCGGCATCAGACGACTTAACACTCTGTCTCGTAAAATCTTTTCGCTAAATTTTTTACCGTCACGGAACCGTTCCAATGGCACCAATGGCCCAGAAAACAGAAAGAACTAGCGCCATAAAATAGCTTAACCAATTGTCGTAAAAAGAGTTTTCGATCAAATTTTTACCGTCAGACCACTCGGGGCGGCGGATTGATGGCCGTGGTCAATCAGGGCACTGGTCTCAAGCTCAGGCCAACACTTTGAGCCCGTGCTTTTCGACTACGGCCAGCAACTTGAGCGCCATGCCGCTGGGCCGCTTGGTGCCGGCCTCCCACTTCTGTACCGTGGACTCGCTGGTGTTCAGATATCGCGCAAATACAGGTTGGCTGACATGCGCCCCCTCGCGGATTCGCTTGATCTCCTCTGGAGGGATCACCGGCGGCGCAGTGAGACACGATTCGTCGAATTCGCGCATGGTTGCCTTGTCGATGGTCCCGGCGCGATGCAGCCCTCGGGCTGCGCTGTGGATCGCCTCGAAGGCGCCACTCTTGAACTTGCTTTTACTCTTCATCGCATAGCTCCAGTAAGTCACCCTGTCTTAGTGCAGACGCCAATTCGGAGTCCGTCATGCGGTCATAGGCCTGCGCCAGTTTCTTGAAATCTCCAAGCTCATCGTCATCGATGTTGGCCCGGTCCTTCTTGGCGAACAGATACGCAAACACCCAATGCCGCCTGCCCTTTCCCAGCACGATCGAGCGGTGCATGTTCTTGTTCAGGCGTTTCTTGAACACACCCCCACCCAGATCGTCAGCCTGTCCCTGCATGACCTCACGGATCGCCGCGGTCAACGCCGGATCACCGATGCGCGCCTTCCTCGCTGCCTTGGCAAACCAGGCCGTTTTGAAAGCTCGCGTCAAAGGCTTTTTCAGCATGACGAAGTGTAGCACCCAGTCCTACTTTTGTCACGTACTCGTACTGGCATGACCTGGACGACGCCCCCGACGTTGAATCGTGCGCTACTTCTCCCTCTCATCGCCGTCCAGCAGGGCGGCTCGATGCCGGGGCACCTCGATTCACAGCTGATCCCTTCGAGGGCCACGTGCTTTTCGCGTTGAACGAACCGAATCAGCGCATCCGCCGACGGATGCCAGCCTCGGTGTCGTGGTGACCCGCCTCCCCCGCGTACGTCTTCACCAACTTCATCAGGAGTTTTGAGGCAACAAAGGGATGCGAGAATTGCAGCGCTTGACCCCACTTGCGGTACTTGTCAGCCAGTTGCCGTTCCTGATCGCCCCCTTCGCCACGCGAGACAACGCCGCGCGAGTTGTAGACACCGGTGTGCGCGCCACGCATCATGGTCTCCGACTGGATATCTTCCATCACCTGGCGCACCGGCTCGCACGGCCATACCCCGTCTTCGCCGACCGGCGCGTTTGCGAGCAACTCGCCCAGCCAGAGATCCGCGATCTCCGTGCGACTCAATTCAGCACAGGACTTACGAACCGTCGCAATCCATTTGCCTAAACGATCGGCTTTCAACACACCGAGATCGTCGTAGCCGGGAATGCGTCCAATGGCGTCAAGCAGTTTGTAGCCCCGCTCGGCCATGTCCTTCACGCGCTCGGGGGGCGCTTGGATCTCGGCGGGATCGGCACCACCGTCGTTGCGCTTATATCTCCAGGCGACGGCCTGAACAAACAGCTCGGGATGTGCTTCGACGTACCGTTCGAGGTTCGGAATCCCGTAGCTGTTAGCGCGCTTGTCCCACCGCCGTGCCAGCGCATCTATAAACGCGAACTCGAGACCAGCCTTTTGCTCTAGAGTTAATAGAGGGCTGCTGTCCAGGTGCTTAAAGGCCTGCTCAACATTGTAGTGTTCGAGCGTATATTCGCCGGGCCGATCGTTCCCGCCCTTCGCCAAATCCGAAAGGATGCGGAAGAGAACCTGGGGGTCCACTTTCTCGGGATGGAATCGGACGCATGAGAATGCAGCGCGCGGTCGGCCAGTCTTGAGAAGTTGTTCGACGCCCTGATTGTTCTCTTCGTCGGAGTTACGAAACAATTCTGGCACCACGTCGGTCCAGTATTTCACACGAACTGCTTCGCCAAGCGCATCGACTAACTTCCAAGTACTCTTGCTGAACGGCGCGAGCAGCAGTAGCCGTACTATGTCCTCTTCGGCCAAATCCGCCGCAACAGCCCGCAGAATCTGCTCGCGTTTCACGTCGTCCGGAACTGCACGCAGAGCCCCTGCGATCAAGTTCTTGTACGGGTGAACGCTCTCCTTGTTCTCTAGGATTGGCTGAAGCGCTAGCCGTATAAATTTTCGAAACTCTTCCTCGGAAAGCAGGTCCCTTGCCGCAAGTGCCCCGATTTGCCACGATACATTTCCGCGTTCGGCTAATTCTAAGAGCCCCGCGAATCCGCATTGACCGTAGATTTCGCGCATGGCATCGACTCGCATCTTTTGGATGCGTTCCTCGCGCTTCTCAAAGTCGATCCTTTCGATGTCCTCAATCTCGTCTGCAGATTCCTCGATCCAAGCATCACGGAACAGCCACGCATGTTTGTTTAGAAGGTCCTTCGGTTCTAGTGCCGCGTACGCCTCCTTTGCCTTGCCAGTCAAAGCCGCTACCCGTCCGTCATTCTTGGCACGCATCGCTGCACGCCGCGAAAGCGTTGTGACACGGATTTTCTCGCGCAATGCCGCTTTATCGGCATCGCTCGCCTTATCCTTCGCCCAAGTCTCAACCAGGGTCCAAACACGCGTTTGATAGCCGTCGTCGAGGTCGTGCAGTCGTTCGACTAGATCGCTGAGTGTCGCGAGAGTGTGTTCTGCCCAGCCAAGCGCCATCTCGACCATTGCACACCTGAATTCGAGGATCGGTCCCCAAGTCGGGAACGGCTCGCCGAATCCGTAGCCGTCGGGGCGCCAGCGCGGCTTATTGCTGTAATCGCCGACACCATGATAAGTTCCGAACTGCGCGACGCAGATCTTCCATGCTACCTCTGGAAAGCGCTCGGCCAGTTTCTTCATCAGGTCCACACGTGCCTCGTGGTTCGCCGCAGTTTGTGGCATCCATGCCCGGAAGATTGACTCCAGGGAGTGCGTCGGCTTGTTGACCCAGTTATCGTTTATTTCGACCTGTGCCAGTCGCGCGAGAATGAAAACGGCACGCGGCAGGGTCTCGGGATTCCACGAAAGCCTCTCCAACGCCCAGAGCAAGCCAGTGCGGCTAGGGTGTCCGAATGCCTCCGTACCCGCAGGGCGAAGAAGACCGAGCACTGCAGGCGCATCAGTCTTCAAGTCACGCTCCAAAATGCTTAGGAATTCGTCGGGAGCGGCTTCGGCGTATGTCGGCAGATCGCGGTCATTCGCTTCCAATACGCGCGTCGTAAGCGGGCTAGGAAGCAATTCGCGTACAACGCGCACCGCCTCCATCTCTGTGTCTATGCCAAGTCGCTCTTTGAAGAGGTGGGCACCGTGGACCGCGAGCAGGACCAGCGTTTCCGAAATCCCCTCCCGGAACGCGCCAGAGAACTCGCGGGTCTTTCCGTGGATGGCTGCAGCCCAGCGCTGGTCTTCCTCAAGGTCAAGAGCTGGGTCGTCTTCACCCAACACCATGCGCGCGATTGAGTAGTATCGACTCAAGTCGCCGGGGGTCATGACGCCCACGATGGCGTACAGCAGGTCGATTTTCGAGATGACACCGCGATAGGTACCAACTGACCAGACAGGTGCGTCGTTAAGTTGCGCAAGGCGCTGGCAATCTTTCTCGAGGTCCGCGTAAGGGCGATCGCCAGCGAGCAATGAGAGAGCAAGCTTGTCGGTCTCGTTGGTGCTGTGCCACGCCCCGACAAACATAAAGGGGACGAGGCTTGCCGCTGTCTGGTGGTCCGCCGCCCAATCTGGCGTTTGAACGGCGGGCACCTTAGAGACTCGACGACGCAGGACGGTGAGCGAGCGACCTGACTCATCTGCAAGCCGTGAGATCTCGTCGCGGCTCTTGCCCATCTTTTCCAAAGCCTTGCTGAAGGCCTCGTAGTGGACTGCTTCGAGAACAATGTGAGGCTCGGTGCTTGTGGTGTTGCGGGGATACACGACGATCGAGTGCATTGACCTTGCATGCACAGCGAGCTCCCGCTCTGCTTCACGTGTGAATGCGACTGGGATGAAAGTCTGCGCACCCTGTGCCAAGCGGGGCAGGACACCGGGCTTGTCGAATACCAGTACACGGTCACGGTAGGCGGGTAACTCCTCGCCTCCCCGCTGCCCGAGCAGTTGTGCGAGGAAGGCAAGGGCTTCTTCAGTGGAATCTGCTGCGATTACTATCGGTCCGTCTGGCTGGCCGGAAAGTCGCGAGAGCATCGTGCGCTTGGCCGCATCGATCGCCGAGGTAAACAGTTCACCTGGCAATGGGGGCGTCGATATGTGCGCCCAATCGATCCAGCACTGGTCCAGTGAGCGGACACCCTCCGAAGGTAGGTGCGTTTCGCTGGCGAACCACACTTGCCCTGGAAGCGACTGCTCAAGCCATTGTTCAAGATCGCTAGCGTCGTACACGCGCACCGCTTTCCACTGTTTCTTAGCTGTCGCCGCTTTTACCCATGTGCTCTTACTTGGCCATCGTCGCGGCGTTACGAACACGAACGTTATTTCCTTTCGCTCCTTCTGACCAAGAGCCTTTATGGTCTTGTCGAAGTCGTCGTCGGCCTTTGCCTTGATGTTCTCGTTGGTTCCAAACTCCCATCCAGACCGTCCAGGCGGTACCCACGGCGTTGCTTCTCCCGCCTCCACAAAACCGTCCCAGCCCGGCAGCTCGGCGTCGTCGTTTCCTGGGAATTCCACCTTGGTCAGCCCGCGCCCCGTTGAATGAACGAGCGTACGCAGAAAGACCGATAGCCGGGAACGCGCGGGAATGTTGTGTGCGACCCACTGCTCGATCTGGTTTGCCCTGATTCCGAGAAATGGTGGAACGTACGCGGTGGTGTCGGCTGGGGCGCTTCTTTTCGTAGCCTGCGCCGCGTCGTACTTCGCCTGCATCTCAAGCAGCTTGCTGCGCGGGTAGTTGAACGCCTTCTCAAGACGCGCCGCCATGTCGGCGGACAGGGCCGCGTTCCCGTTTAGGAGGTTGGATAAGGCGGGGCGTCCGACACCAATTAGGGCGGCGGCCTTAGTCACGGAGATTCCCTCTGGAATGACCTCGGCCTTGATCCGAGCTCCGGGGTGCTGTACTTCCAGTTCGTTGGCCATGAACTTCTTCCAATAAATTAAACAGATGGAAGAAGTGTAGCGTGTAGCGCTACAAATTACAACTGTCTACTCCCACTCGATCGTGGCCGGCGGCTTGCCGGTGATGTCGTACACCACGCGGCTGATGCCCTTGACCTCGTTGACGATGCGGCGCGAGCAGGTGTCGAGCAGTTCGTAGGGCAGATGCGCCCAGCGCGCGGTCATGAAATCGACGGTCTCGACGGCGCGCAGTGCGATGACGGGGTCGTGGCGGCGGCCGTCGCCGGTGACGCCGACGGACTTCACGGGCAGGAACACGGCGAAGGCCTGCGAGGTCTGCTCGTACCAACCGGCCTTGCGCAGCTCTTCGTCTGCTCAGGCCCAGGTGGCGAACTACCAGGTGGTCGGCGACGGCATTCCGCAGTCCCTGACCGGCAAGCCGGGCGATGCGGCCCGCGGCGCGGCGCGTGATCGTCGTGCGGCGGGACGGCGCGTACGACGTGCGGTGAGGGCGCGGGCCGACGACCGGTGACCCGCCTCAGAATGCGTCGTGTGCCGAGAGCACCGTAAAGCGCCATCCCAGGCAGAGCAAGAGGTCGCGGTCGGGGTGCGCGAACCCCGCAGGACTGAGGTCCACGCGGCACTGTGTGCGCCACCATCCGGCGATCCCGCCCTCGTCGGTCCCGCGGCGGAAGACGACGAGCGGCGCCCCGTCCTCGGCCTGCCACGACACGTCGCCGCGCAGCAGCGATGTCATCACCCAGCTTGCGATCGGTCGGCCGCCGGAGATCCGAAGGATGGCGCGGGTGGACGTCCATGGGTGCTCCACCCGCAGCGACGCGACCTCGGTGCTCCCCTGGATGACGAGCATCGGCGGGCGCCAGAGACCCTCCGAGCGGAAGTCCCAGCGCCGGCCGCCCATCTCCACCGTCGCTCGCGTGTCGCTCCACGCCTCATGGACGAGGCGGCCGAACCTCCGACCCCCGGCGCCCTCGATACTGCAGATCTCGGGCGCGGAAGAACATACAAGTGCTTTCAAAAGCCCTACCGGCGGCGCCGAACCGCCCTCGCCTACTGCGCAACGGCTCGACGGTATCGATGTCCGCCTCCCGACGCGGCCCGATCAGCCCGCGAGGCCGGGTTGCTCCGGCCGGCAGCACTCCCGTTGCCCCCTCTTTCCCGGCCTGTCCTCAACCGAGCGCGATCGGCCCCGCCCCGCTGCCGCTTCGGCGGCGCAGGTCTGCCTCTGGATCCGATACCGACGCCCCCTCGCGTCAGCGTCACAGCAGCAGACCCTGCCGCGGCGGCGCAGGCGCCGCCATCGGCAAGTGCTCGGGCTCGGCCATGTCCATGGATCGTTCCCGATGCGCCAGGATGCGCGCGACGAGCTCCGGCTCCTCGAGGCTCGCGATCATCCGCAGCCTTCCCTGGCAACAGGCGCAGGTCTCGATCTCGATCGCGAACACCCCGTGATACCTCGTCAGGTGCATCCGCGGCGGCGGCACCAGCGCCGCCAACCGCGCTGTTACTCCCACTCAATCATCAACGAGCTTTCTAAGCTGTTGATTCGTATAGCGCTCGCGGCTGCTCCGCAGACTTTTACCGTCATTTTTACCGTCAACCTGTCAGGCACCAGCATTGGCGCGGGTTTGCGGGCGATTCGGCCAAATCTGACCTTTCGAGATCTATCGACATCTATCGACTCCAACGACCATCGCGGACATCATTGGCGCGCGTCGGCGTCGGTCAGGGACACGCCCAAGAAGGACTGGCATCAAACGCCATAGGCTATTGTCCCGACTCACTTTTCCGCCAGTTTTTTTACCGTCATGGACACCCATCAAGTCCCGTTCAGATGGGTCGTTTGAGGCGTGACCTGCATGACGGTCTGCGCATCGGCAATCCGGTAACCCATCGCGCGGTAGCCACGCTGGCGCTTTTCCCACATTCGCAGCAAGGCCGCGTGCCCGGTGTCCACGAAGTCGATGATCCGCACGTCGGTCTTCCCGGCGTGCTCTCGATGCAACCGGCCAGCGTACTGTTGCAGCGTTCCCTTCCACGACACGGGCATCGCCAGAACCAAGGTATCGAGGGGCGGATGGTCGAATCCTTCGCCTACCAGCTTGCCGGTGGCCAGCAGAATACGCGGCGCATCGGGTGGTAGCGCGTCAAGTTCTGCGATGAGCGTGGCGCGTTGCTTCCTGGACATCCGCCCGTGAAGAACGAACAGTGGCGGAGCCTCTGCACCCAACGCTACCTGGATGGAGTCGAGGTGCCCGGTGCGCTCGGTCAGGACGAGCACCTTGCGGCCCTGATCGAACGCCCTCCCGATTTCTGCGGCGATTGCCGCCGTCCGCGATCGATCGTTTGCGAGGTGCCGAAACACGTCTTGAATCCCCGACTCTGGCGGCAGATCAATGTGAGCAGAGCTCGATCGAGGCAGCACCTGCAGGTCATGGGGGGCCTCAACAGGTCTCGCCGCCGTGTGCCGAATCGGTCCGCACTGCATGAAGATGATCGGTTGCTGACCGTCTCGGCGGATCGGCGTGGCGGTCAGGCCAAGCACGTAATTTGCCTTGCATCGCTTCAGGATGGCGTCGAACGACACCGCGCCGACGTGATGGCACTCGTCCACGATGACGTGGCCGTAGCTCTCGACGAGGGCATTGACCTCCCCCTGGCGGGACAGCGACTGCATTACCGCGATGTCGATCTTGCTGGTGGGTTTCGCCTTGCCGCCTCCGATCGTGCCGACCACATCCCCGCCAACGCCGAGAAAAGTCTGCAATCGCTCCTGCCACTGCTTGAGCAGTTCGGTTCGATGCACCAGCACGAGGGTGTTCACGCATCGGCGGGCGATCAGCGCAGCAGCGGTAACGGTCTTGCCGAATGCGGTCGGGGCACACAGCACGCCCACGTCGTGACGGAGCATCGCGTCAACGGCGGCCTCCTGATCAGTTCGAAGCGTCCCTACGAATCTCACATCAATCAACTCGCCGGCGTTGCGCTCGTCCCTCAGATCACAACGGATGGCGTTTTCGCGAAGCAAGTCTTGTGCGGCATCGAGGCAGCCGCGCGGCAGTGCAATGTGACGGGGATAGTTCTCGGCGCAGCCGATCACCCGGGGCTTGTCCCACACCGACCGCCGCATGGCCTGTGCCCGGTAGAACTCGGGGTTCTGAAACGCCGCGAGTCGGATCAGGCGGTTGGCCAATGGCTGAGAAAGCTCGGCCTTCTCGAAATAGACGAGGTTCGCCAAGGTCACGGTGAGTGACGTCGGCGTCGCGCCCGGAATCTGCGCAAGCGATCGCGTGTCGCGCTTCCACGGCGTCGCCAGATCCTCAGCGTCGATAAAGGTCACGTCGAGGGGATGCACGCCGCCTGTGGCCCGAACGATCGTCGGCTCGATGTCGTGCGGCGACATCGGTTGGATCGATGCCAGGAACGCCCACTGGTCCGGGTACGGTCGCAGATCGGAGTCGACAAACACAGTGAGGCTGTCCTCCCGCGGCTTCTTCTGCAGCGGCAAGACGATCAGATTGCCAAAGCCGCCCTTGGGCATGGTGTCCTGATTGGGAAACAAGCGGTCGTAGGACGTGAGCTTCAGTTGCCGCGTGCGCGCGCAGGTGTGGCTGATGATGGCGGTGCCCAGCCGACGCGCATCTCGGGCCGATACGCGGTTGGCGAAAAAGATCCAGGCGTGCGCCCCGTTTCCGGAGCGGGAAGTCTCGATTGCAACCGGGACGCCGAGATCGGTGCACGAATCGGCGAAGGCGCGAACATCCTCTCTCCACTCGGCTTCGTCGAAATCGATCGCGAGGAAGCAGCAGCTATCGTCCTCCAGCAGCGGGTAGACACCGATCGTGTGGTCACCGGCCAGGTGGGCGTAGATAGCAGCGTCCGAAAGCGGAATCAACGAGCGATTCCGGCAGTCTCCGCACTTGATTCGTGGCTTCTCGCACACTCCAGCGCGCCACTCGTTCGCACAGGCAGGTGCGTAACCCGACTTGCCGGTCGTCTTGCTCTCCCAGCGAACAGGGTAGACATCCGTGCGCCCCCGAAACCGCCGGCGAAAGAGTGCCACTTTCGCCTCGGTGGAGAGTCGCGACGATTCGGTTCGCGGAGGGGAAGTTGTCGGTTCCGGCGCGCGACGCCACTCGATTCCGTTTGCCTCCAAAAGCGCGATCAGTCGCTCGTTCTCCGACTGCAGCACGGCCAAGGACTGGGGCTCCGACGTAGATCGCTCGCTCGGCAGTGAGCTCTCCAAAGCCGTCATTGCGACTGTTTCCGATCTCGGGGCATCAGCAGCGCCGGATACCGCCTTGCACGCAATTCCTCGATGACCGCATCGGAGAGCTTCCACCTGTCTCCGCCGATTCGCGCGATCAACTCGGTCCAAACGCGCTCGAATGCCTGGAGCGCATCCGCATCGCTCCAGCGCACGCTCGCTGGCAGCATCGGCGCAACGTCTTCGGTCAGGCTTCGCGTCAACTTCTCCAGCATGCGCTGCTCGGCCATCGCTCGCGTGATCGACTTGCTCTCCATTGCAAGGTAGTGGTCAAAGCAGGCAATGACTTTTTCCGGAGCCAAGCGCAGCTGTTCGAGTCCCTGATGCAGATCGAACAGGTCACGGTTCCTGCGCCGCTGCAGCAGTGCGCGCAGCTTCGTGCCGAACAGTTCCTCGGGCTCGAAGGAGGCGATCTCCGCCGTTCCGCGGTACCAGTCGTT
>Ga0172372_10012629_pt1 | contig 10564 bp, 6 predicted proteins | sample LakKiv5m_2_FD_114544 | JGI IMG/M metagenome (GOLD analysis project Ga0172372, IMG submission 114544) | Freshwater microbial communities from Kabuno Bay, South-Kivu, Congo - kab_092012_9.5m | ecosystem: Environmental > Aquatic > Freshwater > Lake | place: Democratic Republic of the Congo... | reverse complement strand
CCAGCCAGATGCGTTTGCGCTCCAACTCCCTGTACTCGCCATCATAGCGATAGTGGTGTTTGCGCTTGGGGTCCATCTCAAGCCGGTAAGTATCGACCAGATCCAGGGCATTGTACGTCATGGCCCATCCGAGGTGGTCGTTGTTGCCAAAACCGGGCAGCAGACCATTATGGTACATGCCCCCGTGAAAATTCCATCCTTGCTCACTGGTTACGTGGCACTCGTAAAAAGAAAAGGGTCCTTCCATCGGTTGGTGTGGATTGATGGCCAGGTAGGTTCGTCCATCTGCGGTTCGGCCGGAGCGCAGGGCATAGGCATTGGAGCCCACCGCACCCTCGTGGTCCAGCGCGTACCTACCCTTCACAATGGCTTCAATTTCCTTCATGGCGTACACCATGTAGGTAGTAATAAACACAGATCCCTGAATGAGCTCTTGCGGAGTAACCGGAAAACTTCCCGCCACCAAAACTTCGCGCGGATGGGCGCGGGCGTAAGCGTTCAGGCCCTGGGTGTAGCCGTCCAGGTAGCGTCGAAAATCCTCCGAAAAGTCCCGCTCATAGCGGCTTTGCACGATGGTAGGTATATCCAGGGCCGCCATCAGGTAGTCGCGCACAGCTCCTTCGCGTCCCTGGTGCAAGCCCATCATGGATTTGCCGGTCAGCACAGTTTCCTGCATCACGGCAAAGGCATCTTCTGCATTGGCCCAGGCGAGTCCGTAGCCCACGTCGGCATCGGTCTTGCCGAAAATGTGCGGTACACCCCATTCGTCCCGGACAATCTGCACGTTTTCAGGCAGAATCGGGGGAAAGGGGGTTGCCGGTTGTGCAAGGGTTATCCCTGACGACAAGTGCAGCAGGGTCAACAGCCAACAAAACGATAAGGGGCGCATGCGGGAGGATGAGAGCAAGAGAGAGGATGAGTGAAAGGATGGCAGAAACCCGGGAAACAGGATGGCGTGCAAAACAAAGTTTCTCCTGCCTTTAAATTACGCTCCTTTTTCATGAATGGTTGTTTTTGTGGAGAAATTTCTAAGTGGCAAAAGCCTGCCATCGCTCCCGGCTTACCTTTGTGCGCATGGATCGGGTCTGCTCCCGCCACTTTGTTCTCATGATCACCCGCTTCTCCCCCCCCCACCCCCTGCGCTGCCTCGCGCTGCTCGTAGGACTCCTATCCCCCCCCGCCATCGCGGCGCCGGCTGCGGCGCTGCTGCCGGCGGTGGGCTGCGCGATGGCGACCCCCACCCCCGCCCTTGCCCCGAAAAGCAACATTTCGCATGGTACGGACGACGCCCCCCCCGCCCTGCTCGGCCTCATGCTGGGGCACATCAGCTACCGGGAAGCCAACCTCTGGGTGCGCGCCGATCGCCCCTGCACGGCCGTTTGGGAATGCTGGCCCGAAGGCAACCCGGAGCAGCTGCGCAGCGTGCGCTTGCCGCTGGAGGGCGGCGACTTCGTTCTGGGCACCCTGACAGCCACCCTGCTGCAGCCGGATCAGGCCTATGCCTCGCGCCTCTACCTGCAGGCCGGAGATGGCCGGCGCAGCAGCCCGGAGTCGATCCCCTTTCACACCGCCCGGGTCTGGCAGTTTCAGGACAGCCTGCCGACCTTCCGCTTCGCGGCGGGCAGTTGCACCTACATCAACGAGCCCGGCTACGACCGCCCGGGCAAACCTTACGGCGGTGATTACCGCATTCTGGAGCGCATCGCCGACCAGCAGCCCGATGCCATGCTTTGGCTGGGCGACAACGTGTACCTGCGCGACCCCGATTTCAGTTCGCGCAGCGGCGTTTACCACCGCTATGCCCATACCCGGGCCACCCCGGAAATGCAGCGGCTGTTGCGCAGCACGGCCAATTACGCCATCTGGGACGACCACGATTACGGCCCCAACGACGCCAACGGCAGTTTTTCGCACAAGGCCTGGACCCTCGACGCTTTCCGGGAATTCTGGGCGAATCCCTCCTACGGCGCGGCGGGCATGAACGGAACCATGACCAGCTTCAGTTGGGGCGATGTGGATTTCTTTTTACTCGACAACCGCTGGCACCGCAGCCCGAACGGGGCCAAAACCGTAACCCCTACCCTGCTTGGGCCCGAACAGGAGGAATGGCTGATGGCGAGCCTTATCAGCAGCAAGGCTACGTTTAAACTGGTGCTGATGGGCGGACAGTTGCTCAATACGGCAGCCGTATGGGAAACTTACGCCAACCTGGCGCCTGCCGAGCGCGAACGCATCCTGCAACGCATGGACGCAGAAGGCATTAGCGGGGTCATTGTGCTGAGCGGCGACCGCCACCACAGCGAAATCAGCCGGATGCAACTAGCCGATGGCCGCTGGATCTACGACCTGACCGTCTCCCCATTGACGTCCGGCGCCCACAAGCCCAAAGACGAAGCCAACGCGCTGCTGCTCCCGGGCTCCTTGCTGGAACAGCGCAATTTTGCCCTGCTGGATGTCAGCGGGCGAAGGGGCCAACGGGTGCTCAACGTCCGTTTTCTGGACCCCGACGGGCAGTTGCTCTTTGAGCACGCCATTCCCCAGCCCGGGTTTAAGGCAGACTAAAGCAGGCGGACTATAGATGGCGCCATACTGTAGACACCTTACAAAAGGCGCCATGCCGAAAACGCCCTGCCTAAAACATCATACCGAAGACAAAACAAAGCGCCGCAGCATGTCCTTTCCGGCTATACCCATGCCCCTTGTGGATAGGCGATGCAAAAGCCCAAAAGCGCTATTGTATTTTCGCCCGATGAGGATGCCCGCTCCCCGTTTTGGCGCTTTACCGGCAATGGCCCTGGGGGTCTGTCTGTTTGTGCAGGCCTGCCAGCCGGCGGAGTCGCGCAAGACCGGTGCAGCGGGCGGCGACCCTTCGACCGAAATTCCGGAACTGTGGCGTGCGGACATCGGCAAGGAGATGGAACGGATGCTGACCCGCCGCGAGAACAAGGCCCTGGAGGTGGAAGGGCGCGAGTTGCCCAGTGCGCCCCTGTTGCGCGATTTCTACCAGCGGCTCGCCTACGATCCCCAATGGCTTGCGGGCGAAACGCGGCAGCGCGCTTTGCAGCTGCTGGAGCGCGCGCGGGAGTATGGCCTTGAGCCGGACAGCTACCTGCCGGATGCGGCCGCTGCGCTGGAATCGCCGCGGGATTATGCCCGCATGGAGCTGCAACTGAGCGATGGTCTGCTCCGCTTTGGCCGCGATATCGCGGTGGGCCGCCACGCCCCTGATTCGGCGGCCGGGAGTTGGACCCCCAACGAGCGCGTTCCGGAGCTTTTGACCTGGCTGGGCAGTGGCGCCGACTCCAGCCGTTGGGTGCGCGAACTGCATGCCCTGCAGCCGGATAACCCGCTGTACCATGCGCTGCAGCAGGCCACGGCGCGCTTTGTGCAGAACTTTCCGCTCGAAGACAGCACGCTGGTGGTGCCTACCCACAAACAGGATTCCGTTCGGGCCCGTCAACTGGCGCGCGATCTGCTGCTGCTGCGCGGCTTTGTGGATTCTGCCGGCTGGGTGTCCGATTCGCTGGCCGATCAGGCCCTGCGCCGCTTCCAGCGCATGCACGGCCTGAAAGACGACGGGGTCATTGGGCAGAACACGGCTCTGGCCCTGGGCCGCAGCAATGCCAGCCGCTATCGGAGCCTGTCCATCACGCTCGAGCGCTGGCGCTGGGAGGCCGACTGGACCCAGCCCTTCGCCTGGGTCTGCCTGCCCGGCTTTGAACTGCAGATCATGGACGGCGACACGGTTCAACAGACCCACCGCGTGGTGGTCGGCACCCGCGAGAACCAAACCCCGGAAATCACAAGCACCATCAATGTGCTGGTGGCCTACCCCTACTGGCACGTGCCTTACAGCATTTCCACCAAAGAAATTTTGCCCAAGGTTCAGAACGACCCGGCTTACCTGAGCCGCAACGGCTACACGGTTCGCGACCGGAGCGGGGCGGTGGTGGATGCAGGCTCCGTAAACTGGGGCGAGGTCAGTTCGGGGAATTTCCCTTACCTGGTGCGGCAGAACGGCGGCAATTCCAACGCCCTGGGCCTGGTCAAGTTCCTGTTTCCCAACACGCACAGCGTCTATCTGCACGACACCAACGCCAAGCGCTACTTTGACTACGAGATCCGCTCGTTCAGCCACGGCTGTGTGCGCCTGGATCGCCCGATGGATTTTGCGGCTTACCTCCTGGCCCGCGATACCGGCTCCGCAGACATGGCCCTGGTGGACAAAAAGATAGCCGAGCGCAAGGAGCACAAGATTGCGCTGAACCCGGGACTCCCCGTTTACCTGCGGCACTTCAGCGCCCGCGCCGGTTCGGACGGCTGGCCGCTCTTTCACCTGGATCTCTACGGCAGAGACGCCGCTTTTGAAGCGGAACTGGTCCGTAAAGAATCACTGAACCAGGCGAATGCCGCCAAGCGAAGGGAAGCGCTTGAAAATCCCGTTACAGCAGGACCCGCTGCGGACAGTTTGCCGCCAGCTACCGAGGCCGCTCCCTCCGTTTCTCCTTAACGCGGTACATGGGGTTTTTAAACGTACCCTAAAACAGCTTGATGGTGAGGTCCACGAGCTTATCTACGTTGTTGGTATAAGGCGGCATCATCAGGCGGACGGCGGTCAGGTTGGGCTGCTGGTGCACCACACCCCGGGCATGGCTGAAGGTCCGGAAGCCATGCACGCCGTGGCTGCTGCCAAAGCCGCTGTTGTTGACGCCTCCAAAAGGAATGTTAGGGTTGAAAAAATGCACCACGTTGTTGTTGATGCAGACCCCGCCGGAAACGGTGCGCTCCAGGACATAGTCCACCGGAGCTGACTTGCCGGAATATACGTACAAGGCCAGGGGTCTGGGCCGCTCGTTGACATAAGCAATGGCATCGTCCAGTTCGGTGTAAAGCAACACCGGGAGAAGGGGCCCGAAAATCTCCTCCTGCATAATGGCCATATCATCCGTTATGTTGCCCAACAGGGTCGGGGCGATGTAGCGCTCTTCGGCGTTGGTTAAGCCGCCAAAGGCCAGCGTAGCGCCCTTGGCCAAAGCGTCATCCAGCAGGCCTTTCAACCGCTGAAAATGCCGGTCGTTGACCACCCGGGCATAGCTTGCACTGGCGCGCCGCGCTTCTTCTGTTTTGCCGTAAAATTTCTGCACCTGGGCCTCCATGAGCTGGCTGAACTTTTCGTAGAGGTGTTCCGGCAGCAGCACATAATCCGGAGACAGGCATATTTGCCCATTGTTTATGTACTTTCCCCAGGCAATGTTGCGCACGGCATCTTCCAGGTCAACACTCTCGTGCACAATGACCGGAGACTTTCCCCCGAGTTCCAGGGTAACCGAAGCAAGGTGTTCCGCGGCAGCCCGCATCACAACCGTTCCTATGGAAGGACTACCCGTAAAAAAGATATGGTTGAAGGGAAGGGCCAGCAGGGCCTGGGCCACCGAGGCATCGCCCTGAAAGAGCGCCACTTCGCGCGGGTCAAACACCGCCTCAACCAGATCAGCCATGGCCTGGCTGGTGTGCGGCGTGAGTTCCGAGGTCTTTAACACGACCGTATTACCAGCCGCGATGGCCGATACCAGCGGCATGAGGGTCAGGTTCACCGGAAAATTCCAGGGCGAAATGATCAGGCAAACGCCACGCGGCTGGTAACGGATTTCGGCCGAACTGCCCAACATAGGTAAAGGTATGCCAACCTTCTCCGGCTTCATCCAGTCGCTCAGGTGCGAACAGGTATGCTTGATTTCTGCGCTGACCGGAAACAATTCCGTAAGATCCACCTCGGTAGCCGGTTTGCGAAAATCAGCCATCATGGCATCGCGGAACTGCTGTTGGCGCTTGAGCAATTCGCGCTGCAGCCGCTTGAGGGTGGCGATGCGCTGCCGGGCACTGGTCAGCGCCAGAGCAGGTGCATGGGCTTTTTGTGCGGCAAACACTTCCTGGATGGAAGCCGCCTGCGAGCGGGTATCGAGCGATCTGGTTGGAGCCGAAGTCAGGGTAGCCATGGTGCTGGTGTTTGGCGAGATCAGGAGTGCCGTGCGGCAAACGGGCACCGACACGGCAAAGGTTAGCTCCTAAAAATACGCGCTTTCTACCCGTTCAACGCGTTTTTTTCGGTCGAAAGGGCCCTTCGCGCCCGGCGGGCGTCTTCCAGGATCAGATCGGACGCTTTTTCCCCGATCATCACGGTCGGCGCATGGGTATTGCCCCGCACGATCTCGGGCATGACGGAGGCATCTGCCACCCGCAAACCCCGGATTCCGTGAACCCTCAATTCGGAATCCACGACGGCCTGGCTGTCCTGACCCATTTTGCAGGTGCCTACCGGATGGTACAACGCTTCGCTGTACTGGCGGATCCAGTGTTCCAGGCTGCGATCATCCGGCCAGATTTCGGAAGGCGAAAAGGGCTTGCCCAGGTAGGGGGCCATCGGGTCCTGGCTGAGGATGTCCAGGGCGGTCCGGACCCCGCGCTTCATGGTTTCCATGTCGGCAGGGTGACTGAAATGCCCGGGGTCAATGAGCGGGGCGGCCAGCGGGTCAGCCGATTGCAGGCGAAGGCTGCCCCGGCTCTGTGGCGCCAGCAAGGTGGCGCACATCGAAATGCCGTGCCCGTCCGGGCGCTCAAACCCGTGGTTGACAAAAAAGGCGGGAATAAAGTGGTACTGCATGTCCGGGGCGCGCAGCCCTTCCACCGTCCGGATAAAACCGCCCGATTCGGCAATGTTACTCGTGAGGGGGCCCCGGTCCAACAAAAAGAACTGAACCAGGTTGCCGAGCAGGTGCGCCGGTCGGTCCACGGTGTCCATGGAATTGCGCTGGCGGTTGTGGAAAACCAGCGGCGCGAAGAGGTGATCCTGCAGGTTCGCTCCTACTCCGGGCAGATCGGTCAGCACCGGCAGCCCCAGTTCCCGAAGCTGCTCCTTGGGCCCGATGCCGGACAGCATCAGCAATTGTGGGCTGTTGATGGCGCCACCGCAGAGAATGACCTCGCGCCGGCAGTGGTAATCCTGCACCCGCCTTTGGCGGCCATCTGGCCCACCGGTCAGGATGCAGCGAACACCAGTTGCCCGCCCGTCTTCGAGCAGGATTTCCGAGGCATGAGCCTGGGTGACGACCGTCAGGTTGGGCCGGTTTAGAGCCGGACGCAGAAAAGCTACGGCACTGGAGCAGCGCTTCCCGTTGCGGATGTTCACGTGGTAGCGGCCAAAGCCGCTTTGATGCTCGCCGTTGAAATCGTTATTGCGATCGAAGCCCAGCGCCTCGGCCGACTGAATAAACGCCTCGCCCATTTCGTGCGGAAAACGGGGCCGTGAAACTGTCAACTCGCCGCCTTCTCCATGAAAATCATCGGCACCGTCGGCAAAGTCTTCCGAGCGCCGGAATAGCGGCAGGACCGATTCGTAATCCCATCCCGGATTACCCAGCTCGTGCCAGTGATCGTAGTCGCTGCGGTGGCCGCGGATGTAGATCATGGCGTTGATGCTGGAACTGCCCCCGAGCGTCTTGCCGCGCGGCATGTAAAGCCGGCGTCCGTTCAGGCCCGGTTGCGGTTCTGAATGATAAGCCCAGTCCACTTCCGTTTTGAACAGCTTGTAAAAGGCCCCTGGAATGGGGATTTCCATTTTGCGGTCAGGCTCCCCGGCCTCGATGAGCAATACCCGAACCGAGGGGTCCTGGCTCAGGCGGTTGGCCAATACACATCCGGCGGAGCCTGCCCCTACCAGAATGTAATCTACGTGATCCGCAAAGTTTCTCATGAGTAGGCCTTTAGGCTTTTTCCTGCAATTCCAGGTCAGCGTGCTGCGGCATCGCGGCTGGTGTCCCGGAACGATGTGGGTTTTGATGGGCAAGGATATGCTCGGCAATCTTGCCGGAATCTTCCCGAATGCTCCAAAGCAGCCCGTTGGAATAGGCGTCGAAGCCCAGGAAATACAAACCTGGCTTGTGGTCAAACCAAAGCTGGGAAGGAACGCCCAGATGGTTGAGCATGGGGCCGGCATCTTCCAAAAATTCCTCCACGGCCGCGGCATATCCGGTGGCGAAAATCACCGCATCCCATGATGCTGATCGGCCGTCCACAAAATGGACTTGGCCTGCGCTGAAATGGGAGATGCCCGGATAAACCAGAATGTCCCGGCGTTTGATCGCAGCCACCGTGCCGATGTCCATAACCGGTGTCTTGCCCAGGGTGCGCTGCTGCCAGGCGGGAGCATGGGGTGGCTTGCGCAAACCGTAGGGTTCCAGGTTTCCAATGGAAAGCCGTTGAAAGAACTTCCCGATAGGATCGCTGATGGAAACGGGCAGCCTAGACAGGAACATGGCGCTCTCCTGGGTTGAATTACCCATAAAATCGCGCGGGACCACGTTGACCGGGCTGCGCACCGACAGCCCGGGGAAGGCACCCTGTTCCAGCAAATCGAGCGCTATCTCGGCTCCGGTGTTGCCAAAACCCACCACCAGCACCTTTTTACCGCGGTAGGCTTCTGCACTGCGGTAGTGCCGGCTGTGAAGCATTTCGCCTCCGAACTGGTCCTGACCCTCCCAGGTTGGCTGTACCGGTCGGCGGTTGAATCCCGTCGCTACCACCACACGGTCGGCTTCAAAATGGCGGTCCTGGGTTTGAACCTGCCAGCGACCTCCTGCCTGCCGCACTTCCTGGACGGTCTGGCCAAATAGCGGTGTGATGTCGCGCGTCTGGGCATAACGCTCGTAATACTGGACCAGCTGCTGGCGCGGAACATACTTGGGCAGAGAATCCGGCAAGGGCTCACCGGGCAGGTTGCTGAACTTTTTAACCGTGTGCAGGTGCAAACGGCGGTAGTGGTTTTGCCAGGACGGGGCAATTCCGTGGAATTGCTCCAGGAGGGTAAAAGGCTGTTGGGCCGCCCGCAGGCGACCGGCCATGGCCAGTCCGGCTGGGCCTGCCCCGATGATGATGGTGTGCTTCATGCGCGCCTGAAAATAGCGCAAAACTTCCTGATTTCCAGGCAGCTGCGCGCCGAATGAGGCCGCTTCCAAGGCACCCGCTTTCGCGGTGTTGAAACAGCGCTCCCGGTGCTTTCTGATTAAAAGGAGCCGGAATCTGGCTAACTTCGCGCACGGAAAGGTAACCGGGGCGCATTTTTTGCGTAAGCCCCTTCAATTCTTGCTAAGCCGTGATCGTTTCGCACAAACACAAATACGTTTACATCCAGTTGCCACAAACGGCCTGCACCACGGTGCAGAACGAACTGATTGAATGTTATGCGGGGGAAAAGATTCTTTTCAAACACGCCTTCTATTCGGACTACCTGAAGCAGGCTTCACCTGAAGAGAAAAAATATTTTGTATTTTCAAACATAAGAAACCCTTTGGACGTTGTAGTGTCCAAGTTTTTTAAATACAAAACCGATCACGTTGGCGCTTATTCCAACCAGCGCAAAAAAGACTTCGGGTTTCTACACAAGTACTTTTTGCTCTACTGGGACCGCAATCGCTTTGAATTCATCAAGGAGAACGAAGCGGACTTTGGCGCGTTTTTCAAGCGCTTCTATACCCTGCCCTACTCCAGCTGGTCCATTCTGGATCACCACCGGTTTGATTACCTGATTCGCTATGAAAACCTGCAGGAAGATTTTGCCACAGCGCTCCGCAAAATCAACATTGAGCCGGTCCGGCCCCTGCCCAGCAAAAACGTGACCGGGCAAAAAAGCCGCGATTTCTGGTCCTATTACGATACCCCGGAACTTCAGGCCCGCGCCGTCAAGCTCTTCAGCGAATACATGAACGAATGGGGCTACACCTTTCCCGACTCCTGGAAGGGATACGCTAAAGCTCCTGCATCCCGCCTGCAGTACGACACCGTAAACGCCTTCCGGAAGCTTTATTGGAACCGGTTGCGCTAACCCGGTGCGTGCTCTGAAGGCGTCGGCCCTGGACACAGCGGGGCTACTAACCCGCCTTGCCCTCTGAAACGAACCAGCAGAGGGCTAAACCTTCGTGTACAAACCCTTGCTGCCCACCAGGGCGCGGCTCAAAAACACGATGTTGCCAATCAGGTAGCGGCGCCAGAGGCGCTTGGGTTCCTGAAAGAGGCGGAACAGCCATTCCATGCGAATGGCAATCCAGAATTTGGGCGCGCGCGGCACCACTTTGGCCACCTGGTCAATAGATCCGCCGAACCCGATTGCCATCTTGCAGCGCAGGCGGTCTTTGTAAGCGTTGATCCAGTGTTCTTGGCGCGGGTTGCCAAAACCTACCAGCAGCACGTCGGCGCCGGAAGCGTTGATGGCCTCCACCACCGGCAGCGACTGGTCGTCGCCGTAATGGTTGAAATAACCGTGGTGCGACCCCACAATTTTCAGGCCTGGATACTCCTTGCGGTAATTGGCCACTGCCAGATCCAGCACTTCCTGCTTGGCGCCCAGCACAAACACCGTGTAGTTTTTGGCCGCGCAGATTTTCAGAAAATCGCCCTCGTCAATCAGGTCTGAACCGTTGAGGTTTTCCTTAAACTTTCGGCCGCGCAGCCAGGCGGCCATGTCCACGCCCAGACCGTCGTTGAGCAGAAAATCAGCGTCCTTCAATGCTTT
>Ga0172372_10012628_pt1 | contig 10565 bp, 10 predicted proteins | sample LakKiv5m_2_FD_114544 | JGI IMG/M metagenome (GOLD analysis project Ga0172372, IMG submission 114544) | Freshwater microbial communities from Kabuno Bay, South-Kivu, Congo - kab_092012_9.5m | ecosystem: Environmental > Aquatic > Freshwater > Lake | place: Democratic Republic of the Congo... | reverse complement strand
ATCTTTCTCCTGAAAATATTTTTTTGCTAATTGATTTAATTCTGTAGGTTGCACTGATTTAACTTGATTAAAATAATGATCGAAGTAATCATAAGAAAGTCCAAATTCCCAAATTAATTTGAATTTATCCGCAAGTGCAAACGGACCTTCAACCGTTCTTAAAAACTGACCAAGCATGTAATTTCTGATTAGTTCCAATTCATCTTCGCTAATTAGTTCTTCTCTTAGTAATGCAAGTTCCTTATAGATTTCATCCAATGTTTTTTGAGTTACATCAACACCTACTTCAGTTGAAATGAAAAAGAAACCACCTCTGATTAAATTTCCAAGACCTGATCCAATACCGTAAGTATAACCTTTATCTTCTCTTATGTTTGCCATTAATCTTGAGCCAAAGTAACCTCCCAATGCAGTGTTTAATACTTGAAATTTAAAATAATCAGCATGCGTTCTATTGAACAATGGTCTGCCAATACGAATAGCAGATTGAATGGCATCATCTTTTACAATTAAATTTTTTTGTTGTGTTGTTGTTTGAAAAGGAATGAAATCCTTTTTTACTTCCTGCAAATTGCCCCAACTATTTTTACCAAAACGTTTATTTAAAACAGCAATTAAATTTTCGGGTAATTTACCAGAAGCAATGATAGTACAGTTTCCGGAGTGGTAATGCGATTGATAAAAATCGATTACACTTTGCAGTTGTAATTCATCATAATGATTGTCATGCACCTCTACACCATAAGGATGTTTTGCACCGAAAATTAATTTATTGAACTCGCGGCGAACAAGCATGTTCACTTTTTTTGAATTCACAATGTGTTTTTGTTTTTTGTTGCTAAGCATGATGTCAAATTCATGTTTAGGGAAAACAGGATTTTTCATGATATCCTCAGTAAATTCAAGTGTTTCATCTAAATACTTATTTAAACTGAAAACTGTGAAATGCGAGTAATCCTGTTCGGCACCACATTCAAAAAAAGAACCGAAAAAATCTATGCCGTCAGAAATTTCATCGGCTGTCCTTTTGCTTGTTCCCATCTCAGCCATGTTGTTGGAACAAGATGCAATCAAAGGAGAATTTTGGTAATACATTCCGGCTTTGAAAATAAATTCAATGCGACTTAATTCCTGACTTCCTGCACTTACTGTAAAAACTTCAATGCCGTTATCAAGCACTTGTTTGTTTGCTTGAATGATGTCAATTTTATCTATGGTATTAAAAGCAGGAGCTTCTGTTCTGTTTAGCATAATTAATCGAGTAAATAATGTTTGTGTTTGTTGTATTTTTCGAGTGTACGAATACCTGATGAACTAATGTGCTCATATTCCTTGTCGCAGAAAACGCTCACGATTTTAACCTTTGGTTTTAGTTCCTGAATGTAACGATATTGATTTTGTTCGTATTGAAAATCGGTTGAATTTCTTAGTCCACGAATGATAATTACTTCGTATCCCAATGAATCTACAAAGTCAGTAACTAATCCTTCGTAACTACCTATTTGCCTATTTTGTACAGTTTTCGGAATTTCCCAGGTTCTGTTTTGTTTTTCAGGATTTTTACCAAATGCAATGATGACTTTGTCAAAAATACGTTCTGCTTTTTGTAACACGTTAAAATGACCTTTGTGAAAAGGATTGAAACTCCCGGGAAAAACGGCAATTAGCGGTTGGACGGATTTTACATAATCAATTAAAAAATCAAGTCGATTATTTTGATTGAATTTTTGTAACACTTCAATGCGCTTTTCACGATATACCAAAAAATCAACGTGCTGATATTCTTTAAAAATTTGTTTTTCGTATTCTAATAATCGAGTAGGGGAGGCATTAAAAATATTCAAGTCAGCATCAATCAATAGTTTTGATTTTTCAGAGGTTGGCTGATGATTTTTTGTTTCCAAAATTAATTGAGCAACAAATTCCATTTTCTCCTGAGGATAGTTTGCCTTTTTTGCATCTTCTTTAAAAAGCGAAGCTGATTGTTCTTCATTATCCTGTTTTTGTGAATCATAAACTGCATCGTGATAAACTGCTGCTAAAAACAATTCATCATCTTCAATAACTTGTTTGTTTGTTAGCTCAATCATTACTTCCTGCAAATGATTAAAGTTATGGTAGTAACGATGCTCTTCATCGTATTTAGCAAGAACTTCATTGCTAAAATGAAGTTGATTTAATCGTTGTTTTATTTCTTCACGAAGCATGATTATTTTTTCTTTGCTAAATAATACAAGGTTGAAGAATTTTCATTTCGAAACAATTCATTTGCAACACGCTTCATGCCTTCTGCAGTAACCTTTGCATAACGATCAATTTCTTCATTAATTAAATTGGCACTTCCAAGCAACTCCGAAATAGCAAGGTTGGTTGCTTTTGTCATGATGTCTGCTTCGGAAAACGTAATGGTTGATTCAGTTTTGTTTTTGCATTTCTGAAGTTCATTATCGCTAACTAATTTTTCTTTCATTAAATCAAGTTCTGTTTCAATTCCTTTCTCGGCATCCTGCATGCTCACACCTGGATTTAATTTTCCGGAGACAACAAATAACCCTTTATCAAAATCGCCCATTACATAAGCATTTACATCCGAAAACAATTTTTTCTCTTTTATCAGAGATTTATAAAAACGAGATGAATTTCCTCTCGACAACACATCTGAAATTAAATCAGTAGTATGATATTCTTCATCTAATCTTGAGCACATGTGGTAAACTTTGTAAATACTATCAATGGGAACATCACGCTCAACAGTTAATGTTCTTGCTTCGGTTTGTTTTGGTTCGGCAGGTAATTTACGCTCAGGTTTTTCACCCGAAGGAATAGGTTCAAACCATTTTTCAGCAAGTTGTTTCACTTGTTCGGTTTCTACATTACCGGTAACAACTAAAATGGCATTTGCCGGATTGTAATGTTTTTTGAAAAACGATTTTACATCCTCCATTGTAGCTTGTTCAATGTGCGAAATTTCCTTACCTATGGTTGCCCATTTGTAAGGGTGATTTTTATAAGCCAAGGGACGAAGCAACAACCACACATCGCCATACGGTTGATTTAAATAACGTTGTTTAAATTCTTCAATCACTACATTGCGTTGAACCTCCAAACTTTTTTCGGAAAAAGCTAAGCTTAACATTCTGTCGCTTTCCAGCCAAAAAGCAGTTTCTAAATTATTAGCAGGCAAAGAGCAATAATAGTTGGTAATATCATTCGTGGTAAACGCATTGTTTTCGCCACCCACCAATTGAAGCGGTTCATCGTAATTAGGAATGTTAACACTTCCGCCAAACATTAGATGTTCAAACAAATGTGCAAATCCTGTTCTTGTTTCATCCTCGTCGCGCGCACCAACATCATATAAAATGTTTACGCATGCCATAGGTGTAGATTTATCCTGATGAACAATAACTTTTAATTTATTCTTGAGTGTAAATTGATCGTATTTTATCATGAAACGAATTTAATGGAATATCCATTAAAAAGTAAATAAAAAAACACAAAAACTTTTTTGATTACTAGTTTATAGCTTATCAACTAAAAGCGAAACAAATAAATATTAATAATAATTCGTGTTATAACATATTTAAAAGAAATAAATAGATAAGTATATTTGTAAAGTATGCGTGTTGCTTATATTATAGTTTTTGTTTCTATTTTTTTTAGAAGTTATGCCCAGAAAGACAGTGTACAATTTTCTTTGGATTTTAAATTTGAGGAGGGAATTTATATTAATTACCTTGATTTTAGAATGAACCGTCCAATTTCAAAAGAATTGTTGGTCTCTAAGGAAAATAAAGAACAACTTGATTTCATAGGAAAAACTATTGAAAACAGCGAGTACATTACTTTTTCTTTTGGAGGCAGAGATTTTAAAGTGAAGACAGATAGCATTTGGGGTTTTTCTCAAAATAACAGTGTGTATCTAAACTATGATAAAAAAATGTTTAAGATTCCCGTTTTTGGAAATATTTCTCAATTAATTGTAACCGAAGATATAAGTAATCAGTATCGGGGAACTACATCATCTGCATTTTATTACAATTACGGAATGACTATAGGTGGTGGTCCAAACAATGTACGTGAAATGAAGCAAATGCTCTTTGATTTTTATTCAGGGAAATTAATTGAGTATGAGTTAGAAAATGTAGAGGAAATATTGAAAAGAGATGAAAAAATACATCGAGAATTTATGACTTTATCACGTAATAAAAGAAGACAAAAAATGAGTAGTTTTTTACGAAATTTTAATCAGCTCCATCCTATTTATTTTCCTGCGAATATTTCCACTAGGTAAAAAATAATTTTAAGGGAAACATAAATTATTATATTTGTTTTATTGTCATTTAAAAAACTACTAAAATGTCAGAATTAACAAGCGCAAACAGAGAGCTTCAAGTTTCTAAACTTGCTGAAAACATTATTGGTTCAGAAATTATCAAACTTGCCGGAGAGGTAAACGAAAAAATAAAGCAAGGCGAAAAAATATACAACTTAACTATAGGTGATTTTAATCCAAAGCAGTTTCCAATTCCTGCAGAATTAAAACAGCTAATTGTTGAGGAATATTTTGCAGATCAAACAAACTATCCGGCTGCTGATGGCATGTTGGAATTAAGAAATGCCGTTTGCAATTTACTAAAAGAACGCGCCGGCTTACATTTTAAAAACGATGAAGTGTTAATTGCCGGTGGCGCTCGTCCACTTATCTATTCAATTTTTAGAGCTTTAGTTGATGCTAAAGATAAAGTAATTTTTGCGGTTCCATCATGGAATAATAATCATTACACCTATTTGAATTTTGCACAGCAAGTAATCATTCAGGCTACACCGGAAAATAATTTTATGCCTAAGGCAGCTGATATTAAACCACATATTCAGGATGCAAGTTTACTGGCTTTATGTTCGCCCCAAAACCCAACAGGAACAGTTTTCACAAAAGAAGATTTAGAAGAAATTTGTGATATGGTTTTGGCTGAAAATAGTAGAAGAGGCCCAGACCAAAAACCTTTGTATGTAATGTATGACCAAATTTACTGGGCATTAACACATGGAAATATCAACCATTATGATCCGGTAAGTTTACGTCCCGAAATGCGCCAATATACTGTTTATGTTGATGGTATTTCTAAATCACTTGCTGCAACCGGAGTTAGAATTGGTTGGAGCATGGGACCAAAAAAAATCATCGATAAAATGAAAGCCATTTTAACACACGTTGGTGCCTGGGCACCAAAAGCAGAACAGATGGCATGCGCAAGATATTTAAACAACCTTTCTGCTTACGATGAATTTTTGGCTATACAAAAAACAAAAATCAGTGATCGATTAGATGGTTTTTACGAAGGATTTATGCAATTAAAATCCGAAGGATATGCAGTAAATGCCATTGCACCTCAAGCAGCAATTTACTTAACCATTCAATTTAATTTACTTGGCAAAAAAACATCAGATGGTAAAGTGCTTGAACAAACAACAGATATAACTCGTTTTATTTTAGATGAAGCCAAAGTCGCTGTTGTTCCATTTTATGCTTTTGGAGCTGATAAAAACAGTACCTGGTATCGTTTATCGGTTGGCACTTGCAGCATAGCTGATGTAAGTGACGCCATCAATAGTTTAAGAGAGGCTTTGAAAAAGTTGAGTTGATCAACTACCACTTGCAATTGCAACTTGGTGAAAAATGAATTGTTGCTCTTGGTAATAACGATTTAATTCTTGACTGTTCTTTATCTGAAATTAATATAGCGCGTAAATCCATTACACGTAAACTTTTTAATTTACTCAAACTTTCCGGGAACACATCAAGATTATTACTCCATAAATCGAAAGAGCGTAATTTTTTTAAATTACCAATTGTTACAGGTATCGCAGAAAACTCATTGTTATTTAAGTTTAAATGAAACAAGTTTTCCAACTTGCCAATTTTTGCACTGAAAACTTGCAATTTATTTTTGCTTACATCTAGATATTGTAATTGTGTGAGTAGTTCAATAGAATCAGGTATTTCTGTGAGATTATTTTTAGAAATATCAAGGAATTGTAAGTTTTTAAATTGAAATATTTCCGGAGGAAAAACTTTTAGTTTCTTTTTTCTCAATTCTAACTTTATCACTTTATCAGGTTGTTTGAGCGCTTCTTCAATAGATGTGAATGAATTGAGTGTATCTAATGTCAAAGAATCCAATAATTGTGCTTGTACGGATACAAAATAATTCAAAAAAAATATAATTAACAACCACTTCATTTGAGCAAATGCATAATTTGTTGTTTATCTAATTCTAACTGATTTTTCAATGCATCTATGCCGGAAAATTTTTGTTCATCTCGAATTCTGTTGATAAACGAAACTTTAATGTCTTTACCGTAAATTTCTTGATTAAAATCAAACAAATGAACTTCCATTTTTAATTGTAAAGTTGTTGAAACGGTTGGATTAACTCCAATGTTTAACATGCCATTGAATGTAAGATCATTTATGCTAACCTTAACAGCATAAACTCCGTTTTTAGGAGTTATTTTATCGGCGTCTAAAATTGAAATATTAGCCGTTGGGAATCCAATTGTTCTACCAAGTTTTTTTCCCTCTTTCACTTTTCCAGAAATAAAAAAAGAATATCCTAAGAACTGATTGGCTAATTCAATATTACCAGATTCTATAGCTTTTCGTATTTGCGTTGAACTGATGTTAATGGAATTGATGTCTTCGGCAGCTATTTCCAAAACTTCGTAGTTATATTTTTCTGCATACTTTATCAATAAATCCAAACCACCGGCTCTATTTTTACCAAAGCGATGATCATATCCAACAATAATGCATTTTGCTTTTAATTGATTTACTAAAATTTCACCAATATATTCATCTGGGTTAATTTCACTGAAAGATTTGTTGAAAGGATAAACCAATACATGATCAATTCCAATTTCTTCTAGCAAACTAACTTTTTCTTCTGTATTGGTTATTAGTTTTAAATCTTTTTGTTCGGGAAAAAGTACTTTACGAGGATGTGGTTCAAAAGTAAATACCAATGTTTCTAAACCACAATGTTTCTTTTTATCAATTAACTTATTTAGGATTTTTTTGTGTCCCAAATGTACTCCATCAAACGTTCCAATGGTTACAATAGTTCCATTATTAATTTGATGTTGATTTAATTGGTGGTAAATTTTAGACATACTTACAAAAATACTAAAGTATTAATGATTGAATGACATTTTAAAAAGATTAATTACGTGTTTATCTATTGGAAAATGAAATTGGTTTTCATCTAAAACCTTTAAAGGAATCCAATTTACTGATTGAACCACTTTTTCGTTTTCTGCAACAACAATTCTTTTTGTATCATTTAATAATTGAACAAAATAGTAAATACTAATAACTTGAGAATCATCAAATGCTGATGGGACAAAAAAATCAGTAGTGTAAAAATGTTTATCAATTGAAATTTCTAAATCTAGTTCTTCCTTAAATTCTCGTATTAAGCAGTCTTTAGTTCCCTCTCCAAATTCTAATCCACCACCCGGTAATTTGGTAACGAGTTTTCCGGATATTTTTTCTTGTGTTACAAGTATTTGATTATTATTAATCAATATACCATAAACCCTAACATTAAATTTTTTCATAGAGATAAATGTAATGTAAATTAAAAAAAACACTTAAGCAGGAAATTAAATATAATTTAAATTTGAATTATGTTTTAAAATAATCCCAATGCCTAAACAAAACTTACCATTCCTCAGGCCCAAGCCATTTCTGAACTAATTTGTTTTTTTTGAAAATACTAACAGCTAACTGATCCCAATAAATTAGTACACCTCCGGAGTATAATGGCGAATTGAATTTAGATGCAATATATTTATTAGGCTTAATAACCATTCGATAGCCAACCGTAGCTCCAACGCCAAGCCAATTATAAAATTTATATTTTATATTAACACCGGGCTCATAAAAAAACAATAAAAAATCTTCATGATAATTTTTCCCTTTGTAGCTATAGTCAAAGTTTGCATAACCACTTCCAAATTGCGTGGGAATACTATATTGCCAACGTTTTGTCTTGTAGTAGATGTAATCAAAGTAATAACAAAAGTAATTAAGCCGCAAGCGCCTGTTTAAGTAAATATCAGTTTTTGTTTCGCTGTCAAAATGTTTGTGTTTTTCGAATAAAATGGAATTTAACCAACAATATCCTGCTCCAAAAGTTATTTTTTTTCCAAATGTGACACCAAACTTTAAGCTTTGAACTTCAACTCGATCATGATTAATGAATGAATTATTGGATTCATATCTAAAATCAAATGTTCTGGAACTAGAAAATGCTTTTCGTAATGTATCTTTATATTGTGCAGAGCCAATTATGTAAAAAAAGATGAAAATGGATATGAAAAGATTTTTCATTAATAACAGCTAAATAAAAGCAATTCAAAATTGCTCAAAATTTAGTTCAAACGAAAATTTTTTAACTGATTGTTTCTTAATTAATAATAGTTATTTTTGAGTAAATAAATTTTATGGCAGATCAATTATTAAAAGTGGAAACCATGGCAGATTATGTAGCCAGAGGTGAATATCCTGAAATTTTATTTTGGGTAGGTTGTTCGGGTAGTTTTGACGATAGGGCAAAAAAAATAACCAAAGCCATTGTAAAGATATTAAACCATGTAGGAATAAAATTTGCAGTTTTAGGTACTGAAGAAACCTGCACAGGTGATCAAGCAAAACGCTCCGGAAACGAATTTTTATTTCAAATGCAGGCAATGAGTAACATTACTTTAATGAATGCTTATGAAGTCAAAAAAATTGTTACCGGTTGTCCGCACTGTTTTAATACGTTGAAAAATGAATATCCAAGTTTAGGAGGTAATTACGAAGTTGTACATCATACTCAACTTGTTCAGGAACTCATTGATCAAGGTAAATTAAAAGTAGAAGGTGGTAATTTTAAAGGTAAAAAAATTGTTTATCACGATCCTTGTTATCTTGGTCGTGCAAATGATGTTTACGAAGCACCACGTGATGTAATTTCGAAGCTGGATGTTGAATTGGCAGAAATGAAAAGAAGCAAAGCAAATGGATTATGCTGCGGAGCAGGAGGAGCACAAATGTTTAAAGAGGCAGAAAAAGGAAATAAAGAAGTAAATACCGAACGTGCTGAAGAAGCACTAGAACTCAATCCTGATATTATTGCCGTTGGATGTCCGTTTTGCAATACCATGATGACTGATGGCGTAAAACATTTTAACAAAGAAGATAAAACCAAAGTGTTGGATATTGCCGAAATGATTGTAAATGCAAAAGATCTTTAATCATGAATAAAAGAATCTGGATTTACCTTTCTGATAAAAAAATTAGTGGTGAGTTACATACTTTAATTACTAAGGATTGTACAAATTTTATTAATGAATGGAATGCGCATGGAACAAAACTGGATTCCTGTTTCAAAATTGTACACGAACATTTTTTGATTTTTGAAGTTAATGAAGAAAATCATCACGCAAGTGGTTGCAGTATTGATAAGCAGGTTCATTTAGTTAAACAATTAGAACAAAAATTTAGCATCAGTTTACTAAACAGATTGTTAGTTGCTTATCGTTTAAATAATGAAGTTATTGTTAAACCTGCACACGAAATAAAGCAAGACATTAAAAACAACTTACTTCCTCCTGACACCATCACATTTGATATCTCAATTACAAATTCTTTACAATTCGAAACTGAATTTGAAAAACCAATTTCATCAACCTGGTTAATGCCAAAAACAATGGTTTAATTACAATAAAAAGCTATTTTTTTTGTTTATAATATGATTTTTTAAACCCATTTTGCCACAACTCTCTGTCATAATCGTTAACTATAACGTAAAGTATTTTTTAGAGCAATGTTTACGTTCTGTTGTTAATGCCTCAAAAAATTGTGATGTCGAAATTTTTGTAGTTGACAATAATTCTATTGATGATTCAGTAGAATTAGTTAAAACAAAGTTTCCGGAGGTTAAATTAATAGCCAACAAAAACAATCTAGGATTTTCCAAGGCAAACAATCAAGCCATTAAACTAGCAAACGGTAAATATGTTTTACTGCTAAATCCAGATACCGTTGTTGCCGAAGATACTTTTGAAAAAGTAATTGCTTTTATGGATGAGCATCCAATTGCAGGCGGACTTGGAGTTAAAATGCTTGATGGTAAAGGTAATTTTTTACCCGAGTCAAAAAGAGGTTTGCCAACACCACTCGTTGCATTTTATAAAATTTTTGGGCTCTCAAAATTATTTCCCAAATCAAAAACCTTTGGAAAATACCATTTAGGTTTTTTGGATAAAGATAAAACCCACGAAGTGGATGTTTTAAGCGGTGCATTTATGCTACTTCGCAAAGAAACATTTGATAAAATTGGGTTGTTGGATGAAGATTTTTTCATGTATGGTGAGGACATCGATCTCTCTTACCGTATAATTAAAGGCGGATACAAAAACTATTATTTTTCAGAAACAAACATCATTCATTACAAAGGCGAAAGCACTAAAAAAAGTAGCGTTAACTATGTGTTTGTTTTTTATAAAGCAATGAT
>Ga0172372_10012627_pt1 | contig 10565 bp, 8 predicted proteins | sample LakKiv5m_2_FD_114544 | JGI IMG/M metagenome (GOLD analysis project Ga0172372, IMG submission 114544) | Freshwater microbial communities from Kabuno Bay, South-Kivu, Congo - kab_092012_9.5m | ecosystem: Environmental > Aquatic > Freshwater > Lake | place: Democratic Republic of the Congo... | reverse complement strand
TTACACCTCCAGAGCCCAAAGGGCCGAACGAGGTCTGCCAAAACACGGGAAATCCCGTCCACGGTATTTGTGCGCGGCACATACCGCGTGATGGTAGTGTTTTGTAGGCTTCGAAGTAGCTGGACTATGTGAGCGGCGGGTGTATTGTGGGCTGGATTCCTGTCGTGTGGTTGGTCGTTTGGGAACGGATTGCGCCAGTGCATCTGCTGTTTGCGGGTGTGTATTTGTTTGCTTCAACGATTGGGGCGTACTATTCATACACCCATTCCCACGACGCGCTGGCCAACGCCAACTGCACCGCGGCGCTGGAGGCCGTGAACGGAGCACCGATGCTGGCGCACGTGGGGTACAGCCAGTTCGCGCTGCACCTCGTGGTGCTCGTGGCGGCGGTGGCCGAGGCCGTTGCGGCCGTGTGGGACATCGTGCGCAAGCCCGCCAGGCGCTGGAGTAATTTCGCGTGCTGTATGTATTGATGTGGATGGAATTCCCGTTGGTGCAGTTGCATATATAACTGCACACCGTCCTCGCGTGCACAATGGCGCTGGCGGATCTGGATGCGCGGTTGAGTACGTGGTTGCAGAGTAAAGAGGGTGGTGGTGGAGGAGGTGGGGTTGGAGAACTCACTGAGATACAGTTAAATGCAAATAGGACCAGAGCACAGTTGATTATGCAGACTCATGGGGTAGCCAAGGTCTTGGAGGAATATCTGTCAGAGGTGTGCGATAATATCATTAAAGTGTATGATGACTATGGACTTAGCATTGAAGATGAGATCAAGGTTGCTATACAAAAGCGACCTCGGCAGGCAGGACGTGTGTCTGTTGAACACATTCGTGATTACCGAAACAATGGGAACCTGCGCACTAAGATGTGTTTCATATTGGACGTGAGCCTGGGGACGCAGCGCTTCTTGTGGCACATCATGAAGGCCGCTAAAGTACGTGGTGCTGGCCGTCCTGCATCCATGCCAATGGCTTCCAATGAAGACTTGAGGGTGTATGAGCAACGAATTTACAATATGCTTGGCCTTAATTATCTTCTGTTGGAGGGGTTTGTAAACCCCAGATGCAATCCCTCCACCCGTTACGACGATCCGGTTTTCTATTCATATCGTATTATTTCGAGAGATCGCAAGGGATGCGTTGAACGCCCAGCGGCAGAGCGTGGTTCGCGCTTGATGCCGGTTGAGAAGATTCGTTACTTGCCTCTCAGCCAGCCTGAACTGGACTACATGCAACGATCTGCAGAGGATACGTCCCCGTTACCATGGGAGACCGGATTTATGAAGTGGAAGGCTGATCCTGCAAGCGAATATGCAGAGGTTGCTAGGGAATATAACCAGGTCATGATCTCAGGGAAGGCGGTCTACGCAGACATGTGTTTGGAAGTCATGTCCCATGTGCGCGAGTGGCCTGGTGGGCTGTTGGGTACGTTGTGTTGTGTTGTGTGGTTGTGTGGAACCGACGAGAACAGTGCGTGGGAAGTGTTGCTGGTCTCAAATTTGTTTTCACCTCCAATACGATGTGATTCTGATAAAACTGTGGGGGAGCATATTGACCGGTTGGTTGGCAGGGTTCAGTTGTATTGAGTGTTTTTATTGAATGGGTTTTCATATTTAAGGGTGTGTATTTCAAGCCCACTGCCATTCCATATTACTATGCAATCCATTCGCGACCGAATCGAGGACCTATGGCCCATTCTCTTGGAGCACACGGACGCGCGCAGCCTGACGCGCATGACGGCGACGTGCAAAGGCCTGCACACTGCATGTCTGCCGTCCTTGTTAGAGGCACGGGAGCGCGACACCAAGCGCTTTTTTGCACAACTGTGTGCGGATCTGGGCAGGCTGGCGCCGGTGGAGATTGATCCTCTGAAAGAAGAGGAGACCCAATCCACAGTGGAACGCAGCATCGTGCGCTTTTCGAACCTCCCGTTCCCCCTGTTACGGGCCATGGCACAGTCTCAGATGTTCGTTCTGGAGCCCATGGACATCACAGCGGAGCGCACTATGTCGGTCGCGCAGCTGAAGCAGGGTAGGGTGGAGATCACGGTCAGAGAATCACATAGGCAGACTGGCTACGCCTGGCGGTTGCAGTGGAGCGTGCGCTCGAACCTCACGGAGGTGACCACGCCGCACTGCTGTGTTGCCGGCAAGCACTATATGGGCAAACTCCGCGTTCATTTCGACGAGGTGTGGGAGCTCGTGCGGTCGGGGGAGATCGCCACGGCGGCGATTGGGCGACGCCTGTGATTTTTGGGGAATGATTAAACCCATATCCTCACCTCATGCACCGCATTCCCAATAGTATAAGTATGGAAGTAGTGCATGATGAACATGCTATCGAATTCGCACCGTCCGTCTGACAGGGTGATGGTGGGGGTGGAGCGCGTGTAGGGCATGTAGATGAGGGTTTCGTTGGTCGCGATCTCCTGCCCACCATCGTCTTCGAATTCCAGCCTCCACCCCCCTTTGTCTTCATCTATTCCCATGCGTATTGGCCTCCCCGCAACCCTGAGGGCGTAGGGCCTGACCGCAGACGGCATGCGCAGCTGGTAGTCGGAATATATGCTGAAGTTCTCGCGGTGCCAGCCGTCGTTTTTTCCGTTGTGGTTGGGGACGTAGCACCAGAGGAAAACGGCGGGGGTGAGGTTGTGCTCGATTGCTGATAATGTGGCGTCGAGGGCCGCGTCTGTTTCTTTAGCATCCCCCAGCCAGCACATGCCGACCTCTGTAATGGCGGTAGCGTGTAGCATAGCAATGGTATTTCGGCGGGAGCGGTCTGAGCCGAAGCTGGGCCAGCCTGTCGAGAAATCAATACTCATCCACGTCCAGAAGCGCTGGAGGCCCACGGTGAGGAAGTCGTAGTAGCGCGGGGAGCGGATTTCGTGGGGCGGGCGTGTTTGCTTTTTCTGGCTGTAGTGGAGGTTTTCCATGGGGAGTGGTTCGGTGAAGATGTAGAGCCCGTCGCCTCCGCACTGGCGAATCCGTTGGCTGAAGGCGTTCCAAAACGGGTGGAGGAACAATGCTTCTGGGTCCTCCTCTGACTTCAGTGCAAAGTGATCTGAACAAATGTTTTCGGACCAAATGTCGATCTCCAGCGCCTTTTTCCTCTCCGCATTCAGTGTCCTGATGCCTGTGGGAATGAATGGATACCCGTAGAAGACTATCCCCCACAACGACTGCCCGTGGGCCAGCTGAATGCACTGCAGCGGGGAGAGGCCGTAGCCGAAGCGAAAGGGCGAGCTGTTTTGGCGCAGATCCCGTAAACCGATCCATCCGAGGCTGGGTTCGTTGATGGTTCCGAATCCAATGACGTTCTTCTCGTCCTTGAGCACCTTGGCCAATGCGCCATAGGCATCGATGAAATGCGACTGCAGCCACTGCTGCACGGACATTGTCGCCTTGGTCCTCAGACAATCCATGCGCACGGTGGGCGCGAAGCGTTCGGAGCCGAAGAACAGTGTGAACATGGTGGCCGCTGCAAAGAGATGATAGTTGGTCGACCACAGGAGGGGGTGGGACGCGTCCTTGAAGTCGTTGATCGCAGCACAGCAGGCCTCGAGGTTGTCGAGCTTGAAACCCAACCGCTCAAGCGTCCATCGCGGCGCGCCATCCCCGCCCGTCCATCTGCTCCAGCTGTCCTGGTGCGGGTCGATGATGACGGAAATCCCGTACTTCGCACATTGGCGCACGGTGTAGCGGATGGTTTGCATGTATTCGTGGTCGTATTCATTCTCCCTGGGCTCCAGGGCCTCCCATACCACGATGAGACGGACCGCCGTGAATCCAAACGACTGCAGGCGCTCCAGATCCTCATCCGACAGGCCATGCCTGAAGGGCGGCAGCTTCGCTGGCACGTTGACCCCTCTGATGAAAATGCGGCGCCCTGTGGCCTTTTCGAACAGCTGTGCGTCGCGACACTCAAACTGCCCGCGCTCCAATGGCATTCAGATTGCTGGGCGTCACCGCCCTTTAAATGCCTTCGCGCCGTTGGTCGGGTTTGATGTTTATTCATTTTCAGTGTGTAAGTTGAAAAATGTTGCATGTAATTTTTTTTGACCACATACCCAAGACCTGTTTTCTACACTGCATGCAATCGCGTTGCTCTGTATAAAAGTTGTCCCGCAAAACAACCCCGCCCACTCATGCCCTCTTCCAACGACCTGTGGGGTGAGAATCGCGAGCTGTGGCACAGCAACCAGCGGCTCAAGGCGGCGAGCGACGAGCTGGAGCGGATCAACGCGAATTTGGTCGCGGACAACCAGCACCTGAAGGCGGACAACAACGACCTTGCGCGGCGCATCACGCTCCTGAGGGCGGATCTTGACGAGGAGAGGCGGAAGGCCCACGAGTGCCATGTGGCATTCACGCGCCGCTGCAGGGCAGTGGAGGAGCTCGAAAACAGGCTGGCCGAGGCGACCCAGGAGACCAGGCGGCTGTCCGAGATGCTCGAGGCGCAGGCCACCGAGAGCCGTCGGCTGGTGCACGAGAAACAGCAGCTGCTGAAGGATGGCGACGATCAGCTGAGGGCGCTGAAGGCAGCGTGCGGCAAGGCGTCTGAGGCGGAGTCCAAGCTGTCGGACGCCGAGGAGAAGCTCAGGCAGGCGGATGTCAAGTGGGCCAAGATCCAGGCTTACGCCCAGCTGAAGAAGAAAGAACGGGATGCGGCGCACGCCGGCCTGGCGGAGGCGGAGAACAAGCTGCTGGACGTCCGTGCCGAGCTCGCCCAACTGCGCAAGGGCACAAATGAATCGGCCGAGGTGAAGCAGGCCATGTCGGAGCGGTTTGCGACCATGTCGGAGCGGCTCAAGGCCACCGCCGCAGAGAACAAGGGCTTGCGGCAGGAAGTGCTCGAGCTCAAGCGGAAGCGCCCGGCAGAGGAGCCTTTGTCGCACGCCTGTAAGGTGGTCGTGGCCGAGCCGGTTGGCCGGGAGATGGAGGCGCTCAAGAAGGCCAATGTCAATCTCAGCGCCAAGGTGGAGGAGTTTGCCAAGAAAAACACCATTCTCAGCGCTCAAGTGGAGGAGCTCACCACGAAAAACACCGACCTCGGCACTCAGGTGGAGGTGCTCACAGGACATACTGTGGAGCTAGAGAACCAGCTCGCTAGGATTCACAGGCTGTCGCGCGTCTGACGGACCATCGGTTACTGGAAACTGAAATAAATTTCGTTTTTCAGCTCCTCTCATTTTTTTTACTCCAGAAGCCCCAGGCGGACGCGCAGAGGCCGAAGACAGATGCCCAGAGCCAGGCAGTAGGCTTTTCGAAACAGAGCATCATGATGCAGAAGATGGCGATGCTGGATGCGCAGACATACCAATCCTTGGCGTGAGGGCCGCCCTTGGCTGAGGACATATGCATTGCGCCCAGATAGAAGAGCAGCACGGCTGCGCGCAGGCACGTACCTGCATCAATCAGCCTTCAGCAGTCGCTTCTTGTGTTGGTTTTTGATGATGAGCGGCACACCTTTGTGGATCCACAGCCAGTAGAGGAGGGATTGGAGGTATTGGCCCTCTGCATACATTTGGGTGGCTTGATTTTCGATTTCCTCCTTGATGCGTTTGGTTTCAATCTGGTCTTTTAAGATTTCTTCAATTGTTTGAAGTGAAGCTGAAATCCTTTTGTGCTCCTTCTTTGCTTTCTCTTCCTTCTCTTCTTGGGCCTTCTTGGCCTTTTCTTCCTTCGCTTCTTGAGCCTTCCTGGCTTGTTCTTCCTTCTCTTCCTGGGCCTTCTTTGCTTTCTCTTCCTTCACTTCCTAGAGTGTAGCGTTTCGTTGCCAGCAGTACTTTCTACAGTGGCCAAACTCAGTGATTTACTGCTTTAAATCCTCGCAAAAAAACACCTTCTTTATTACACCTCCCTCTGCCTCTCGGCCTCGTGCCGATTAAGAAACTGCATGGCCTAGTGGCACTCTGCATTTTACAACTGCTGTTAATCCTGCAGCATGCCTCTGGTCGCCTTGATGTAGCGCATGAGCGCAAAGCTCGCCGGCTTGCGCTTGAGCAGCCCGTGGACGAGGTAGTGGAAGCGCCTGGAGTGGGCGCGGGATGGGTGGCACGATACTTCAGAGCACGCGTGACAACATTAGAAGATGTCAGTGATTTTTTCTGATTAGTTGATGTCTTTTTCATGGAGTCCATCTTCAATTGTGTTGTTGGCGTTGTTTAAATATGGCATTGCAATGCTATCCCTGTAATGGCTCATTGAGTCCTTGCACGCACTTGCACACACCCTTATAGTCCTTGCACGCACTTGCACAGGATCCAAAGGATGATCCAATGTGCCAGATGCCGAAGCAAGGTTTATTGTGCTTTTATAGCCGTCGCAGGAAGCCGTCGCAGGAAGCCGTCGCAGGAAGCCGTCACCGGCACTGGCACTGGCACCGGCACTGGCACTGGCACTGGCACCGGCACTGGCACTGGCACCGGCACTGGCACCGGCACTGGCACCGGCATTAGCAGATACAAGTACAAGTGAGAACAGTGCTTTATTTCAGTTGAAAGCCAACATATCCTTTGTTGGAGTTGTTTCTTGAATGACGGGCAGATGGATAGATGTCTTGTACGTGTTTTGAGAGATCTGCTGCAAAATGTAAGATGTTGAAATCCTGTGGTTGTTGGTCCTTGTAGTTCTGTTGAAAGGATTCAAATAGTTTTTTTGTGCTCAGGAATGAGTCTTTGTTGTCTATATTTGCTTCTGTGTGGTTAAGAATGAATTCTTTGATCAGATTCGAATTTTTGGAGAGTTGATCTTGGGTTTGTTTTTTTCGTTTCTTGCTGATTCCCTCATTGCTCTCTTGTTGGGTTCCGCGCTCGACGTGTTGAACAAACATCTCATTCAACCTCCCTTGCAGCACCTTGGCGTCCTTCGGGCTTTGCCTCAACTGCCTGCGTTGTTCGTCTTCACGCTCTACCTCCTCCATCTTCTTCTTGCACTCGACCAACTCTGCCTTAACTTCCAGTAAACTGGCTTCTGCTATGTCTGCTCTGTTTTTCTGTTCGTTGATTGCTGCCTGTAGTGTTCTGGTTGCTTCTTCATGCGTGATTTGCGCCTGTCTGAGTTCGAGCAGCTGCTGATGGAGTGTTTCTTTCTCTAGTAGAAGATCGCTGAGAGCGCTTTCTGCTGCATCTGCTCGATGTTTTTCTGCGCAGTTTGCCGTCTGCAGTTGATCGGCTTGCCTGCTAAGTGTGGCGTGTTCTTGTTTCATCATGGCTTCAAGGGCATGCACTCTCTCTTCCAACATCTCTCGTTTCTTTTCGGATTCAAGGAGTTGATTCTCTTTTTGAACCACTTCGTCTACTAAACCAGAGGCTTCAAGTGATTCATCTTGGAGCATTTCGTTCAGACGCCTGACGTTCTGCTTTTGGAGTTCGACATCGAAGGTGAGCTCCCAGTTCTTGGCTTGCAATTCGTGAATGAGATCCAGCCGGTTATCCTTGGGCATTTCGCGGGAATATTCTCTTAAAATATTTTTTTAGTGGCACTCGTGAGGAAAAAAAGACTTACAAAAAGAGAAAACGCGGTAATGAACATCGAGCGCCTGCGCTGTGCACAGCTTGAAAACGTTGCAGTGCTAGGAGTGGGAGTAGGTCAGTTCAAGGTCTATTTTGCTCATGCTAGGCAGTTTGTGAGTCTTTTGAGAGGAGGCATGGAGCGACGGGCTGCATCTCGTCTGTTGTATGCCTTTTTAAACAGTGCTGAAGGGCAGGCAATCAGAGACAGTCATGGTGGCGATCTCATTTCTGCCATGAGCAAAGGCTCGTTGGACAAGATGATGTATTCATATATTCACAGGGGAGGGTGTCCGTCGCATTTTGTGAATCTGGATGGGATGAAGGCCATCTTGGGCGGGATTCCAGGAGTGGATGATGGTGTCAAAGCAAGTTTGGGTGAGTTGTACGAAGGTTACCATCGCCTTTCGTTTTCGAATCCGACGCCAGATCAGCTAGCCAAGGAAGATATGGAGGAGGAGGTGGAGGAAATGTTTGATGGGGGGTATGATGATGTGCATACATTGGTTTCTTTTAGAACGCTCTGTGAGCTCAGGAGTTCTTACTTTGTTCACGAAGTAGAGAAGAAATATATCAAAGATCTGGCCAAAGAACAAATGGAAAAGGAAAAGGCCCTGCTCATAAACGATCATTTGAAGGAAAACGAAAAGGAGCGATCGGAAAAAGAAAAGGAACGATCGGAGAAAGAAAAGGCCCTTCTTGCAAACGAGCATCTGCAAAAAGTGGCTGAGTATGAAGCCAGGATGAAGGAGATGGAAATTGCAAATCTCAAGATGCAAATAGAACTTTCAAAGGCTCAGTCAGGGCGTGCTTTCCGGGATGGCGGAGCTGCTTCGTCTTCGAGTGGAACTTCGGGTAGAAAGCGTGCCTCCACCTCTCAACTCGAGACGGAGGATGAGGAGGACGAGGAAACCAGCGACTCTGGTCCTCTCCTCCATTGCACTGCACGAGTCAGTCGTGACAAGTCATCCATCCCCGGCGGTAGCAATCCTCAAGCGAGGTGGCTGGTGGCGTACGATGGGGATGTGGAGCTCACCTTTTCTCGCCTTTCAACTGAACTGGGAGTGCTTTCCAGGATGGAATCCGCTCGGTCTGGAAACCGGTGGTTCACCCTGCTGCGCGTGAAGCGCGTCCGCTTTGGGCAGATCGCCCGAGCCATGCTTGCGATGGGGCTCCCCGGCAGCATATGGATCGAGGCGCGGCTCGGCTGCACTACGTGTGTCGGGATGGACGCCCCTCTGATGGACACTCAGACGACGGCGGGCGCGCGCATCTTGTCCTACATGGCGAAGAGGCAGTGGAGTCGGGACGGGGCGGCGCCGGGGTTTCCAATGGTGCTGGTCAAGTGATCTTTATTACAAATCTAGTATACGCGCGGCGAAGTATCGCAGTTCGCTGCCCGCGATTCGGTGTACGGTGGTTGAAATGTCCTGCAGTTGGGGGAATTGATTGGACAGCCATGTCCTGAAATCTCTGATGGTAGAAATAAAGAGTTCTGATTGGGCGTTTCCTGCGGCCTGTGTTTTGAGGGCGTTGTTATCATTGAGGGTATATGTTGTGTTTTGTGTCGCAATCTTCAGTTCGCCACTGTCAAAAGACAATGTGTATCCTAATTCCTGCAGTTTTGGTGTGAGTTCTCCCACAACTTGGTTGATTTGTGGAAATGAAATCTTGTTCAGGAACCCCCTCCATCCTTTGTTATCATAGTCGTGCACCGCAAAGTCCTCTATGTTGAAGGAAGAAATGCGTGTTTCGAACGGGAATGCTCCTGGTGCCTTGGTCACCTCGATGAAAACGGGGGCGTGTCCATCAATGAATTTGCAGCCGACCTTATTTTGAACGGCATCCACTGTCCAGTATGCCTTGCACAATGCAACCCAGTCGTGTTGGACAGGATTCGTCGAGCGATATCTGAACTCTGCGCCATCCAGATACAGGAGGTGGGTTGTGGTATCGAAGCAGGCGCATAGGCTGCGTGCGGATGGACTGCTGGGATGTATGTGCGGGTCGCCAATCCTTTGTATGACTGGCCGGCAATCGCCCAAGGCACCTATGTTGGCTGGCTGTGCAAACCCTTCTACGAGTTCGGCGTCGTAGGGCGCAAACGTTTCGTAGGCGTCGAGAATCTTTGCCTTTTCCGCTTTCGTGCGGTGGTGTAGCAGGTGTAGCAACCACGCCTTGGCCTGCCTGGCTGAGGTAGGGGTGCCAAGCGCGGTGTGGTGACCATTGTTTGATATGGAGCACACCAACAGATTTGCTGTGATTTCGAATGTGTGTTGGTCAGGTAATGGGCTGAATCTTAGGGCTGTGTTGTCGTTTTGCACGATCCTGATCAATGTGGGCATGGCTTTGCCTATGGTGGTGAGGATTGCTTGGAGCACTTTGTACTGGGGCTCATTGTAGGAGAAGGTTTCTCCATCCTGGTCGATGTCAACGAGTTCAAAATTCGAACCCATGTCTGTGGGTAGGATCTCTGGGAAGGGTAGTTGTGTGGTTGCGAATGAGGAGGCGGTGTGTTCAAATGGAAGCGGTGTATTGATTTTCTGCATGGAAAAGCCTCCCCCACCTCCACCTGTGATTGGATTGAAAACTATCATATCGTCGGATGTGTGATTCATTTGCCAATGCCAGCGCAGTAAATCGGATTCACGGGTGGTCACGGGGTAGAGCGATTGGTATCTATTTTTGTCAATGTGTGTGTACAGCATAAGGCTGGAAGTGTCCCTGTACATTTGGATCAGCGGGATGCCTTCATTCCCTGCAAGATTCAATTCAAACCTCTGGATTTTGACGGGTCCCGATGGGATTTGCTCCCCTGCATTTGCTGTTTTCCATTGATCCAGTGTTGCCTGGTCGTTCAGTGCCTCGGCCGACGGCCAATTGGATTGAATAAGCGTTATTTGAATGGTGCCGTTTATGGCGTTGATGGTCGCTTTGTCTTCAATCCCGAAAGCCGCAGAGTCGAGATCGGCAAAGGCTAGGCGCCATCTTTGCCCGTCATCTACGAATTCATGAGATATTCTGTCCAACACTTCCCGTGTTTTCGAAAGTGG
>Ga0172372_10012626_pt1 | contig 10565 bp, 10 predicted proteins | sample LakKiv5m_2_FD_114544 | JGI IMG/M metagenome (GOLD analysis project Ga0172372, IMG submission 114544) | Freshwater microbial communities from Kabuno Bay, South-Kivu, Congo - kab_092012_9.5m | ecosystem: Environmental > Aquatic > Freshwater > Lake | place: Democratic Republic of the Congo... | reverse complement strand
TAAGTAATATTGATATGTGGTTACTTCCTTTTTTGGTTAAGCAGTTACAAGTTAGTAGAGAAAACAAATATACCTTGCAACAAATTGCTACTCATTTCGTCCTTTACCAGTTTTGATTGGTTAAGTTGGACTATCGTAAGGTGAAACTCCTTACTATTGATATTAGAAGGAACTAATAATCCCTTCAATGCCGAATAAACCATTTAGAAAATTTGTCTCATTTTTCTTTATGGTCGGTGTAATTAAGTTTACTTTTTTGGCTCATTTTATTATTGTTAATTTTATATAATAAAAATATATTATATAAAATGTCTTCGGCAAATACTAATTATGGCTCAGGTTCACTTGCTAACAACACTTCTGGAATACTTAACTCGGCATTTGGTCAGGATACATTAAATAAAAACACAAGTGGATATTGGAATACATCTGTAGGAGCATATTCTGGATTAAATAATAATTCTGGAATTAGCAATACGACAATAGGAACAAATGCGTTGCTATCAAACACAACAGGTAGTTATAATACTGCTTTAGGAACTGCTGCGTTGCTATCAAATTCAATCGGTAACCGTAATACAGCGATAGGGTCTAACGCGCTAGAATACAATACGGCGGATTCTAATGTAGCCATTGGAGCGCAAGCTTTATTTTCTAATACAACTGGAGCTAACAACTTGGCTATAGGAACATATGCTTTATTAAATAATACCACAACAGAAAATAATATAGCAATAGGCAACAATGCTTTGAAGGAAAATAAAGATACAGTAGGTAATGCGCAAAATAGCCGAAATAATATCGCTGTCGGAGTTAATACATTACAAGCTAATACAACAGGAGATTCTAATATAGCTATAGGAACAGATGCTTTGTCAAGTAATACTACTGGAGCTATAAATATTGCTATTGGTAAAAATGCTTTAAAAAGTAATAATACTATTAATGGAACACATAATATAGCAATTGGAAATTTATCATTAGAATCAAATATTAATGGTTATGATAATGTAGCAATAGGTCTCACATCTATAAAAAATAATACAGCAGGCCATAATAATATAGCCTTAGGAACAGCTTCATTATTTAATAATACAGGAGGAAACGAAAATGTATCTATTGGTAGTCAATCATTAAATAATAATACAGGAGGAAGTTCAAATGTAGCTGTTGGGTTTCAATCACTGTTCAATACTACAGGAAGTCAAAACACCGGGCTAGGATACAAAGCAGGCAGTTCAAGTGTAACAGGACAAAATATAACATGTATTGGATATAATGCGCAACCATCTTCTAACTCAGTTTCAAATGAAATCACATTGGGCGATGGTAGTATATCATCATTAAGATGTCAAGTGGGTCTTACAATAGTATCTGATGAAAGAGACAAAATAATTACGGAAAATAATTTGAATCAGGAAATGTCACTAAATTTTATAAAAAATGTCAATCCTGTTAAATTTACTTGGAATTCACGTCCATTAAAAATAAAAAAATATAACGAGGTTACTGGAGAAGAAGAATATGAAGAATACGAAGGTTTAAAAAATATTGACGACATCGGTTTCACAGCTCAAAATTTACTCGCTGCTCAATCAACAGCAGCATTTACTGTTCCTGGATTAGTTAATACGACATATCCAGACAAACTAGAAGTTACTCATGGAAAATTATTTCCAGTATTGGTGGCGTGTATAAAAGAATTGTCGTCAAAGATTGAGACGCTACAATCTGAGGTTGCTTTTTTAAAAAGCCGACCATAAATTTTAATTTGTCAAACTATGTTTATAATATCAATATTTTCCTTAATATATATACAAATATTTTATTTTATTGAAATATTTGTATTCGATATTCTTGAATTTTCAAATACTATTTCTCTCATTGTTTCATTTCCAAGAGGTAAAAATTAAGTGAATTTATTTTAGCAGCTTACAAATGTATGGAATACTATAGGTTTCCGCACACCACTTACTAAATCCCGAACCATGTTCATATACAGAATAGGAATTTATTTGGGAAGCAAAGGATAACAAATAAAAATCTAACAATACATTTTGTAACTTATTGTATTCCAAATTGTCTCCTTCTCCCATATGACATATTTCATTGAAATTCATTTTTATAAAAGGATAATATTTTGATATACTTTTTTTCAAATTAATATTATCAGAAATTAATAAATAATTATTTGTATTTGGTTGTAAATTTAATAAGTCGTGTTTTAATAACCTTAGTTTATTTGTTGTATTTATATTTATACATGATTCTTCTTCTGAATTATTGTTATTGGTATTATTATTGGTATTTTTATTAATATTATTCAATAATTCTTTGTCTCCATAACGAACATGTAAAACTATATATTCTTTTTTAATTAATGATAACCTAGATAATTCGGTTTCAATTAATACAGACAATTGATTTGTTGGTTTCAATATATGTTTCATGTATTCTTTATGCTCATCATCTATAAATACATTTGGATATGTTATTACATATACAAACTTGTGACTATTATATTTTTGCTGATTATATAAATAAAATGTGAAATCATTGTTTATTGTAAAATCATATGTTGATGTGATAATACTATTTTCTAAAATTTCGGGATTGTAATTAAGGGATTCAAATTTATTAATGTTAGGTAATATTATCTTGGATTGATTTGAATAGATTTCTAAAAATTGTGATACAGGATGATTACTCATATTTATAGCACATGTTAATCCATTCTCTTTACAATATTGCATTATAAAATAAGAACCACGAATAAAATCCCCTAATCCAGTTGGATTATAATTGTAGTTACTGCTATTAATATACTTATCTTGATATACATTTATAATTTTCTCTCTTTGTAGCTTGGAAAAATATAAAAACAAATCAATTTGTATTTTTGTATAAGGTTTACCTTTATATAATTCTTCTACTTCTTCTGGTTTTTTTACATTTTTTATAAAGTTATTGAAGTTTTTATTTGTATTGTTATAGTTTCCATTTATCATTATTTTTTCATTTGTGTATAATTTTTTTAATGGTCGTTTTTCTCTTGGCTGCGTGGGTTTAATGCCTGATATTTCTTTTGGTTTCATAAATGTATTTATTATATATTGAATAAAATAAATTAAAGTTTATTCGCTTTAAAATATATTATATTTTTATTATGTTAGACTTATTTAATCAAAAATACGATTACCAAACATTAAAAGAAAATATTTATGCCGTCAGTTTAAGAGATATATTAAAAACACAGAAACTATCTTCTGATTTTTGTGTAAAATATATTTTAAATACTAATTATCAACTTAATAAAGAAGATGAAAATATCAGTGTTTCAGAAGTTCTACAATTACAACCTCACATTTCTAGACAACAATTGTTGATTTCAATTTCTATTTATAGTCCAGACGACGACAGTTTTGAAGATTTTGACAGTTATTCCAAACGACATTAGTATTTGAATTATTATAACTGAATTAATTCTTTTGATACCACTTTTTCATAAGTGGAATCAAAAATATTTATTTCGATTGTTTTTACTAGGGTTTATTGTTATTTTATTTTTCTATTTTTTATTGTATTTATATATTTTTCTATATTTTATTGTTTTATAGTTTATTTATTTTATTTTATTGTTTATTTATATTGATTTAAGCAGTGCTGGAGTCAGCGGACTTTTGAAAGTGAGGAGACATAAATCTCTGAAGGTTGAAGTAGGTGAGCTCATCAGTGTTCTTCAACTTCAAAAGGGATTGAAGCTTGGAATCAGGGTTAATCTTGCGACCATTAGTCTTGTCCTGTAAATCGTGGGAGCGGATATACAAGTTAATCTCACGAGTCACATCCGTTCTAGCCATCTCAGTTCCCTTATCCTTTCCAAGGAAGGAAGCAAGCTCGTCACTAATGCGAGTGGGCTTCACAAATCCGGAAGGAGCACGACTACCAGTGCGCTTTCTCTTCTTGGAGCTGGACTTTTGAGCAGTCTTCAACTCGCGAGACCACTTCTTCTCAAGGTTTCTATACTCAGTCTTGAGGGAAGCAATCATAGAGCTTAGCTGGTTAAGCTTAGACATAAACTCAACAGATTGAGCGGCAATGGATGCCTCAAGCTCAGCAACAGCAGCATCCTCAGTGGAGGGCTCTTGAGCATCGGCCTTGGGAGCAACCACCTTCTCAGCCTTAGGAGCAACCACCTTCTCGGCCTTAGGAGCCTTGGGGGTCTTAGCCTTGGACTCAACAGGAGCAGCGACTACGGGAGTAGCTACAACAGTCTCGGTCTTAGGAGCAACCACCTTCTCGGCCTTGGGAGCCTTAGTGGTCTTTGCCTTTGCTTGCTCAACGGAAGCAGCAACAACAACAGGAGCGGGTTCGGAAGATTCAGAAGTCTTTGGTTTACTTGTCTTTGTAGGAGCCATCTTATTATACTATACTAAAGGAATATCTTTTTAAGCTGTTTAACGCATTAATATATATTATTTGTGATTGATTTAGGTCTTGTTAAATAATGTATATTTCATTTTTATTGTTTATGGTATCCTTCATTACATGTAGCTAAAAGCTTGATATAACCAAGGCAATGATGTAGCAGCATCTGGGTTTACTAAAGTTAACGCCCCAATTACATAATAGGCTCCTAAACATTTATTGTCTCTATCAATTCCATAATTTACAAATTTTTCTAAAATAACTAAAACATATTTGCGAATATCATCTATATTTTCCATTATATTCAATTGATTAAAATATACCACATTAGGAAATGGATTTCCTATAGGGGGGCATATTGCTCTTTTTGTCTCCATCGATAATGGAGCTCGATAATCCCATACATCTAATAATTCTCTCAACATCCGAATTAATCGTTGTTTATTTAAATCCATAAACCATTTTGAGTTTGTATAATTTCCTAAAGCATCCATATTTTGAAATAATGTTAGTGCACGTAGTTCCACTGATTTTTTCACAGTTATTTCCTCTTCCACTTGTTTGACTTCTAATTCGATATCATATTTTAACAATTTGCTTAATCTTAATAATCTATTCATATTTTGTATTGTCTCTGCCGATATAATAAGTCGATTATATGGATTTTTTATCTGTCCATTTTGCGTGGGTATCAGATTTTTAATAGACAACAAATCAAAACCATAAATGAATCCATCAATATCTCTAAAACTAAAAAACTGTTCATTCGCCAAATCAGAAATATTATCCATCGTCAAAAAATCGGTGACATTTGTACATAAATATTTTTTTTTGAAAGCAGGACCGCGGTATTTGATACATGCTCGAACAAAAAAACCTCTTGTTAATTTTTGTATTTTTACAGCATATTTCGATAAAAATAAGAAGGAATATATTTTTGAAACATAATCTGTTTTGTTTCCAGATATTTTTAATTTATATGCCGTATTTATTTGTTTCAATTGTGAAACATTGTAATTGTTTATCAAGAGAAAATCGTGCTGTGAAAAATTAGGAATTATCATAGTCTCGTTTGTCACTTTCTCTTGTTTCAATCCCATTCTAGCGCTATGACTTTTATAAATGTTATCACAAAATTCATCAAATAAAATTATTCCATTGGGTTTTTTCGATTGCTTTATTTTACTTCTTGTATTTATCTTATTTTTATTACTTATATTATCTACATTGTCTTGAATAATATTTTCTAGTATCAATTGATTATCTGATGGTAAATTCATTTCTCTCTTATAATTATATTATATTTGTATAATCTTTTTGTATCTTTTTTATTTATTATTTATTATTTTTATTGATTTTTTGTTTTATATTATTGCTTCTAATACGTGCTATAAAAAAATAAATAATAAATTAATTGTATTTGTTTATGCTCTAAATCTGAATTATTAATTATAAAAAAAATTGATTTAAAGATTCATTGTATAAATATAGTATACTATAAAACAAAATGAGCGACTCAATCATCGACGGAACTAATATTGATACTAATGTGTTTTCATATTCCAATCCCAAGGCACACGCTTCGGGTGGAAAGGTAGTTAATTTATATAATAAATTTAGCAAAGAATCATTATCTATATCAACCCCACTTATGTTAACTTGGGGTGCTCAAGAGGGAATGGACCAACAAAAAAATCCTACTGGAAAATATACTTTGGCTTTACAATTTCCTAATGCTGATTTCCCTAATGCTGATTGTGAGTTATTCCTTAAATCAATGCGTGCTTTGGAGGCTAAGGTTAAGGCTGATGCTATGGCACATTCAAAGGAATGGTTTGGAAAGGTTATTTCCAGTGCTGATGTTATGGAGGAAAAGTTCAATGTGATGTTGAGACATCCCAAGATTAAGGGAACTCAAGAACCTGATTTAACTAAGGCACCAACCTTAACTGTTAAGATTCCTTGCTGGAGTGGTGTTTGGAAGCCTGAGATTTATGATGAAAATGGTGAGGGACTTTATATTAATGGTAGTGTGAACAGCCATTTGACTCCACTTGAGTTCCTCAAGCCAAAGACCCACGTGATTTGCTTGTTACAATGCGGTGGATTGTGGTTTGTTAATGGCAAGGTATCCATTACTTGGAATTTGAAGCAAGCGATTGTTCAAAAGCCTAAGGCTTCTATGGAAGGACAGTGCTTTTTGAGACCCAAGGCTTCGGATAAGGAAAAGCTAAAGTCATTGCCTCCTCCAGAAGATATTGTTGAGCCTGATGATGGACAAGTTTCTACCCAGGTAATTGATTCAGATGATGAGGCTGATACTCCTGCTCCTACTCCGGTTCACGTAGCTCCTGTTGTTGTTGCTCCTGTTCAAGTTGAGCCTGTTGTAGTGGATGAAGCTGTAGAGGTAAAAGCAAAGAAGAAGATTATTCGTAAGAAGACTGATGCGTAAGTAATAAACGGATGCGTAATTAATAAATATAGTTAATAATTAAAATATAAAAAATATATCTAATATCATTAAAAATAAAAAATTTTGTTTTTTTTTATTTTTATTTATTGTAAAAATTAAATACTTAATTGATGATGTTATAATATTACAATATTATAATATAATGTCTAATGAAACAATAATCAATGCTATTTATGATGTATTTTCACCATTCGTTGGACGTGATAATATAAATATACAACAGCAAACTGAACCTATTTATATTGTAATACGTCGCTCGGAGCCTCTATGTTATTTTTTAGAGTTGTATATCTCTACGAGAGAAAACAATAATATATTAGTCCATAAACTTGATAATTGTCACGAAAAAACTATGGGAGCAAAGTTATTAAGTTCGGTAGAGATTTTAGCAAAACGCATTGGAAGTAGTAAAATCAGTTTAATCGATGCGTCTAAACTAGAAATAGCCGGTGCTTCTGTATCACTTAAAACATTATACAATCTAACAACAGGTCAAAGTTGGTATAATAAACTTGGATATATTTGTAAAGATGAAGATTATGATACAGCACTTAAAGAAAATAATACTAAAATTACAACAACTACTATGAGAGAATTTTCGGAAGAAATTGAAACGCAAATATATCAACCAATAGACACATTGTTAGAAAATATAAAAGAAGAATTTTCTGAGTTTGATTTAGATATTGACAAAACAATTCAGGAGTATTTTACTATTGTAAAAAACATATTACAGCAATATAGTAGTGCTAATAATAGAATAAAAAATAAAAATATTCGTTTATTAATAGATTTAGTTAATTTTGTAGATGATGCGAATATTATTACAACTCATGTGGTTAAGGATTGTATTTTAATTAAAGAAATGAAAACATCAGGTGGTAAGAGAGCTAGTCGTATAAATCGAAAAAGACATACTGTTTTTAAGAAAACCAAAAAAATACACCCACGTCTTCGTAAAAGGTCTTCACTTAATAAATTAAAACGCAGTAAAACAAGAAATAAATATAACAAATAAATATAACAAATAAATATAACAAATAAATATAACAAATAAATATAACAAATAAATATAACAAATAAATATAGAAATAAAACTAACACAAAACTATTTTTACAATTATATCCGATTTATAATTTATATTATATATATCTTTTTCTATTATTTGAGATATACCTTGCTTTTTTAATGTATAATATTGTTCCTTTTTCATATATAATTGGCTCACAGGTATTTGTATTTGTCTATTATTTAATGGTATACAAATATTTCTCTCACTCATAATTAAATTACTTATATCTGCTGCCTGTATTTTAGTTTCGATATAAATATTATTATCCTCATCTATCGTCATATTTTGAGGTAAATCGGGATTACATAAAACAATAATGTCGCCATTTGGACTGTCAAAATACAATTCATTATGCCATAGTGGAACCAAATAAAGTTTATTGTCTACATATAGCTTATAAATATTGTTCTCTAATAAATCATTGAGAGAAGGGTTCAATACAAAAATCATATCATTTTCATATTTTTGTTTTATAATGGATTCTATTCGCTCCAAGGTTGTATTACTTACGTGTAAAATGTATTTGTATTTAAACAAAAAATTATAAATTTCTAAGGTTGTCTCTTTATCTAGTTCTTCAAATAAGCTATTTAGAGAAATATTTGAATAACCAATCACAATGTCTTTTATAATTTTTATAATCAAATCTTTGTAACTACAATTACCTTGTAATATTTCATCAATAAAAACATTCAATAAATTTGTATACATATTTTTACTTTCAGAATGACATGAATGAGAGAAATAGTTATTGAAAAATTCTGACCCACTTTTATTTGGTTCTCGTGTATTACCATTTATAGTAATTAACTCTTTTAATAAATAATCGTATGCTTCGTTTATTTTTTGAAATTTTTCTTTTGATACTATTGTGTTACCATTTTTGTCTGGGTGATTTATTAATGCCTGTTTGTGATATTTTTTCTTTATATATTCTTGTGTAATATCCGATATTTTCATTTCATTTAAATTAATATCTAATATTTCAAATGCTTGTTGGATATCCATGGATTATACTTATTAAATAAAACAAATAACTTTCTAAATGATAAATAGGACGATAGTTATTATTATAAAATTTTAAAAAACTGTATGTTTTTAATAATGTATTAGACAAATTGTTCCTTTTTATTAATTTTTTATTTATTATTGTTTCTAAAATATACCAAATACAATCTGTAATGTCTAAATTATATATGAAAATATCGTATAAGTAGTCACGGAATTTGAGAAATTTTAAATTATTAATATCCAGCATCTCTTTCAAAATTTTATCGCAAATAATTTTGTGAGGATACATCAATTCATTGCTGTTTATATGAATATTTTTTATATTGGTAATATTTTCTATTTTTAAATCAGGAGGGAACTTAGTTTTACAGCATTTTTCATAAGATATTTTGGTTGGCCTAGACATATTAATTACCTCACAACAATTTAAAATATTATCAGGAATAAAACTAATTTCTTCGGTTATTAAAATAAATTTGATATCAATATTGGAATCATTATTGTTTTGCATATAACTGTAAAAGTTTTCTAATAATTCGCTATGTATATGATGAAATTCCTTACACACTATGATGCCAGATTTCTCTGTTTTTGCTGAAATAATATCTACGATTTGTTGATATATTTCATGCCATAATAATTTAGAATTACAACCTAAAAGAGACATATCTATTTCGTAATGAATATCACTAATTTTAAAATAATACACATCTTTGTTAAAAATAATGCTTAATTTTTTTTCATACTTTAGTTCTGAATTACTATATTTTTTAATAGCATATAGCATTTGACTGTATTTGCCTATTCCGCTCGTTCCGTAAAATATTAAGTTACCCATATTACTTAACTGCTTTGGAAATTTGGCATAATATTTTTCTAATTTTGGATGTAAATTTATCTTGTTTACCGCAGTAATATATTCTTCATAATGGGTTTCTTGAAATTTCATTATTATAAATTATATAATATTGTGTATACTCTTTATTATATAATTAAACATATACATAATTCAAATCCTTTTTCTCTCATTGTTTAGTTTCGTAATTCGTTTTGTTTATCATTTGTAAAAACTTAGAAACAATACAATTAAATTATATACTTGTTGTTATGAACTTAGTTAAAACAATTGAACAATTTGATAGCGATTGTATTTATTTTTGCGACCCAATTAAAAACAATATCATGAATGATGGAAACTTTATTAGAATACTATATTCCACATCTCTGTTTGTCCTAAATGGCATCTATTTAACATTCAACATTAATAACTCTACTATTGAAAAATATTATAACAAATATAAATGCTGTTTTGATGTTAATGAAAATATCAATACTATCGACAACATAAAAAATATTGAAACTAATATACTTAAAAAAATAAACATAAGAGACAAAATACCGCAAATAAAAATAACAGAGCAATTACGATGTGGTAATATTAAAATATTTTCTGAGCAGGAAGAAAATACATATAATAATGAAACCAAAAATAATCAATTCCTTTTAAAAATTGCCGGAGTTTGGGAAACCGATTTGTATTATGGAGTAACATATAAATTTATTAAATTATAATTATTTTT
>Ga0172372_10012623_pt1 | contig 10566 bp, 13 predicted proteins | sample LakKiv5m_2_FD_114544 | JGI IMG/M metagenome (GOLD analysis project Ga0172372, IMG submission 114544) | Freshwater microbial communities from Kabuno Bay, South-Kivu, Congo - kab_092012_9.5m | ecosystem: Environmental > Aquatic > Freshwater > Lake | place: Democratic Republic of the Congo... | reverse complement strand
TTAGCATAGGCAAAGTAATGCTCCCACGGTGCAGAATTTGATTCGCTCCAATCCATCATAGCGGTAATTGATCTTTGCACGGCGCCGTCGGCAGGCTCGTTTTTTATCAATTCGCTGATATATGAATAATACAGTTCATCTCTACACCAGTGATCTAATTTAACTCCGCTTTTGATAACATACTCTATGAACATCTCCGGATATATGGGATTGGTATTGACTAGAAAACTTCCAAATTTTACAAAGGCTGTGTAATAAGGACTTTGTACAAAATCGTCAAAAGTTTTTTTAGATTTGCCTTTCTGTGCGAAATCGTAGAATTTTTGGAACGTCAATAGCCCTGTTTGCACATGTTTTTCATTTCTGTTTAAGTATCGTCTTTTCTGTTCGCAGACATGTACCGCTAAAGTTTTTTCTTTAGCAAATTCTTTCTGACAATATTCGCACTTATAATTTAATTGCATTGATCTGCTTTTTATCCCACCCGAGAGATAGTGCATATTCTTTGATTTCTTCATCTGTAGTGATCGATGCCAGCGTTTCTATGTCCGACATCTTCATAGTTGGAAATTGTTCTGCGAGAAATTCTTCTTTTTTGTTTCGGTGCACCTTCAAAGGGATCCATTCGTGGAACTGTGTTTTTTTGCTGTCATGGCTGCATAACGTCAATGTCTGCCATTGCAGTTGTGGATGCTTTGCTATTTCCGACCAATTTTTATTATAGAATTCATTGACGGTTAGTACGAAATGCTCTTGCAGTTCCCTATCTTTGGTTTTAACATTGCTGATATATCGCATCAAGGTCCAGAGATCTCCTTTGATTTCTCTGCGACCTTCTTCTGTGGCAGCCTCCCACAGTTCTTTGATCCCCATGTCTACCGCGGGGATCATATCTTTGAATAGGTCTACGTGTTTATTTTTTCCCATCTTTTTTACTCAAGTGATATATCATTATAGCACGATCTAATGCTTCTTTCAAGAGAGGATTATTTTTTGCCTCTCGACGGATTTCTCCCCATAATTTGGAATCTCGCAAATCGTCGATCAATGGCTTACCATCCTCTGTTCTTGGATCGTAGTCCCATCCGATCGCTTCTTGATCTAGACCGCCATCTTCTTGTTGATACACGATTCCTTCTCTGCGAGTATAGATATACTCAACTCCTGGTTTTAGTTTTCCCATCTTTTGAAAATCCCACAGTTTCTCGTTCGATATCTTCATGATCGAATTCAGCCCAATAGAGTTCAAAAGCCACAGTTTCTTCTAAGGCTTCAAACTGATGATATTCTCCAGGAGCCACTTTGGTATATTGTCCTGCAGTTAATATGGTTTCGTCTACCAGATCGTAATTGTTCTTCCACACTCTGATGACCAACTTTCCAGATTCGACGAAAAACCCGTTCCATTTATACTTGTGTCTGTGCTTTGAACAGACTCCACCTGCTTTGGCTTCTATCCTATGGAATTCTAAAACTCCGTTGGCTTCTAGTAATTCTGTCTCACCCCACACCTTTCCTGCGATCATTGCTTTCTCCTTATCTCTTTAACTATATTAAATTATCTTATGCAGTTGAACGATCTCGCTTTGCCTACTGACTTCTTTAACAAAAAATGCGCAAGGTGGACTTTCATCGGAATGTAGGGGCACCGTTAAAAACTGACCGTTCTTCATTTTAGGAAAATACCAGCGGACATCTTGAAAAATGTTCACGATTTCTATAGTCATGTATTCGCATTTAAATCCATTGATAGGATTGAATATAAACGCATCGAATCCACGTTCGTTGATGCTGGTCAACGGTAGAACTTCTGGATCCAGCCCGCATTCTTTATCTCCTACGACCATGCACCAATCTAAGGGCATCTGGACTTCATGGCCCCCTATGTTCAATAATATCGCAGGACTATTAAATGATTCTAGGAAGATCAGCGGCATGAAAAAGAAATCCGGATCGTTGGGATTACTGTTATCCAGCACTGAAAATCTAGTATCTTCATCTACTTCGTTCGGTAACTCATTAAGATCGAAGGCTGTGTTGTTTAATGTTAATATTCTCATTTATTCCTCTTTTCTAACATCGCTCGAGTTTTTTGATAAGACAAATCGAATGAATGAGTCCATCGTCCAAAATGTTTGTTCCAATCTCGATCATCGAACAGATTAATGTCCATATCCCAGTCCTCCTCAAACATGGGAATGAATTGTGCCAATGCCTGACCCGCTTTTATGCGGATCATGTACGGTTCTGATTTTAGTTTCAACAGGCAATTTATATTGCTGACATGCTGATATTTGAATTCTAAGATACCGGGAGCCACGGTCCATTCTAAAGGATCTTTTTGATCCCAAACAGGTGACATCATCAACCATTTTACCATCCGATCAGTTTTAAAATACCACGGACTCATCAATTTTATGTTGCAATAACCGGGCCATGCACCTGAGGCCTGGCTGTCAATGTGATGTCTTTCTAAGGGCAGTTTGATTTCTTCTTTGCAGGCAAAATCGTAGGCGATAGATCCGTCCGGGCGGACTTCGATGTCGATGTCTGACCAAGACCTAATGAGAAAACTGTTTTTATAAAGATCCTGGAATCCGTTACAATGCCGCACGGTGACCCAATCGGGATCTTTGCTAAGGTCGAAATACCAATTAGGCAAAGACCCTTTGCCTGCCTGAGGCGGAAATAGATCGACTAGGCTCTGCATAGTAGTATAGCATTGTAGTTTGATCTTTTTCTTTTTAAAATTGAAAAAATTTATCATATGGTAACCTTGGTGACTTGGAAGGGATATTTTGCTTCTTTATAATATTTTTTTCTTTCTGTGAGATGACGTTTGGCATACTTACAGGTCGAAGTTATATCCCAGATCTGCACGAAATCTTTGTCTTCGGCTTTTCTGATGCCTCGTCCTATGCTCTGTATCACCCGAACAAAACTCTTGCCAGGTTCCAATAGAACCAAGTTGAAAATACGAGGTATATTGATACCTACAGCGGCAACGCCGTAAGTTGCCACGATGATTTTATTATCGGCCGTTTTAATTTCATCATATTCTTCTTTTCTATCGTCTAGTTTTACCGCACCCGAGATGAACACTGAATCTTTTAAAATCGCAGTGATCTTATTTCCTGTGTCGATCCTATTGACTAACACTAATGTATTACCTGTATCGGAAATTTCTTCGATCTTGTTAGCGATCCATTCGATCCTTTTTTCATCGGTGACTAGCCAGGTATATTCTTCTTGATATGAACGGAATTCTTCTATGTCTGTGGTTTGTAGCACGTTGATTTCTAATTTCGCCAGCACATCTTTTTGTTGTAGATCATAAGCCGACACTTGATTTATCACAGGTCCTATGCCGGCCAATAGACTCTGGAATTCCCATTTTTCTTTAGGTATAGTTCCTGTTAAACCCCAACGGATAGGACAATTACGGAAGTTCTGAGTGGCCAATCTCATTAGTACATCTGCTTTGGCCTGATGCACCTCGTCGATGATAACGGCAATCACCCCTTCGCAGAATTCTGCCAAAGATAAAGTATCGTCGTCATAACTCTTTTTCTCGAGCACGTTGAGACTCTGCCATGTACAGATAGTGTGTGTTCTGTTTAATTCTTTTCGATCGCCGAAATACACGCCAACGTCTAGCCCGAGATTTTTGTAGTCTTCCTCAGTCTGGACAACAAGCGATTTGTTCGGAACAATAACCATCGTACGGCCATAAGGTTCACAAAGATGCGAAAGCGTCGCGGTAGTAATCGTTTTACCAGCACCTGTAGCTACCTCCTGTAATGATTGCGGGTTTTTTAAAAACTTGTTAACCACATCATATTGATAATCTCTCAGCACGATTGGTTGGCCTGCCGCCGGGTGACCTATTGGCCAAGTCTTTCCCTGATCCGCCCAATAGTTTTCTCCGATGTAGGCGAATGACATCGTTTGATGCAGACGTTGATCCTCAACTTCTATGTCATATCCGGAATTTTCTATGATGGGAAGTATGACATTTAGATGTGCTAGATAACCGGTCCCACCTATGCCGAAAAAGGTCTTAGTTCCATCCCAACGACCTAATTTATATGCAGGCATATGGCGGGCATAGGGAAGATCAAACTTTAGTTCGTTGACAATTTTACGCCGGACTTCTACAGGCAGGCTCTCGACTTTTATATTGACTTCGTCTTTGATAATCAGTTTACAACTTGACAATTTTAAAATTCCTTATCACTGTAGGTTTCACTTCTCCTAGATAACATAGACAAGGATGATTGAAAATCCACGTAGAAACGATCGCGTCACTAAGCGGAGGCACATAACAGTTTGTCCCTATAATTTTAACATCTATTTTATTTTTAAACAACCATTTAGGCGGCTTCTGTAAGAAAATATAGATGTTACCTTCGTCGACTTTTCCTCCTAATCGATTTTCTTTGATCCAAGAGTTAATGTGAGAATTCTCTTTTTCTGATTCTCTGAAACAGATTTTGATTTCATCTTTACAGCCAGCGATTTCAGCATCAGATATGAACTGTTTTAACCATTCGAGCAAATTTTTGGTGTTCTTATCTAAGATCACTGCCGAGCGGCCACCGGCCGATCTATGCAGGTCGAAAAATTTTGAATTCTCCTTCAACCAAAATTGATTGGCAGAATTAACAGAAACACACTCTACCAAGGTACTGAGTGGTTTTTCCGATTTTAGTGGAAACCCCATGGTTTTCGCCAAGAAAATGTCCTGTTCGCGGATACCTGTTTTTTTAGATTCGAACGCTTCGATCGCATCGTTGACCGCATTGACTAATATGACCCTGTGTTCGTCGGCGCGAGCATACGGCATTATCGAATCTTGCTGTTGCCATATCTCTTCGACACTGCTGACTAGATCTAAAAATGTATTATCTATGTCAAAATTGTGGTAATTTACGAATTCATTAACGTGCATGATATTGTGTTTGTATGCTTCAATCATGCGTAATTTTTTTTCATGATCCCATCGATTATTTTCACTGTTCGACCTTTCATTCTTGACCTCGTTGTCGAACGTTTCTTTTAGCGAGAAGGGGAATTTCAAGCAAATCCAGATTTTTTTCTGATCATCAACTTTGACAAAAACTTTTTTAGATAGATCTAAGGTACGAAAAGGTTTTTTCCATATTGGATTTGATATCTCCGATTTATAATCTAGACCGAGATCGAAACTTTCGTTTTTATATCTAGATAAAATCTTTAAAAGATAGTTGGCTTGATTAGAAGTCAGCGATTTTTCGTCATTCGCACAGTAATCATGGAGGCTATATGTGGCCGTGAGGTCCTGATTGGTCACCAATAACTGCTGCGAGGAAATCAAAGAATGAAATTGATCAAAAATATCTTCTATGTAAACAGATTTTGACATTGTAGTAGTGTACTATAATTTCTGCATTAGGTCAAGATTTTAAAATCCAGAAAAAATCCTGGAAAATGGCAGGCCCGACTGTATTTCCGGGACTGTCCATTCGGTATGACATAATTTTAAAAACCATTCTTCTCTATCAGGAAGCGTCGGATCTTCTAGATTCTCCCAATGATCTGAAACTGGATGTGCTAAACTGGTTTGATCGCAGATGATCGGAGTTCCTTCGACGGCGGCACGCACTGCTGGCCCACTATTGAAATTGATCACACAATGATATGAGTAATCTATATTGAAATCATCGTAGGAGTTTGGTATCTTGGCCGGCCGGATCAATTCTGTACCCGGTAAATTTATGTGAAAGGGAGATCGGGGATGAGGCCTAACATCGATCGGCCTATCCGAATACTGCCTTGCTCTGCTTACCATCGCTGAAACCCATTGCGCCATACTAGGCTGACCTTGCCATTGGAGGCTGTGTTCGTGCTGGCAGGCGATTAATATGCGATTTTTTCGCTTGTCATTGATCGGCTTCAGGACTACTCCTAATTTTTTAGGTCGATCGGTATCAAGCATATGGTCATTGCCAAACTTTCCGAGCCCGTGTATATGATCGAGGCTCAGTCTCCATGTAGAACCACGGAAAAGATTTCCAACCTCAATGATCATCACGGACCTTCCCTGAGATTTGGCCCTTTCAAACACCGATTTATTAGGTTTCATACGACCATACCAAAGGACTGACCATATCACGTCAATGTCTTGGCTGTCTTCGACCACCGCCATACCGATATTTTTCAATCCCTGCTCTACAGCAGCAAATACCGGTGGACTGTTTAGAGCGCCGTGCTCTTTCCATAATTTAAATTTCATAAGGTCTTATAAATAACCTAGTATTTAATGATAAATTATGAGCAAATTCGCTAAACGGATAAAAAAGTTAAACAAAAAATCTCGGAACATCTTGGTCGCAGGCAGCGCCTGGGGAAATCTGTCGGAACTGACGGATTCGTTCGGAACTATCTTTCTAATCGATGACAAGAAAAGGATATTGCGTTCAAAGAACATCGTGTATCGTGAAAATTTCGATAATATTTCACACCTATATGATGTCGATGTGGTATTGATCGACCTGGATCACGAAAATCACATCACAGAACTTTTACCGTTACTGAAAAGATGGAATTCTCTCATAGTCATTGAGGGTCCTGCTTTGATTTCTCAAGAAAACCAGAGATTTCTCAAATCACACAACTATCAGATCGTGGATGTTTACAAAAATCATTATGTCTGGAAATTAAGATAGGCATAATCTCATACTATAAATAAAAAACTAATCTAGACTGAGGAAAAAATGAAAAAGATTGCATTCGTTACCGGAATGACCGGGCAAGATGGTCCGTATCTAGCAAAACTATTACTGGAAAAAGATTATAAGGTCTACGGACTGATAAAAAGATATTCCAACCCTAATTTAGACAACATAAAATATCTCGGAATCGAGCACGATGTCGAATTAATCACCGGCGATATCACTGATGATGGATGCATGAATCATTTGATTAAAAGTCTCAAACCCAATGAGTTTTATAATCTCGCAGCACAGAGTTTCGTGGGAGCCAGTTGGGATCTAAACAAATTGACCACCGAAGTAAATGCCGTCGGAGTGTTAAATATTCTAAACGCCATCAAGCAGCACAACCCCGATACTAGATTTTATCAGGCATCTACCTCAGAGATGTACGGAAATAGCATAGAAATCTCAGGTGGACACCAAGATGAATCTACACCTTTCTGGCCCCGCAGTCCCTACGGTGTGGCTAAATTGTATGCCTATTGGATGACTATAAATTTCCGTGAAAGTTACAGTCTGCATGCATCAAATGGAATATTGTTTAATCACGAATCCCCTATCCGAGGCAAAGAATTCGTCACTAGAAAGATCACAGACGGCGTGGCAAAGATCAAATGCGGTCTAGCAGACAGTATCACGTTAGGTAATCTAGAAGCCAAGCGAGATTGGGGATTTGCTGGTGATTTCGTAGAAGCCATGTGGCTGATGCTACAACAAGATGAACCCGGCGACTATGTCGTGGCCACAGGGCAACAATATACCATAGGTGATCTATTAGAACGTGCATTTAAATATGCTGGAATCGATGACTGGCAACAGTATGTTAAAAGTGATCCCAGATTTAAACGTCCTGCAGAATTGCATAGCCTCTGCGGTAGTCCGAAAAAAGCAGAAACAGTGCTAGGATGGCAACGACGCACAAGTTTTGACGATCTTGTCAGAATGATGGTAGAGGCCGACATACAAAGATATCAGACTAAATGAAAAAAGCCGTAGTAACTACCTTCCATAAAGAGGGCTACGACAAATATGCCAAGAGGATGGTACAGACATTCTTGAAGACTTGGCCCGGGGATATAACATTATATGCATATCCTCAAGATCATACCATAGACGAATCTGCAGAAAATCTCGTAGTTCGAGATTTACACGAATCGTGCCCGGAATTAGTCTCTTTTAAAAATCGGTGGAAGGATGATCCTAAGGCTAGGGGCGAAGTAGCGACTGGCCCAATGGATCGCAAAGGCAAGCAACCGGGAATCGGGTTTAGGTGGGATGCTATTCGATTTAGCCATAAGATCTATTCTGTTTGCCATGCTGCTCGAAACACTGAGGCTGACTTATTATTGTGGATGGATGCTGATATGATCTGCCATACTCCTATTCCTCATCATTTTATCGATAGGATGTGTCAACCCCATATTGGTCTAGGTTTTTTAGGCAGAGAAAGGAAATTTACTGAATGTGGTCTTTACTCTATGAATCTTCGAGATAAAAACACCCAGGAATTTTTATTTGAATTCCAACAGGCCTATGACAGCGGACGGATTTTCCAGTTCAGTGAATGGAACGATTGCTGGGTTTTTGACGAAGTTCGCAAAGAAGTCAAGCAACATCATCCCGAGTGGCAGTGGAACGATTGGTGTCAGGGATTAATCAAAGGTGAAGGTCATCCTTTGGTCAACAGCGAATGGGGTGCTTATCTAGATCACCTTAAAGGTAACCGTAAAAATCACGGTAAAAGCCTAAAAACCGATTTTATACGACCACGCACCGAAAAATATTGGATCAATCTTCGATAGCATAACTTGCCTTGGCATGTTCTGCTTTATAGTGTTTGATATATGGACCTAACACTGTATGTCGTAAAGGTGTTTTATAACTTTTTTGAAAATTTGAGCAAAGATCTAACCCCTTCGTATTTAATTTCTCAAATACATATCCATACACATCGTTGTCAAACGGTCTACGAAGTTCAGACCACTCGTGATTGACATACATTTTTTTATACATTTCTTTAAATTCGTTAAATTTTTCATGACGAACGTGCATAGCGAAAAACCCGGTTTCAGGAACGAACCATCTACCTGGTCTGCCATCTTTAGTTTCAAAATAAACCACACCCATATGGGTAGACAAACAATCATTGAGCAATACAGATTCTAAAAGATTTATGGGTAAATGATCAGTAGATATAACATCTGCATCCACCCAAATTATCCAGTCGGCAGTCGAATTTTCCATTGCATGAATAAAACTAAATGCTTTTTTACTAAATTTTTTAGTTTGTGGTTTTTCTTTAGATCGTTGAAAATCAAAATATTCTTGATTGAATTGATCAAATGAAATTTGTTTGATTCTCTCTGTTTTCGGTAGAAGAAATCCTTCGACGTAACAGGTCAACGTTAATTCTTTCGGCCAGTATTTTAACCAAGTGTTTACACAATCTTTTCCTATCAGGTCATAATACCGTTGGTTGAAACTAGTTATAATCTCTATATTCATACATACTGCCTCATGTGACGCCAACACTCACCGTTCCCAATCTCACCAAAATTCCAATGAAACATACTGATTCTTTCGACCCATTGCTGTCTATCAAACAGTATAGGAGTTTCTATGTTTTTTAGATCTATGTTAGCGATCTCCCGACACTGACTTCTTTCTGGATCTGTTACAAAAATTGGATATCCTTCTATGGCTGCGCCGACTGCAGGACTAGAGTTATGATTTATCACGGCCCAACACTTGTGAAGATCATCCATCAACGTTGCATTAGGTTTCCATAGTCTAACATCTTTAAGAATTCCGATTTTATTCATTAAATTTTTAGGGCTTAGATATGATCCAGAGCCTTTATCGCCGGGATGTGCTCGGATAACTATTTCTCGATCGGTATACTTTCTTAACTCTCTTATAGTTGACGCAGTCCAATCCACGACATCATATCCTCCCATGCTCCACCCACCGTTGCGCTGAAGACACAAAAGTACATGATGGCCGTTTTTTCTATAATCTTTTATGGTTATACCGCTATTCTGGGATAAACGTTTCCATCTATCAGGATCTACCTTATCGTCGCAGTAGATTCCGGTATTTGGGAATATACCGTTAAAACTATATCTAAGATAATGCAATGGATTTTCTTTATTCGCATAAAGAAACAAATTACTATCTGCTAATAATACTTTTTTCTTATGCAATAATTGATGATCAATAACAGATTTTCTTAATTTTAAGTGTGGAACATCTTTTGAATCTTCATGTACCCAACCTACGCTCAAGGCTACATCACTATCGATTAAGTTATGGCCTTGATGTAACAAAATTTCATCGCCGACTGCTAACACTCCTTGAGAAAATCTAGGAAGGATTTCTCCTTTTTCGATATTCTTATTATTAGGAGGCAAACAAGACAGATAAGCAACTACTTTCATTTTTTCTTCTTTTTAGATTCTTCTGAGACTAAAAGACTTTGGTTATATGCCGTAGTTTCTACAATTGACTGAAGGTGCGACCATGCGATGCCTTCTTTCATTTCAGCGACACTCCATTGCGAATAGGCTAGATTAAGTAACCAGTTTTTTATTTCATCATCTGAAGGAATTTTTATGGAATTTATTTCATCTGGATAGTGAGAACTAATCTCGAATGTAAAATTTCCCGGGTCGCAGGCAATGGTCGGGATGCCGAATAATATCGAATCTATAGCCGAACCGCTGGTATAAGAAACAGAGCAATAGGCATCATTGAGAGTCTTTTGTAAAGTCGTTTCTTTTGGATCTACGAATTCTATGTTTTTGATTTTGTT
>Ga0172372_10012621_pt1 | contig 10568 bp, 12 predicted proteins | sample LakKiv5m_2_FD_114544 | JGI IMG/M metagenome (GOLD analysis project Ga0172372, IMG submission 114544) | Freshwater microbial communities from Kabuno Bay, South-Kivu, Congo - kab_092012_9.5m | ecosystem: Environmental > Aquatic > Freshwater > Lake | place: Democratic Republic of the Congo... | reverse complement strand
GCAGTGCAGGTCGCAGTGCCGCCGGCGCAGGGCGCAGTGCAGGTCGCAGTGCCGCCGACCGTCCGCGTCCAGGCGCCGACCGCGGCCGGTGCCGTCCGCGTGAACGCGCCGCCGGCGCAGGGCGCAGTGCCGCCGACCGTCCGCGTCCAGGCGCCTCCCGCGGCCGGTGCCGTCCGCGTGAACGCGCCGCCCGCGCAGGGTGGCGTCCGCGTGAACGCGCCGCAGAAGCCCACGCTTCGCATCGAGCGCCCGATGGGCGGCGGCACGGCGCGCCTGCTCGGTGCACCGCGCGCCGCCGAGCCCGCGCTCCGCTGAAACGCATCTTTCGCAGGGCGGCGCTCACGCCTCGCGCGGCAGCCGCCGGTGGCCCACCGCGACGAGCACGCACATGACCGTGAGCAGGCCGAGGCCGAGCGTGCCGGGGCGCGTCGACTCGGCGAGACCCGTCATCACGATGAGCGGCAGGTCGGGACTGTGCGCCCACTCGGGGTTCGCTGGGACGTTCGTGAACACCGCGCCGAGCGCCGCGACGAGCCCGACCAGCGTCGCGCCGAGCTGCGCCGCGGCGAGCCACGCGAAGAAGCCTCCGCGGCCGCGCTCCGGCCGCACGAGGAAGCGCGCCCCCGCGACGAGCCCGGCGAGGCCGAGGACGAGGATCGGGAGCATCGCGACGCCGCCTTCACGGAAGAACTGCAGCATGGGGACCACCTTTCGTTGGGCGCCGACGTGGCGCGTTTCGAAGGACACAACGCAGCCCGACGAGGCACGTGACAGGAAAAACGCGTGCTGAATCGCGATCTTTTTCTTGTCACGCGCGCTCGTGTCATTCGTTGATGGAGCCGCATGGGTGCATCCACCGCGAGTCCGGGAGCCGCTACGCACACCGCTGCGCAAGCCGACACGCGCGCGGAAGAGGCTGCGCTCGTCCGTGCGCTCAAGGCGGGTGAGTCGCGCGCATTCGACGTGATCTACGCGCGGCATCGGGCGCGCGTGTTCACGTTTCTCGTGCGGCTCGCGGGGAGGCGCGACGTCGCCGAGGATCTCCTTCAAGAGACCTTCCTGCGCCTCGCGACGCATGCGCCTGCGCTCGCCGACGACACCGTGCTCGCCGCGTGGCTCTTCACCGTCGCGCGGAACCTCTGGCGCAGTCACCGACGCTGGCGGCTGCTCGACGCCTCGCGCCTGCGCGAGCTGGGGCTGTGGCCGGGCAGCGGAGCTGCGGCGCCGGGGCCGCTCGCGCTGACCGAAGCCGCGCAGACGAGCGCGCGACTCGAGGCCGCGCTCGCCGCGCTGCCCGAGACGTACCGTGAGGTCCTCTTGCTCGTTGCCATCGAGCGACTCGAGCCGCAGCAGGCAGCCGCGGTGCTCGGCCTGCGCGATGACGCGTTGCGTCAAAGACTCTCTCGTGCCCGCGCGATGCTGGCCGAAGCCTTGGAACGCGCAGAGCGCAGCGCGCCCCCGAAGAAAGGAACGCCACGATGACCTCGCCCGAAGACGACGCGCTGCTCGACGCGCTCGGCGCGCTGCCGTCGCACGACGTGGACCCTGCCGTCGCCGCGCGCATCGCCCGTCGCGCGCGCGGTGCCCTCGCGGAGAGCACCCGCACCGCGCCCTGGCTCGCCGCGCTCACGCGCTTCTACACGCGCGTCGTCGAGGCGCCACTCGTACTCGCCGCCTGCGCGCTCTACCTCGTGTGGCTCGGCGGCCGGCTCGGCGACACGGGCTTCAGCGCGGCGGAGCGGGCGAGAGCGGGCGCCGACGCGCAGGCGAGGCATCGGCCCATCGGCGCGCGGGAAGGAATGATGCCCTCCGCGTCGTGCCCGACTATTCTCGTCGAACCGCAGCGGACGTCCGCCGAGCGCTCTGCCCGAATCGCCATGAACCTACCCGCCGCAACCGGCCGACCCGGACCCTCCCGTGGAACCGCGACACGTGACGACGCGGGTTGCACGCCCGGGACGCGATTCCTCGTGCGTCCCCCGCACGCGCGGTGCCGCTCCGGTCGCGGAGGCCGGCGCGGATGACGCCCGTCGTCCACGGCACCCAGGTCGTTGCTGGGGGCGGACTCGCCGGTCTCCTCATCGCGGACCGACTCCGCGCAGCCGGAGCGGACGTGGTCGTCATCGAGAGCGAAGCCACATGCGGCGGTCTCCTGCGCTCGTTCGATTACGGCGCCGAGGGGCGCTTCGACTACGGCACGCACATCCTCTCGGAGACCGGCGTGCCCGGGCTCGATGCGTGGTTGCGCGCGCTGCTCCCGGAGAACGATTGGCACTTCCTCACCGGCGTCCGACGCGATCTGGCCGGCGTGTACTGGAACGGTCACCTCCAGAAACACTCGCTCTATCCCGATCTCACCACGCTGCCCCGCGATGAATACGGCCTCTGTCTCGCAGATTTCTTCGCGCACCTCGATGCCGATGCATCCGCCGGCGACGATGCGCGCGACGCGCGTAGCTACCTCGAGCAGCGTTTCGGGCCCCGCATCGCGGAGCGTGTCGGTGTGCCGATGGTCGAGCGCTTCGGTGGCGCCCCAGCGGACGCGCTCTCGCTGCTCGCCACCAAGCTCTGTCCTCTCAACCGTGTCGCGCTCTTCGGTCGGACGACGGCTCAGGAGCTTGCGCACACGCCCCGGCTCTCGAAGCGCATCGCCTACGTCGATCAGCGCGAAATCCCACTCTCCGCCCGCTCGCCGCTCGCAGCGTTCTACCCGCGGGTCCGTGGCATCGGCCGCACGATCGAAGCCCTGGTCGCGCGCCTGCGGAGCGAGGGTGTCCGTGTGCTGACGGGCGCGCGAATCGCGCGCATCGAGCGCACGGCAGGGCTGCGTGTTCGCCTCGCCCCCACCGGCGATGTCGTCGACACGGGTCATCTGTGGTGGGCCGCCTCACCGCTCGGCCTCGCTCCACTTCTCGACGTGCCTTTCGATGCGCGGACGCACATGGATGCACCGCGCAGCACGGTGCTTTGTCACTTCCGTGTGCCCGGGCCACCCGTGCTCGACGATGTCTTCTACGCATATTGCGCCGATGCACCGATGCGGACGTATCGCATCACCAACTACGCAGCCTTCTGCCCGGAACCTGCGCGCGAACCCCGCGAGCACGCCCTCACCGTCGAGCTGGTCGTCGAACACCCGTCGCCCCCCGAAGGCGGCTGGGAAGCGCTCGCACTCCGCGAGCTGCGTACGATGGGTATCGTCCCCGAGGGCGTGACGCCCCCCTTCGCGCGCAGCGAAACACTGGCCTACGGATTCCCGCGGCCCACCCTGCGCAACGAGCGCGGTATGGACGTGCTGCGCGATGCGATCTGCGCGTCGTTCGGAGCATCCGCTGTCTCCCTACACGGTCTCGGTGCACGCGCAGGGACCTTCTTCCTCGTGGACGTCCTCCGCGAGGCCTGGACAGCGCTCGCCGCACGCGGCCTCTGCCAATGAATGCACGCACCGAAGCCGCCGACACGCTCGCTGCACTCCTCGCGGAGCGTCACGACGGTGACGACGTGATCCTGTTCGCCCGGGCGAGCACCGGCCTCTACACGCTCTTTCGCGCCCTACACCGCGAGCGCGGCCCGGGTGAGGTGATCATCCCCACGCTGTGCTGCGAGACCGTCGCGCTCGCCGCACTCTTCGCAGGCCTGCAACCAGTGTTCGTCGACGTCGACCCCGGCTCCACGACGATGAGCCTGGAGCTCACCGCGCCGCATCTGTCGACACGGACACAAGCCGTCGTTCTCGTGCACGCCTTCGGACTCCCGATCCTCGATGCGGCCGCAATCGCCTCGGCAGCCTCAGCCGTCGGGGCCGTCGTGATCGAAGACCTCGCACAGGCCGTCGGCGGCGCGCACGTCGGAGGCCACGGTGATTTCACGCTTCTGAGTTTCGCAGAGGGCAAGATTCTCCGCGGCGAGGGGGGCGCACTCATCGCCCACCGCACCGACCTCGCGCGCGCCCTCGCGAGCCCTCTGAACGCGGCGCGTCAGGAGCTGCCCGCTCCCCCTCCCCCGCATCGGCTCGCGCTCCGCACCGCCAGCTTGCGCAACCTCTGCCACGGCCTCTACGACGCTGCCCGCGCGAGCGACCTCGAAGAAGCGCCATCCCCGCTCGCACGCACGGGGGCGAGCCTCTTCCACGCGGTCGCACCCGCCTACCGCGACGTGATCGTCCGCGCCGGGACTCTCACCGATCCGGCGCTCGCGCTCGAAGATGTCTTGCGTATCCCCGCCATCCGTGTGCGCCGCGCCCGACGACTTGAGCGCTACGCCGACGCCCTCACGGGCACCCGCCTTCCGCTACGGCTGATGACGGCACCGGATGCCATGTACTGGCGCGCCGTGCTCGTGTTTGACGTGCCGCGCGTCTGTGCCTTGCTCACGCGGGCGCTACGTCGCGCGGGAATCCCCGCTTCGAATCACTACTTCCCGCTCGACGTGCTGTGTGGCGACGCCGAGAAACCCGTCGGTCGACGCTACGTGAACGGCCTGCTCAATCTCTGGGTCGACGACACCATCGACGACGCCGCGGTCGACCGCACCATCCAGCTCATCCACGAATTCGACGCCGACGTCGAAGAGGCGAGGTAGCGCATGCACAAGCTCACAGAGCTCTTCAAGACACATCATGAACGCGTATTCGCGACCCACGGTGCCACGGCCAAGGGCGTCGACTGGAACGACGAGAGCGAGCTCGCGTTCCGCTACAGCAAGATGCTCGACGTGCTCGCCCGCGACGGTCGCAGGCCCGGCGGCGTACCCTCGGTGCTCGACGTCGGCTGCGGCTGGGGCGGCCTGCTCCAGTTCGCCCGGGCGAACGGCGTGGAGCTCGACTACACGGGCATCGACGTCGTCGCGAGCATGGTGGAGCATGCGCGAGAGCGTTTTCCGGATGCGAAGTTCACGCTCGGCGACGTCCTCGAGGAGCAGGGTGAAGGTCGCTACGACTTCGTGATCTGTAATGCAATCCTCACGCAACGACTGACCGCGAGCATCATCGAGATGGAGGCCTTTTCGAATGCCATGCTCCGCAAGATGTTCGAGCTCTGCCGCTACGGGATGGTCACGAACTTCATGAGCACGCGCGTGAACTACATGGTGGAGAATCTCTATTATCGGAATCCCGCCGATACCCTCGGGTGGTGCCTCCTCGAGCTCTCTCCAAAGGTCAAACTCGACCACGGCTACTCGTCGCTGAAGACCGGCCAGGGGAAGTTCTACGACTTCACGCTCTACGTCTACAAGGACTGATCATGCTCCCCAACAACGCCAATGAACCGGAGATGATCGCGGCGATGGCAAACGACCCGGAGCTGCGCGAGCTCCGGCGCAAACTCCACCTCCGCCTCGCGCACTTCCGCTACACGTACAACTTCACTTGGTTTGGGCGACCGATCATCCAGCTCCCGGAGGACATCGTCGCTCTCCAAGAGATCATCCTCGCCGTGCAGCCCGACCTGATCGTCGAAACGGGCATCGCACACGGCGGCTCCCTCGTGCTCTCCGCGTCGATGCTCGAGCTGCTCGGCGGCGAACGACGCGTGATCGGCGTCGACATCGACATCCGCGCCCACAACCGTGCGGCCCTCGACGCGCATCCGCTTCGCCATCGGATCGACCTGATCCAGGGCTCGTCCATCGATCCGGCCGTCGTCGCCGACGTCGGCGCGCGGGCAGCGGGTCATCAGCGTGTGATGGTGTTGCTGGACTCCAATCACACGCACGACCACGTGCTTGCGGAGCTCCGCGCCTATTCGCCCCTCGTGACGCAGGGCAGCTATTGCATCGTCTACGACACGAGCATCGAAGAGATGCCTGCGGGCAGCTCGCTCGACCGCCCCTGGGACAAGGGCAACAACCCCAAGACGGCCGTTCGCGCGTTCCTGGCCGAGAACTCGCGCTTCGAGGTGGACGCAGGCATCGAGGCGCGCCTGCTGCAGACGACGGCCCAGGAGGGCTATCTGCGCTGCGTGGCGCCCTGATGCGCGTCGTGATCTCCCAACCCATGTGTTTTCCGTGGGTGGGGATGCTCGAGCAGATGCGCCTCGCCGACGTCTACGTGCATTACGACGACGTCGCGTTCTCGAAAGGGAGCTTCACGAATCGGGTCCAACTGAAGGTGCCGGGCGGGTCACCATGGCTGACGATTCCACTGCACGGGCTCCATCTCGGGCAGGCGATCCGGGACGTGCGAACCCCTCCGGACGACTGGCGCAATCGACACATCGCGCGCCTCCGTCAGGTCTACGCGGAAGCGCCGTTCGTCGACGAGATGCTCGACCTGGTCCGACACGTGTACGCCGCACCTGGCGAACAGCTCTGCGAAATCGTGATCGCGGGGATGCACGCGCTCGCGGACTACTTCGACATCCGCCCGCCGCGAATCCTGCGCTCTTCCGAGCTCGCAATCGGCGGAGCCTCGAGTCAGCGCGTGTTCGACATCGTGCGGGCGGTCGGCGGCGACGTCTACGTCACCGGCCTCGGGGCGCGCCGCTATCTCGCACATACGATGTTCGACGAGGCGCACATCGCCGTCGAGTACATGCGCTACGAGATGCGACCCTATCCCCAGCAACACGGCCCCTTCACACCCTACGTCTCGGCGCTCGACCTCGTGGCGAGTCTCGGACGCGCAGGGCGCGCGGTGATCGCCTCAGGCACCGTCCCGTGGCGCGAAGCCTTGGCCACATCCGCCCCGTCGGGCCCGACAGACACCGACGGCTGACGACCGCGCAGTCCATCCTCACGCGCCGCGCGGGCCCCTGGGGCGCGGACGTCACGCCCGCGTGAGCAACCCGTGAATCACGGCGCAGACACGCGCGATGTCTTCGTTGCTCATGTCGTGATAACTCGGGAGATTGATCGCGCGCTCCGGGATGGACCAGGCATGAGGCGTATTCGTCGCCGGTGTGAACATGGGGAGTCCTGAGAGCGGCCAGAAGAACACACGCGCATCGATGTTCTCCGCCGCGAAGGCGTCTTGAATCGCCTCGCGCCGGATTCCGGTGCTCTCCGCGAAGACGACGGTCGGCATCCAACTCCCATTCTGGGTGCCCGGCGGCTCAGGGTTGAGTGCGAGCGCGGGGTGACCGCCGAGCGAGACACGATAGGCCGACATGATCGCGCGTTTGCGCTCGATCAGGGCGTCGATGCGCTCGAGCTGCCCGCAGCCGAGCGCCGCCTGCACGTTGGACATCTTGTATTTGAAGCCGACTTCGTCCGGCCAGAACTGCTTCGTTTGCCCGCGCGCACGACCGTGATTGCTGAGCGTCAACACCCGCTCATACAGCCCCGCATCCTGCGTGACGAACATCCCCCCTTCGCCCGTCGTGACCGTCTTGGTGCCATGAAAAGAGAAGGCGCCGAATGCGCCCATCGACCCCGCGCGGCGCCCGCGATGCCTGGAGCCGATCGCTTCCGCAGCGTCCTCGATGATCGGGATTCCGTGCGCCGTCCCGATCGCGAGCAATCGGTCCATGTCGCAGACGTTGCCATAGAGGTGAACGGCCACGATCGCGCGCGTTCGCGGGGTGATCGCGGCCTCGACCGCATCCGGATCGAGACACCAGGAGTCCGAGAGGATGTCGACGAAGACGGGTGTCGCGCCGAGATGAACGACGGGCGAGACGGTGGCGACCCAGTTGGTGTCCGCGAGAATCACCTCGTCGCCGGGGCCGATCCCGAGCGCCGCCATGCCCAGATGCAGCGCGCCGGTGCAACTCGAGGTGGCAATCGCATATCCGACGCCGAGATGCTCGCGAAACAGCTTCTCGAAGCGAAGCAGGTAATCGTAGCAGCGCTCTCCCCAGCCATTCGCGGCGGCGTCCGTGGCATAAGCCACCTCCCGCTCGGTGATGGAAGGCTTCGTGTAGAGGATCTTCGAGGGCATGGACTCCGCGGGTCCGCATCGCGGGGGCCACGGCACCTCACGCCGCAGGCCCCGCGAACACGTGATGTGCAAATAGGGCCCGAGGGCCGCGCGGTCGTCAACTGCGCGACAGCACGTCGCGGATGACATGCCCGCGGCACGGAGACGGTCGATGGGCTTACAACGCCGCGACGCTCCCCTCGGCGTAGCGGACACGGAAACCCTCACAGATTCCGAGAGTCACCCCGCCGTTCGCGGCCGCGACCTCTTCGGCGCACTCCACCGTGCAGGCGTCGCTGCCGTGGAAGCGATAGAGGATTCGGTAACTCGCGCCCGCCCGGGGCGAGAGCTCGAACTCGGTGCGGCAGACGCCCGTTGCGACGCCGCGGACGGATGTGTTGAGCACGGGCACGGACTGCGTCGCTGCGCAGAGCCCCCAGCCAAGGCCGGTCGAGCAGCTCTGCAGGGTGGTGCGCGTCTCGACGTGCGTGTCGTGGAAGGTCTCGCGACGGAGCGGCGCCGCCGCGATGCGCCAGGTCTCGGGACGCGCTCGCACGACGAGCCCACGCGCCATGTCGGGACCGGGCGCGTAGACATCCCGGGCGAGCGAGACATCGCCGATCTGGATCGACTCGCTCAGGGACATCGCGGCGGCCGCGCCCTCGCCGTCGTAGCGTGACCAGACGCGCACGAAGGCCACCGCCTCGTCGGCGCGGGGCGGCAGGTAGGGGCGATGTACCGACGGAACACACGTGCCGCGCGTGCACGTAAACATGGTCTGACGACCGCAGCCGCTCGCCTCGTAGACGATGTTCGCGGGGTCTTCGTAGGGCGCGTTGGCGAGGCGACGGAGGGTGATGTCGTCGCAGCCGAGGCGTTCGGCGGCTGCGGTGCGCGCATCGGCGACGGGCCGCACGACGGGGCCGAAGCAGGCCGAGAGCGCGAGGAGGGTGAGAGCACCGAAGAGCGGCGAGAGTCGGAGAGAGCGCATGGGGATTCCTTCGCGTCGTAGGTCGATGGAGGTCAGAGCAGGACGGAGACGCCGAACGAGAACGAGACCTCGAGCGCGTCGTGCCAGAGCGAGCCGGCGGCGCCGCCGGGGATGTCGAAGCGCACGCGCGTCTCGCGGTGCGTGACCAGCAGGTCGCCGGTGACGGCGACGCGATTGGCGATGAGCCCCTCGACGCCCATCCCGACGCCCGCGTGCCAGCCCGGACGCGGCGACAGCGACGTGGTCGTGCGCGAGTCGGCCCAACCGAGCGCGTCGACCGAGAGCCCCGCGACGCCGAGGAGGCGCACGCCGCCGTATGCGAGCGAGACGCCCCAGAACCACGGCAGCCGCGCGACGATCAGCGCGGAGGCGTCGACCGTGGTGTGCGTGTCGAGCCCGATGCTGCGCTCGCCTGCCAGCGACCAGCGCCGGTAGCCGAGACGCCCGCCCACGGCGAACGCAGGCACGAGCGGCACTTCGACCGTCGCGTGGAGTCCCTCGGCGCCGCCTGTCGTCTCTTCCCACGTGGCGGAGCGCTGCTCGTGGATGGTCTCCCACGACTGCACGTTCATCGCGGCCCGCCCGTACGTCAGGCCGACACGGATGCGCTCGAGCGGGTCGCGCTCATCGTCGATGGGCGGCGACAGTGGCTCGGCCACGGGCGCGGGGAACGCGACGGACCACGCCGACGCGCTGAAGGCGGCGTCTTGGGCGTGAATGGATGGTGCAACGACGAATACGGGGATGGAGAGCGCGAGCGCAAACGCGATGCGGGCCAGTGACACGAGAGCCTCCCGGGTGACGACGGGCCGCTCATCGCAAGTCGCTCGGCGTGGTTTCGCGCGCGAACGAAGTTTTCGCGAGGCTCAGAACGCCGGCGGCGGCACGAGCGCGCGCAGCTTCGCGAGCTCCGCTTCCGGGAGCGGCACGGGCGTGCCGACGGTGCGCGCGAGCAGCGTGATCTTCGCGGTGTGCTCGATCACCTCGAGCCGCGCGAGCGCGTCCGCGAGATCGAGGCCGAGCGCGACGGGGCCGTGGCGTTCGAGCACGAAGGCGGGCGCGTGCGGCGCATGCGCGAGCACGGCGGCGGGCACGTCGGCGGTGGTCGGGCTCGCGTACGGCACGGTGGGGCAGCCGCCCGCGAGCGCGACGACGGCCTCGGGGATGAGCAGATCGTCGAGCGAGAGCCCGGCGACGGTGAGCGCGACGGTGTACGGCGAGTGCGCGTGCACGATGGCGCCGAGCCCGGGGCGCGCGGCGTAGAGCGCGAGGTGCAGGCGGATCTCGGTCGAGGCGCGCTGGCGCGGGGAGACGGGCACGCCGTCCGCCGCGCGCACCTTCACGATCTGCGCCGGCGTGAGGCGGCCCTTGTGCGCCATCGTCGGTGTGCAAAGCAGGTGCGTCTGTGACAGGCGCACGGAGACGTTGCCATCCCCGGGCGCCCCATGACCGCGGTCGTAGAGGTGTCGCGTCACGTCGCAGATCGCGCGGCGGAGCGCGGCTTCGCGGCGCGCTTCGTCAGGCGGTAAGACGGCGGTAAGACGCGCGCTCACGAGTCTCCGTAGACGGGGACGAGCGCGCCGCTCGTCACGCGGGTCTCGGCGGCGAGCAAGAACGCGGCGACGCGCGCGACGTCGTCCGTCTTCGCCCAGCGGGAGAAGTCGGCGTCGGGCATGCTCGCGCGGTTGGCGGGCGTGTCCATGGTGCCGGGGAGCACGG
>Ga0172372_10012619_pt1 | contig 10568 bp, 6 predicted proteins | sample LakKiv5m_2_FD_114544 | JGI IMG/M metagenome (GOLD analysis project Ga0172372, IMG submission 114544) | Freshwater microbial communities from Kabuno Bay, South-Kivu, Congo - kab_092012_9.5m | ecosystem: Environmental > Aquatic > Freshwater > Lake | place: Democratic Republic of the Congo... | reverse complement strand
TCGATAGGCCACGTAATAGAGTGTCGGAATGACGACGAGGGTGAGGACTGTCGACACGAAGATGCCAAATATCAAGGAGATCGCGAGTCCGTTAAAGATCGGGTCATCGAGAATGAACAGGGCGCCGCCCATGGCTGCAAGCGCGGTCAGCATGATCGGCTGAGCCCGCGTAATGGCCGAGCCCACGATCGCTCGAGCGAAGGGAAGCCCCTGCGCGATCTGGACGTGAATGAAGTCGACGAGCAGGATCGAGTTGCGCACGATGATTCCGGCCAGTGCGATCATGCCAATCATGCTGGTCGCCGTATATTGGGCGCCCATCAGGGCGTGACCGGGCAGGACCCCGATGATCGTCAAAGGGATCGGTGCCATGATGATGAGGGGGGTCAGGTATGACCCGAATTGAGCCACGACCAGCAGGTAGATCAGTATGAGACCGACCCCATAGGCTGCGCCCATGTCGCGGAAGGTCTCGAACGTGATCTGCCACTCGCCATCCCACTTCAGCGAGTAGCCTCGCCAAGGGTCGGCGGGCTGCCTGACGAAGTACTCCTTAACGGGACCCCCATCGGGCGCGCGGAGCGCGGCGACTGAAGCACGCATCGCGAACATGCCGTACAGCGGACTGTCGACCCGCCCGGCCATGTCAGCGGTCACATAGTTGACGGGAAGCAGATCCTTATGATGAATCGGCTGTTCTCGTTCGCTATCGCTCAGCGTGACGAGTTCACGAATGGGTATGGTCCGTCCGGATGATCCGCGCACACCGAGTTGGAGCAGGGTGTCCAACTCGCCATGACGCTCGGCGGGCAACTGAATCAGGGCGGGTGCCGGATATTTGCTGCCATCGTGCAGCCAGGTCACCTCCTCGCCCGCGAGCCCGGCGCGCAAGGTTTCCACGATGGTCTGCTGGGACACGCCGGCGAGAGCGGCCTTGCCGCGGTCGACGACGATGAGCGTGCGTGGTGCGAGCTCGATACTGCTTTCGTCAACATCAACGACCGATTCGGTTCCTGAAAAAATCTCTCGGATCGACCGAGCGAGCTGCTTGCGGCCCTCCGCGTCGGGTCCATAGATTTCGGCGACGATGGGCGACATGACGGGCGGCCCCGGTGGTACCTCGACGACTTTGAGCCGGGCTCCGTAGCGCGCGGCGATCGCTTGAAGTTCGGGCCGTAAACGGGTTGCGATTGCGTGGCTCTGCTCGCTACGCTGACTGCGATCGACCAGGTTGACCTGGATTTCGCCGACTTCGTTACCCGCGCGCATGAAGTACTGCCGGACCAGCCCATTGAAGTTGATGGGTGATGCGGTACCGGCGTAGGCCTGATAGTTCAGGACCTCAGGTACCTTCGACAGTTTCGTGCCGACTTCGCGCAAGAGGGCTGCTGTTTGCTCAAGGGGCGTGCCGGCCGGCAGGTCGACGACGACCTGAAATTCTGATTTGTTGTCGAAGGGCAGCATCTTCAGGAGCACCCTGCCGGTGCCGGGCAGAGCGATCGAGCCCGCGATCAGTATCATGATCGCCAGACCAAGGAGTAAGCGGTTTCGCCCGCCCCGTTTCGGGTGAAGGAGCGGTTTGAAGAGTGCCTCGAAGAAGCGTGCAGTTCGTCCTGCCTCAGTCGCGTGCGGTGATGCCTCCAGGCCGCCTTCGGCTGCCAGGTGTTTGCCCGCCTCAACGGGTGAGTGGGGCTTCATCCAGATCCGCGCGAGCCAGGGGGTCACGACGAACGCAATGGCGAGCGAGAGCAGCATCCCCATGCTTGCATTGATTGGAATCGGGCTCATGTAGGGGCCCATCAATCCCGTTACGAAAGCCATGGGCAGTAAAGCGGCGATGACCGTCAGGGTCGCGAGAATTGTTGGTCCCCCCACTTCGTCCACCGCACCGGGGATGATCTGCGCGAGCGTCTTGTCCGGGTAAAGGGCTTGATGCCGATGGATGTTTTCGACAACGACAATGGCATCATCGACCAGAATGCCGATTGAGAAGATCAGCGCGAACAGGGACACCCGGTTGAGGGTGAATCCCCAGGCCCAGGACGCAAAGAGGGTTGCGGTCAGGGTCAGGACGACCGCCACACCGACGATCGCTGCCTCGCGTTTGCCCAGCGCAAGAAAGACCAGTGCAACGACCGATGCGGTTGCGAACAGAAGCTTTTGAATCAGCTTTTTGGCCTTGTCATCCGCAGTCTGACCATAGTTGCGCGTCTCAACGATTTCGATATCGTCGGGAACGATCGTGCCCTTGAGGTCTGCCACCCGCTCTGCGATGGCGTTGGCGACTTCGATGGCATTTTCACCAGGCTTCTTGGTGATCGCCAGCGTCAGGGCGGGATATTCTGCGCTTCGATCGCTGTCGCGTGCGCCGTGCCAGACATAGCGCCGGGCGGGCGGGGCGCCGTCCCGAACGCTTGCAACATCTTTCATGAAAACAGGGCGGTCTTTCTGAACGCTGACGACGAGATCGCCAATCTCTGAGGCGCTTTCCAGCCAGGGCCCGGCTTCAATTGCAATGCTCCGCCCCCCCGATAACTGCTCACCAATGGGTTGACCCATGTTGGCGGACCGGAGCGCTGTCCTGAGGTCCGCCACCGTGACTCCTGTGGCAGCCATCCGTTCGGGATCGATCTCGATGATCACGGCCCGGCCGGGGCCGCCGATCGTGCTGACCTCCCGTGTACCGGGGACCCGCTTGATCTCGGCCTCGATGCTGTGTGCAATGCGCTCGAGCTCAAAAGGGCTGGCGAGCGGGTCTCGCCTGAAAAGCGTCAGTGAGACGATCGGGACGTCATCAATTCCCTTTGGCTTGATGAGAGGCTCCATCACCCCCAACCCGCGCGGCAGCCAATCGCTTTGGGCGCGGATCGTGTCGTGCAGACGGACGAGTGCATCGGTTCTCGCGACGCCTACTTTGAACTGTACGGTGATGACGGCCAGGCCGGGCCGGGACACGGACATCACATGCTCCACGCCAGCCATTTGCGACAAGACCTGTTCGGCGGGTGTCGCGACCATCTGCTCGACGTCTCGCACGGCTGCCCCGGGAAAGGGCACGATGACATTGGCCATCGTCACGTCAATTTGGGGCTCTTCCTCGCGCGGCGTCACCATCACCGCAAAGATGCCAAGGAGCAATGCGACGAGTGCGAGCAGCGGCGTGATCTGTGCGGACTGGAACAGGGACGCGATGCGCCCGGAGGGGCCGAGTGAGGCGTCTGATTGGGATGGAGCGGGGTTGATCATGGCGGTGCTCCGATTACCGACGCCGGGCGGCCGCCTGGGGGTCTGCCGCGACCTTGTCGTCGGCCGAGACCCCACTGAGGATTTCAACCCGATCACCCACGGCTCGTCCCAAGCGCACCTGACGCAAGCGGGGTTCGCCTTCCGCGTCGATGACGTAGACCGCAGTCAATTCCGCCCGCCGAATCACGGCTGATGCAGGAAGGGTCAGGCGAGCCGCAGGCGCTGGCCCGTTGGGCTGTTGTACGGCCGGCAACCAGACCCGGGCGAACATGCCGGGCGCGACGCCGGCGGTTCCCTTGGGAAGCCCCAGGCGGACCAGCGCCGTCCGGGTGGCGGGGTCGATGGTGGGCAGGACCTGAACGCTGACCGGCTGCTGAGGGCTCGTTAGTCCGGTAACGCCTGGAATCTCGTAGCGAAGGGTTCCGGCTGCGCCGCTTGCCCGGTTGATGAGCGTTTGCGGAACGGACGCTGTGACGCGCAGGGCAGTGGGGTCATAGAGTGTGACGAGCGGCCGTCCGGGCATGGCCATGTCGCCCAGGGTAACCGGGACTTCATTGATCACGGCGTCGTAGGGGGCCGCAATCACAAAGAAGTCCGATTGGGTGCGGGCTGCTCGAGTCTGTGCCTGCAGTGCCTGAACCTGCGCCTCGGCCGCCTCCCATTGCGCGAGCGCGCGGTCGAGGGCGCCTTGACTGATGTATTTCTGGGCGAACAATTGCTTTTGTCGCTCGAGTTCACGCGCGGCAACTTTGAGCGCAGCCTGTGCGGCCTCGAGTTGTGCGGCAGTGCTGGCCACGTTCTGCTGCGCAGCGCGCGCGTCGATTCTCAAAAGCTCCTGTCCGGTGCGGACCCGATCGCCCACACGGACCGGCAGGCTGACGATGGCCCCCGGGACCTGGCTGGACAGGGTCGTTTGTCGCACGGCCTCGACAACCGCATCGAGTGACAGATCCGCGGGCTTCACGAGCGGTTGCGGCAAAACGGTCGCCAATGTGCTCGTTTGACCAAGGAGCGGCGCTGAGGTCAGCATGACGCCCAGCCCGAGGAATGTTGCGACGATTGGCTTGAGGTAGTGCATTTAATTGCTCAAAAACGTTATTGCGCAAGTGCGTAATTATATAATATTTTCTGATTGATGCAACAATGTGTTGCACGATGCCAGCACGATGGCTTGGCTTATCTGACGTGTGTCATGCAGTGCGTGTTCAGGAGGGGAACGAACGATGGAACATCTCTCGCAGGACGCCTTGGGCGAGATCGCCCGCTACTTCCAGGCTTTGTCTGAGCCCTCCCGCCTGCAACTGCTCAATCTTTTGCGTCAGGCGCCTCGAAACGTGTCGGAGCTGGCGTCGCTGACTGGGCAGTCCAGTGCAAATGTTTCGCGCCATCTCGCTTTGCTTTCGGGCCGGGGCATCGTCAGCCGGGAGGCGAGGGGGGTCAGCGTCTATTTCAGAATCGCTGATCCTGCGATTTTCGAGCTGTGTGACCAGGTCTGTGGTCAGATTGCTCGACGCTTCGAGGCGGTTGCCAGACAAGGTGCTGCGTTCGCTGGGACGGCATCGAGTACGGCGTCGGCGGCCGGCCGAGCTGGACCGGACATGGATGATTGAGCGGTCAGCGGGCGCTTGGGCCCGTTGTCCCGGCGCCGATGCTCATGGAGTCAGCGGACGAGTCGCCGAGCATCCTCGCCCAAAGCCAGGGCAGGGCTGAGGATACGGGCGGTCGGCTCCGGGAATTGCGGACGGCCACCACGGGTGTACCGGGCGGACCCAGATCGAAGCGGAAGGAGTAAAAGGGCTCCTGCCCCATCCGCAGGTCGGTAATGTGCAGGCGTCCGTCGCGCGTCTCCATGCTGTAGAAGCCTTTGCTGAACGCTGCGACACGGGCTGCTCCGGGATGCTGGTCGGCGTGCTGGGTAATGAGTGCTGCACCGCGTTCATGAGCCCTCCAGTCCTGCACAGCCTTCTGCCGATCGAACAATGAGTACCAGGCTTCGTAGTAGTGGCCATCCGTAACCAGCACCAGGCGCCACAGCACGGTGGTAAACGGGCCTGGGGTCACGAGCAGTTGCCATGGCTTGTCTTTGACATCGATCGGTAGGGACTGCCGGGCGGTGTGGGTGACATATTGCTGAGCCACCGCCGACCAGGCCAGGTACAGGCAGGCGACTGCAAGCCCGATCTGGTTCGCCCGCATTCGGTGCTTCGGCTGTCGATGGAGTCCCGCGCAAGCGAGTCCAAGGATCAAGGGTAGTGTGAACAGGGGGTCGATGATGAAGATGCTGCCCAAGCCGAACGGGTGATCGCTGAACGGCTGCAGCAGTTGGGTCCCATACACGGTGAACCAGTCGAGCAAGGGGTGTGTGAGCAGCGCGAGGCTCATCGCCAGCCACCAGCGTGGGAACAGGCTGGGTTCGCGGTGAATGCGACTGATCAGCCAGGCGAGGAGCGGTGCAGCGAGCGCAAGAAAGATCAGCGAATGGCTCTCTGCCCGGTGGCGGACCATGTTCAGGATCGCGTCGCCGAAGTCGATGAAGGTGTCGAGGTCTGGCAGGGTGCCCGCCAAGGCCCCCCAGAGTACTGCCCTCCGCAGACTGACCCGCGAGCCCATCGCCGCCAGGCTGACCGAGGCGCCCAGCGCGATTTGAGAGAGTGAGTCCATGAACCGTTCAGAGATCGTTCAAATCGGTCCGGGGCGGGTCAGAAGGTTCGAACGGCCATCAATCCTGAGCAGCGCGGCTCGCGATCCGGGCGTCGGCGCTCCAGGCGCCGCCGCCCAGAGAGGCAATCATCATCAAGGCGCCGACGATCGCGATGTTCTTGAAGAACATCAGTTGCTGTACAAATTGCTGGTCGGCTGGCACAGCCCAGAACGGATGAAACAACATCGATGCGACAAAGGTAAAGAGCGCGAGGAAGGCTGCTGCCGTTTTGGTGCGCAGTCCGATCAAGAGGAGTGCTCCGGCGATCAACTCGATCGCAATGGCCGCGACGACGTACAACTCGGGAAACGACAGGCCCGTTGATCCGACGAACTGCTTGGTCCCTTCGAAATTCATCAGTTTTGAGAATCCGGCGGGCAGAAAAAGCACGGCGATCAGGATGCGACCGGTCATCGAAAAAAGCGGGTTGTATTCGGATTTCACGGGAGGATCTCCTTTTATGAGCAAGGCATGATTATCGACGAGGCCCGATCACCCCTCGCGCGCCCAGGACTACTTTGCTCGACTACTGCGCGGTGTGTCCCATTAAGTACCGATTGGTCAAGGGACCTTGCGTCGCCGCCCGACGGCGTGTGATCCCATCTTCCTCAAGTGCGGAATGCGTGAGCCCGCCAGACTCGGTCGGCCGTGGCAGCATCATCATCTCAGAACGAGAAGGCGGCCGGTCCGATGCCAGGCGACGCACCTGATGCAAGAGGGGTTTTTCATTGAAGGAAAGACTGTGAAGCATTCTTCAACATTGCTGGTCGGGCGATTGCCCCGAGTGGCTGCGGCCTTGGCTGCAGCCTCGATTGTGGCCTCGGTCGGTGCGACCTCGTCCGCGCAGGGCGGCGCGACAAGCCCCGAGCCACTTCGGCTCGCGCAGGCGTCGCCCGGTGACGAGCCGATTTTTGGCAGCCAGATCATGACGACCGAGGAACAGGACGACTACCGTGCGCGCTGGCGTGCGGCTGCAACCGATCAAGAGCGTGACCGAGTCCGTAGCGAGCATCACGAAAGGATGAAGGATCGTGCGCGCGAGCGGGGCGTCACACTACCCGACGAGCCGCCCCCTCGGGGCGGAGGGATGGGTCCAGGGCCGGGGGCTGGGCCCGGGCGCCGCTGAGTTCAGGCGGCAAGGACCTGCTCGTCTAGTTTGCCGATCAGGTCCTTGATCCGTGTCAGAACGGTTTCCTGCCCAACTGGGGGCTTAATGCCTTGGCCGGGGCGCAAGTTGATCAGTCAGCCGAAGGCATGCTGGCAATGATCTGGGCGACTGCGGCGGTGAGCCGCTTTGCATAAGCGATATGAAGAAACTCGTTGGGGCCGTGGGCATTACTGTTGGGCCCAAGCACCCCGCAGACCATCATCTGAGCGGTCGGAAAGCCCTGGCTCAGCAAGTTCATCAGCGGAATGGTACCACCTTGACCGATGTATCCCACACCGGCCCCGAATTGGGCCCGGCTGGCGGCGTCGAGCGCCTGCTTGAACCACGGTGCGGTATCCGGCGCATTCCAGCCGCTTGAAGTGCCCGAAGCCTCGAAGGTGACCCGCGCCTGGTAGGGGGCGTTATCCTCGAGGAGCGTCTTGAGCGACTGAACCGCTTGCCCAGCGTCAATCAGCGGGGGCAGCCTGAGGCTCAGCTTGAAAGCCGTGTAGGGTCGCAGCACATTGCCCGCATCCTTGAGCGCGGGGAAGCCTTCGGCACCGGTTACGCTGAGCGTGGGTGTCCAGGTGCGGCGAAGGAGCGCATCGACCGGGTCCGTGGTGGTGGGGAGGGCAAGGGTGCTTGCGCCGCCACAGTCGTGGTGTGCCCATGGAAATCGCTTCCAGGTCAGGTCACCCAGGATGGCCGCAGTGTCTCGCGCCTGATCAACCCGAGTGCCAGGAATCGCGCAATGGAAGTCCGGCGGCAGCAGACGCCCCGTTGCGCTGTCCTCGAGTCGATCCAGCACGTGGCGAAGAATGCGGAAGCTTGACGGAACCAGGCCCGATGCGTCGCCGGAGTGAACGCCCTCGGTGAGAATTTCGACCTTGAGTGTGCCGCTGATCATGCCGCGCAGACTCGTTGTCAACCACAACTGATCGTAATTGCCCGCGCCGCTATCCAGGCAGATCACCAGTCCCACATCACCGAGTCGGCCGCGCAATGTATCGATGTAGGGCAGCAGGTCGGGCGAACCGCTTTCCTCGCAGGTCTCGATCAGCCCGACGATTCGGGGGTGCTCGACCGCCTGCGCCTTGAGCGCCTGAATGGCCGCGATGGCCGCGTATGCTGCGTAGCCATCATCTGCCGCGCCCCGCCCGTACAGCCGACCGTCGATCAGCTTGGGTGTCCAGGGCCCCAGGCCACGGCGCCAGCCCTCGAACTCGGGTTGCTTGTCAAGGTGACCGTACATCAGCACAGTGGGGTGGCGAGCGCTGTCTGCACGCGTGCCATCGACCTCAAAAAAGAGAACCGGTGTGCGGCCCGGCAAGCGGACGACCTCGAGCCGCAACCCGGCGACCTGTTGACCGAGGATCCAGTCTGCCGCGTCCTGCACCACCCGTTCGAGCAGGCCTGTTTTCGACCAGTCCGAATCGAATAGTGGCGATTTGGCCGGAATCGCGATGTAGTCAGTCAGTCGGGGAATCAATTCGGTATCCCACGCAAGCGAAACATGATCGAGTGCGGCGGCGGCGTCCAGATTGGGGACTCGAGCATTCATCTGTGGATTCCTCCGAAATAGAAACGGCAGTTTAAAGGGCGTGAGGGGGGCGCCTAGCGCAGCCAACGGATGGTGTTTCGCAAGGTACCAATCGTCGGACAGATGACCTCTACGACATCGCCGTCCTTGAGCGCGGGCACGGTCGGCCCGTCACAACCGAACCAGATGACGTCACCCGGGTGGAGTGTGACGTACTGGCTCATGCGGGAAATGTAGTGCGCGACACCAAAGACCATTGCGGACGTGTTGTAGAGGGATGCCCTTTCGCCATTGACGCGCACCTCGATGTCCTGGTTCATAGGATCGATGCCACTGACAACGACCGGCCCCATGGGCTTGAAGGTGTCCGCGTTTTTGCCGCGCCACATCGTGCGGTCGTTGAACTGCCAGTTGCGCTCGCTGAGATCATTGCCGAGCGTATAACCCGCCACGCAAGTCAGGGCCTCGTCTTCGCTCAGGTTGCGCGCCTTCTTTCCGATCACGGCGACCAGCTCGCCTTCGAAGTGCAGGGGGCCTTTTGCGTCGGCGGGCACGATCACCTCGCTTTCGTGGCCGGTCAGCGCAGCGACTGATCGCTGGCCGATATCGGCCTGAGGCGGGACCCCCATGGATTTATTGAACTCACGGTTGGCCCATTCGATGTGCTCGCGGAAGTTGAGGCCGGCAGCGTAGAAGTTGGGCGGGACCACGGGCTCAAGCCATCGCGCGCCGTCCACCGCCCGGGACTCGCCGGTTTGCGTTCCGCCCTCAAGGGGCGAACGGTCGAGCAACATCAGACTGTTGCCGTCGATCTCTGCGAAGCGGGCTTGCCCGTCCTGTTCGATTCTGCACCATCGATTCATTGCGGCCTCCGTTGAGAGAGGTGATTCTAGCGAAGCCGGCCGGCCATTGCGCGGTGCGCGCTCGGATTGACGATACGTGCCCAAGCGAGGACACTCGCGAGCGAGCCCAGCTGGTGCGCAGCCGGCCGCGTTGATTTCGACAATAGAGGATTCGCATGGCGACCAAAAAGCCGAATTTCCTGGTCATTTTGATCGATGACCTTCGCTTTGACGAGTACGGCGCGGGCGGGCATCCGTACATGAAGACGCCCCATATCGACCGCATCGCTCATGAAGGAGCGATCTTTAACCGCGTGTTCCACACCACGCCAATCTGTTCGCCCAACCGTGCATCGATTGTGAGTGGGCAGTATGCCAGCCGCCACGGGATCATCGATAACGTCGCGCGCGATGCAATGAGCCATCGACTACCCAACTATCACCTGGAACTGCAGCGCCTGGGCTACCAGACAGCCCATATCGGTAAGTGGCACATGGGCAATGACGGCAAGCCCCGTCCAGGTTATGACTACTGGGTGGCGTATGACGGCCACGGCAAATTGATGAACCCGGTTCTCAATCATGATGGTCATTACCGTCAGCACGAGGGCTACATCACCGACATCATGAATGGCCTGGCCGTTGATTACCTTAAGAAGAAGCGGCCGGGTAACAAGCCGTTCGCACTCTTCTTTGCTCACAAGGCCGTGCATCCCGATGCCGAGCAGGCCGCCGACGGCACGCTGAAGATCTCTGCTCAGGGCGGCTACGTGGTCGCAGAGCGGCACCGCGATTTGTACAAGCGGGCGATGTTCACACCCAGGCCGAACGTTCTCTCACCGGCGGAAGTGGTCAAGATGAAGCCCGCCTGGGCGGAATGCTTCGAGCTGAAGAAGGGGCAGACCTCCAAGGCGATTCTGAAGGCCTTGAACGCAGGCACGCAGGAGGAAATTCGTTTGCGGGCCCGGATGATGGCAGCGGTCGACGAGGGTGTGGGCGACATCCTGAAAACGCTCGAGGAAACGGGCGAGCTCGACAACACCTGCATCATCTTCCTGGGCGATAACGGCTACTTCTTTGGCGAGCACGGCC
>Ga0172372_10012618_pt1 | contig 10569 bp, 8 predicted proteins | sample LakKiv5m_2_FD_114544 | JGI IMG/M metagenome (GOLD analysis project Ga0172372, IMG submission 114544) | Freshwater microbial communities from Kabuno Bay, South-Kivu, Congo - kab_092012_9.5m | ecosystem: Environmental > Aquatic > Freshwater > Lake | place: Democratic Republic of the Congo... | reverse complement strand
CGGCCAGGACCCACACGACCGGGAGACCGCGCGCCCGACACACCTCGAAGACGTAGCGGTCCCGGTCGCGGAGCGCGTCGTGGTCCAGGTCCAGCGGGCTGTAGGGGTCTTCCTTGTAGGGGTCGGCGCCGGCCTGGTAGAAGAGGAGCTCCGGGCGGGCGCGGTCGATCGCCGGGCCGAGGTGCTCGGCGAGGAGCCCCAGGTAGGCGTCGCGCCCCGCGCCGTTGGGCACGGGCACGGAGCGCGCGTTCTCGGTGTCGGGCGTGCGCTCCGCGGCGACGTCCCGGTAGGCCTGGTTGGCCTTGTACCAGTTCCCGTAGATCGACACCTGGTGCAGCTCGGGGCGGGTGGCGCAGAGCGACGCGGTCCCGTTCCCGTAGTGCAGGTCCATGTCCAGCACGAGCGCGCGCCGGAGCCGCCCCTCCGCGCGGAGCCGCTCCCAGGCCACCACGAGGCCGTTGAAGGTGCAGTAGCCCTCGCCGTGCTCGGCGTGGGAGTGGTGGAAGCCGGAGGCGAGGTTCCCGGCCACCCCCGCGTCGAGGGCGGCCGCGGCGGCGGCGATGGTGCCGCCGTTGGTCCAGCGGACGGCTTCCGCCAGCTGGGGCGACCAGGGGAACTTCTGGGACTGGGCCAGCTCCCGCGGCTCGCCCGTGTCGATCGCGCGGAGGTAGGCCGCGGTGTGCACCCGGAGCAGGTCCGCGTCGCTGGCCCGCGGCGGCTCGCGGAGGTCCACCGGGAGGCCCGAGGCCTCGATCGCCGCCCGGACGAGCCCGAACTTCCGGATCGGCATCACGTGTTCGCCGAGGTCGGCGAAGTAGCGGGGCGAGTGGTAGACCGGGACGACCATGCTGCCGTCTATCCGGCGGCAACCCCGCCCGGAGTGTCATGGTCTCCCTGTTCGTCGCCGCCAGCATCGCCGCCGCGATGACCGCCATCTTCGCCTTCCGCTTCTCGCGATCGCGCCGGCCCGCGGCCTGGGTGCCCTACTTCCTCCTCTTCCTGGGGCTGGAGTGGGCGGGCGAGCGCTACGTGATCGGCCCGGGGGTGCTCGGGGTCGAGGTGGGGCTGGTGGCGCTCTTGATCACCGCCGCGTTCGGGGTGGCCATCCTGCTCCGCGACCGGTGGGACCCCCGCGCCTGAAGGGCGCGTGGTCGCCGCGGCCCGTCGGGAGCCGGCTCAGAGCGCGCCGACCACCGCCTCGATGTGCGCGAGGGCCTCGGCGGCGTGGCGGGGCGCGAAGACGAGGGCGGGCCGGAAGCGGATCGAGCGCTCCCCCGAGCCGCCCGCTTCGACCCCTCGGGCCCGCAGTCCGGCGATGACCCGGTCGCGGGTGGCGGTGTCGGGGAGGTCCACCGCGGCGTAGGTCCCGACCCCGCGAGCCTGCGAGAGCACCGGGTGCCGCTCCCCCAGCTCGAGGAGCCCGCGAACGAGGAAGACCCCGGTGATGCGCGTGTTCTCGAGCAGGTGGTCGCGCTCGACCACCTCCTTCACCACCCCGAGCTGGGCGAGGCGGAGGGGGTCCCCGAGCCAGGTGTTGAAGATCCGGTACGGCTCGGCGGGGGCGAGCTCGGGCCGCCCGAAGTAGCCGCCCACCTGCATCTTCTTGGAGAAGGTGACCAGGTCGGGCGGGTCGTCCAGGTTCCAGGCGGTGTGGGCCCACCAGGCCCCCGTGGCCCCGCCGCCCGTCTGCACCTCGTCCACGATGAAGCTGACCCCGTACTTGGTGCAGGCGCGGCGCAGGCCGCGGAAGAACTCGGCCGAGGCGTGGCGGTCCCCGCCTTCGCCCTGGATGGGCTCCACGATCACCGCCGCCACCTCGTCGCGGTTCAGGCGCAGGAGCTCGTCCACCTGGGCGAGGGCCTTGGCCTCGGCGGCGGCGTTCTCCCGGGCGTGGGCCTCGAGCGGGAAGCGGTTGGCCGGGAAGGGCACCACCGGCCACTTGAACGCGGGGAAGTCGAGCTTGTGGATGGCCTTGGACCGGGTCGCGGAGAGCGCGCCCAGCGACCGGCCGTGGAACCCGCCGGTGAAGGACACCACCTTGAACCGGTCCACGTCGGCCTGCCGGTTCTCCATGACCGAAACCTCGTCTTGCGGCGTCCAGCGGGCCCCGCCCCGGCGGCGCCGCGCCAGGCGGATGAACGCCGCCTTGAGCGCGTTCTCCACCGCTTCGGCCCCCGTGGTGACGGTGACCACGTGACTCATCCCCGGAGGGGCGAGGCCCATGAGGGTGTGCTCCACCAGGTCGACCCACTCCGGGGAGGGCGCGACCCCCAGGGCGGGGCGGAACCCGGCGCACCAGTCGAAGCGACCCGAACGCCAGGCGTGAAGGAGGTCCGGGTGGTTGTAGCCGAGCGGGACCGCGGCGATGTGCCCGTAGAGGTCCAGGAGCACGTTCCCGTCCACATCGACGAGGTAGTTCCCGAAGGACCGCTTCGCGTCCTGGTAGAGGTGGATGGGGCGGGCGTCCTGGAAGCGCATGTGCCGCGCCCGCAGCGCGTCGGAGCGCGGGCCGGGGATGGGGGTGAGCACCGCGGCGTGGGCGGGCTCGGCCGGGAGGGCGGGTGCGGGGGTGGCGGGCAGGTCCACGTGGGCTCCGGGGATCCACGCGAGGCGCATGGCGGCGCGCTCCGCGTCGGGATCCGGCAAGGGGTGGGGGACGGCCCAGTGGGCCGGGTAGAGCGGGAAGGCGGCCGAGCGGAGGAGCGGGTCCAGCCGGGCGATCTCGGCGGTGCGGCGCGGCAGGGGGAGGAGGGGGACGGGGTCTTCGGGGTACAGCGCCAGGGCCCCGAGCGCGTGGTCCCGGATGGGCGCCAGGTCCTGCGGCCGGCAGTGCCCGGCGTGGATGGCCTGGAGGTGGTGGACCACCGCGGTGAGGCGGGCGCGGGAGACGTGGGTGGCGTGGTCGTCGCCGACGAGGCGCAGCACAGCGAGGAAGGGGAGGGGTTCGGGCTCGACGCCGAGACGGTCCAGGTCGCGGAAGTCGGGCTGGGCGTAGGGCAGCGCCGCCGGGGGGACCACCGAGTAGCCGGCGTTCCCGTAGGCGAGGAAGCGGACCACCGCCTGCCGATCGCCCGGGGCGGCCATCTCCATCTCGGCGCAGAGCGTGAGCTCCCAGTCTGCGGCGGCGTCCACCTCGGCCGCGGCGCGGCGGGCCAGGTGGACCGGAACGGTGCGCAGGAGCGCGGCCACGCCGGTGCGGCGCCAGGGCGGGTGGACGAGCGAGTGGGAGAGGAGCACCACCACCCGCTTCGCGGCGGCGTCCCAGGTCACGAAGCAGTCGCGCACCCCCGCCACCGCCCCGTCCGTGTCCCGGACCAGCACCAGGTGGTAGCGGGTGCGGATCGGGATGGAGCTCGGGGTCTGCGAGCTCCGGAACCAGGCCGCGAGGGTCTCCCGACGCTCGATCTCCCCGTCGGGACCGAAGGTCGCGGCGAGGTCGTCGTAGCCGAGGGTGAAGTCGGCGTCGGTGTCGGCCAGCTCGACGGTGAACCGCGCCAGGGCGTCCTCGACCTTCCGCGCCGACTCGGCGGGGTGGGCGTCGGCCCGATCGAGCGTGAGCTTCACGCCTTCATCTCGGAGGCCACGAGGTCGAAGACCGCCAGGGCCTCGTCCACCTCGGCGTGCGTGGTGATGAGGTGGGGGCGCAGCCGCACCGAGCGGGCGCCGGTGTAGGAGGCGAAGACCCCGTGGGCCAGGGCGCGGCGGTTGAACTCGTCGCGGAGCGCCGGGCTGGGCAGGTCGAAGGCGAGGAGGAAGCCTCGGCCGCGGGCCTGATCCAGGAGGCCCGGGTGGCGGGCCACGAGCTCCTCCAGGCCGCTCAGGAAGTGGACGCCGACGCCGGCCACGTGTTCGCAGAGGTGGGAGCGCTCGACCTCGCGCAGGGTGGCCAGGGCCAGGAGCCCGCGGGCGCGGTCGCCGTTGCGGGTCTGGTACATGCGACCGAACTGCGTGATGTCCCAGGGCTCGCGCGCGAAGAAGCCGCCGAGCTGCATCTTCTTCCCGAAGGTGACCAGATCCGGGGGCTCGGGGAGGTCGAAGTGCTCGTGGCACCACATCTTCCCCGAGATGGCCACGCCGGTCTGGACCTCGTCCAGGATGAAGGCGGCCCCCGCGGCGTGGGCCCGGGCCTGGACCCCCCGGTAGAAGGCAGCCGAGGCGTGGCGGTCGCCGCCCTCGCTCTGCACCGGCTCCACGATCACCGCCGCGACGCGACCGCGGTGGGCGTCGAGCACCTGCTCCAGCAGCTCGAGGGAGCGCGCCTCCTCGGCGGCGTTCTCCACCGCGTGGGCGTCGAGCGGCCAGCGGGAGGCCGGGTAGGGCACCTGCGGCCAGGGGAAGGCGGGCAGGTCCGCCTTGTGGATGAGCTTCGAGTGGGTGGCGGTCATGGGCCCGAGCCCGCGCCCGTGGAAGGCTCCGGAGAAGGACACGATCACCGCGTCGGTGCCGGCGTTGTCCATGATGCGCGCCTGCTCCTCGGGGGGCAGCTCGAGCGGGTTCGTGGGGCGGCCCGTCGCGGCGCGCCGCCGCTCGCCGTGCACGATGAACGCCGCCTTGAGCGCCGACTCCACGCCCTCGCCGCCGGCGTCCACGCAGTACATGCGCGCGAGCCCGGGCGGGGCGAAGCGCTCCTCCACCGCCTCGACGAAGTCGAACCAGGTGTCCGTGGTGAGGAAGGGGGTGGACGTGGGGTTGGCCGCCGCGTGGGCGAACATCTCCGAGCGCGCCATCTGCAGGAGGGCGGGGTGGTTGTACCCCAGGGCGCCGAGCGCGAACGAGGCGGACATGTCGAGGAACACGTTGCCGTCCACGTCCACGAGCGAAGTCCCCAGGCTGGCGGCGTCGTCCACCACCATGGAACGGTACACGTGCTGCATGTCGAAGCGCCCCCGCGCCATGAGCGCCCGCGCGCGCGGGCCGGGGAGGGGGGTGTGAACCTGGCGGGGGGGGCCGACGGGGCGCATGGGGTGGGCCTCTCCGGGTTCCCTATCGCTGGCGCCCTTCCCCGGCTCCTCCTGTTCCGGTAGGGTCGTGGGGCACCCGGAGTCATGATGCTGCTGTCGATCGGAGCTGTACTGGCCATGGACGTGTGGGGCGGGACGGGCGTGTCCACGGGGGTGATCGCGGACCAGGGCTGGGGTGCGGCGCCCTCCCAGGTCGAGCTCGACCTCCGCTTCACCGGGGAGTCGGTCGGGCTCCGCCTCGACATCGACGTGCACCTGGACCCGAACACCGGGACGGTGGTCACCCCCTGGGTGCCGGAGGAAGCCCACCTCTCGCTCGCCGGGGAGCGCTTCGGCGTGCTCCTCGGGGTGGTGAACCCCGCGATCGGCCTCCAGGTGTGGGACGAGTGGGGCAACTACCTGCCCACCTACTCGAACTCCTGGGCCTTCCAGCCGGCCCAGGTCGTCGGCGCCATCCCGTCGCTCACCGTGGCGGAGGGCTCCGACGTGTTCCTGTGGGGCGGCTACGACCCGGTCTGGGCCGCCCCCACCGTGGGCGGCGGGTTCGCGTCCGAGCAGGACGGGTACGGCACCTGGAGCGGCGTGTTCGTCTACCCCGGGCTGGACTGCGGGGGCTCGGCGGGCACCTACATGGGCGCGGTGGCTTCGTTCGAGGCCTACCTCTCCGACGCGGTCACCATCGCCGTGGACGGCACGGGTGGCCTCGCCTGCGGCTCGGGCTTCGCGAGTGGTCAGCTCATCGGCAACCTCCTCCCCTCGGCGGTGATCTCGCCGTCGGTGCGGGTCGAGGGCACGATGGACGGCGACGGCTTCCTCACCGGGAACACCTGGGCGGTGGGCGCCGGCGCGCGCGCCTACCCGGTGGAGTGGCTGTGGGTGGGCACCGAGCTGAAGCAGCAGTTCGCGGGCGGCGAAGGCCACCCGGTCTTCGCGCTCATGGCCGGGGTCTTCCCGCCCGAGCCGGAGTAGCGACTCAGGGACAGTTGGCGAAGTCGGGGTCGTCGGCCGGATCGGGGATCAGCACCACCTCCACGCAGCCCTCGGCCCGCCGGGGCGGCTCGCCCTCCGCGTCGCTGACCGACGCGCAGATCCGGGCCCGGTCGCACACCCGCCAGTCGGGGGGGGACTCGCTCTCCGGCGTGTTGGGGTCGTCGTAGGGGAGGAAGCCGAACAGGCCCGAGAGCTCCACGCGGCACGCGGTCGGCTCGCCCACGTGGAGCGAGTAGGAGAGCTCGGCCATCACCTCGCCCCGGGTGAGGTCCTCCAGGGTGACGTCCAGGACCACGTCGGGCCCGAGGTTCACGAGGCCGAAGGAGAGCCACACGTGCCAGCCGCCCTGCGGACCGTGGACCATCACCACCTCGTCGCCCTCCGAGGCCGGGACGTGGGCGGACTCGCCGGTGCCGAGCTCGACGGCGCTGGGGAGATCCGTGCAGTCCACCGGAGTGGAGTCGTCGGGGGGGACGAGGGGGCACCCGAGGAGGAAGAGGAGCATGTCGATGCGGTCGTGCCCGATGCCACCATAGCCGCGCCCGCCTGACCCCGCCTCCGGTCGGATAACGGGGGGCCAGGAGCGTCCCCATGATCACCGGCGCCATCTGGACCGACGGACAACGGCACGCCGCCGCGAGTGGCGAGACCTTCACCACCATGGAGCCGGCCTCCGGCAAGCCCCTGGCGCTCCTCGCGCGCGGTGGGGCGGAGGACGTGGACCGCGCCGTGGCCGCCTGCCAGCGGGAGCAGGCCCGGTGGGCGGCGCGCGACCCGAACGAGCGGGCCCGCATCCTCTGGAAGGTGGGGGAGCGCATCCTCGAGAAGCTGGACGACCTCGCCCGGCTCGAGGCCCAGGACTGCGGGAAGCCGCTCACCAACGCCCGCAGCATCGACGTGCCCCGCACCGCGGACACCTTCTTCTACTTCTCCGGCTGGGCCACCAAGCTCGGGGGGGAGACCATCCCGGTGCGCGGGAACGTGCTCAACTACACGCTCCGCGAGCCCCTCGGCATCATCGGCGCCATCGTGCCCTGGAACTTCCCGCTCCTGTTGGCGGCCCGGAAGATCGCCCCGGCCCTGGCCGCCGGGAACGCGGTGGTGCTGAAGCCGCCCGAGGAGGCGTCGCTGTCCTGCTTGGCGCTGGGCGAGATCCTGTGCGAGGCCGGCGTCCCACCCGGGCTCGTCAACGTCGTCCCCGGCTTCGGGGAGGAGGCGGGCGCCGCCCTGGTGGACCATCCGTCGGTGGCGAAGATCAGCTTCACGGGGGGGACCGACACCGGGCGGCTGGTGATGCGGAACGCGGCCCGTACGCTGAAGAAGCTCTCCCTGGAGCTCGGGGGCAAGTCGCCCAACCTGCTGTTCGCCGACGCAGACGTGGAGGCCGCCGCCCGCGCGGCCGTCAGCGCGATCTTCTACAACCAGGGGCAGCTCTGCACCGCCGGGTCGCGGCTCCTCGTCGAGCGCAGCGTCCACGACGAGGTGGTGGAACGGGTCACCGCGGGGGCCCGAGCGCTGGTCGTCGGGGACCCGCTCGACCCGAAGACCCAGGTGGGCCCCCTGGTGAGCGAGGCCCACCGCGACCGGGTGGTGGGCTACATCGAGGGCGGCGAGCGGGAAGGGGCGCGGCGGCTCGTGGGCGGGAGGCGCGAAGGCGCTGGCTTCTACGTGGAGCCCACCGTCTTCGACGGCGTGCACAGCGGCATGACCCTGGCCCGCGAGGAGATCTTCGGGCCGGTCCTGGCCGTGCTCCCCTTCGACGACGTCGAGGACGCCGCGCGCGTCGCCAACCAGTCGGAGTTCGGCTTGGCCGCCGGGGTGTGGACGCGGGACATCGGGCGGGCCCATGCGCTCGCGGCCCGGCTCCAGGCCGGCACCGTGTGGATCAACACCTACAACCGCTTCGACGCCGCCTCGCCCTACGGCGGGGTGAAGCAGTCCGGCTTCGGTCGCGAGAACGGGAGGGCCGTGCTCGACGAGGTCACCCAGCTCAAGAGCGTCTGGGTGGGGTTGTAGCCGTGAGCGCGCCCCGCCCCTACTACCTCGCCAACCGGCCCACCTCGGGTCCGGCCACCCTCCCCGTGCGCGAGCCCGGCACCGGGCGGGTCTGCGCCGAGGTGGCCCTCGCCGACGCGGCCGCCATCGAAGCCGCGCTCGCCGCCGCCGACGCCGCCGCCGGGCCCATGCGTCGGCTGCCCACCTACGCCCGCCGGGCCGTGCTGGACCACTGCGTCGGCCGCTTCCAGGCTCGCGCCGCCGAGCTCGCGGATCTCCTGTGCGCCGAGGCGGGGAAGCCCATCCGGGACGCCCGCGGCGAGGTGACCCGGCTGGTGGACACCTTCCGGGCGGCCGCAGACCTGTGCGGCAAGCTGGACGGGTCGGTGATGGACCTGGACATCGCGCCGCGCGCCAAGGGCTACCGGGGCCAGTGGCGGCGGGTGCCGGTCGGACCGGTCTCGCTCTTCACCCCCTTCAACTTCCCGCTGAACCTCGTCGCCCACAAGGTGGCGCCCGCCTTGGCGGTGGGCTGTCCCTTCGTCCTGAAGCCCTCCCCGCGTACGCCGCTCGGGGCGCTGGTGATCGGCGAGATCCTCGCCGAGACGGACCTGCCCCCGGGCGCGTTCTCGGTGCTCCCCTGCCAGAACGAGGACGCCGGCCCCCTGGTGACCGACCCGCGCCTGAAGCTCCTCTCCTTCACCGGCGGGCCGGTGGGCTGGCAGCTCAAGGCCCAGGCCGGGGCCAAGCGGGTGGTGCTGGAGCTGGGCGGGAACGCCGCCTGCGTGGTGTGCGAGGACTGGGACCTCGACGACGCCGTGGCGCGGGTGGCGTTCGGGGCCTTCTACCAGTCCGGCCAGAGCTGCATCTCCGTGCAGCGTGTCCTGGTGCAGGACACCGTCTACGAGCGCTTCGTGGAGAAGCTGGTCCAGGCCACCCGGTCCCTGAAGATGGGCGACCCGCGCGCCGAAGACACCTTCGTGGGGCCGCTCATCGAGGAGCGGGAGGCGATGCGGGTGGACGCGTGGATCGCCGAGGCCGTGATGGCCGGAGGGCGGGTCCTGTGCGGCGGGCGGCGGGACGGGGCCTTCGTGGAGGCCACGCTCCTCGCCGACGTGCCCGAGAGCTGCAAGCTCGTGACCGAGGAGGCCTTCGCACCCGTGGCGGTCATCTCCCGCTTCACGCGCTTCGAGGAGGCCATCGAGGCGGTGAACCGCTCGAAGTACGGCCTGCAGGCTGGGGTGTTCACCCGCGACCTGTACCGGGCCCAGTACGCCTGGGACGAGCTGGACGTGGGAGGGGTGGTGGTCGGCGACGTGCCGAGCTGGCGCGTGGATCACATGCCCTACGGCGGGGTGAAGGCCAGCGGTCTCGGCCGGGAGGGCGTGCGCTTCGCCATGGAGGACATGACCGAGATCCGCCTCCTCGTCACCCGTCCGCCGCCGGGGGCCTGAGCTGTCCCGACGCCTCCGCGCCATCGGCCTCGGGCTCGGGCTGGCGCTCGCCCTGGAAGGGCTCCTCCGCCTGGTGGTGCCCGCCGAACAGCTCGTCTTCTCCTACGAGCGGCCCGACGGCGCCCTCATGCTGGACACCGCCACGGCCACCTACCTGCCGCGCCCGGAGGCCGAGGCGGTGATGCCGGACGGTCCGAACCACTGGCGCTACCGCATGAACGCCGAGGGTCTGCGGGAGGACGCCGAGGTGGTTCGGTCCCGGCCGCCCGGGGGGACCCGCTGGCTGGCGCTGGGGGACAGCTGGATCTGGGGCCAGAGCGCCGACCAGGGCCAGACCCTGGACGCGCAGCTCGAGCGGCTCCTCTCCGGGCCCGGGGCCCCGGTGGAGGTGGTCAACGCGGGGGTCCCGGGTGCGGGCGCCTACGACATGCTCGTGCGCTGGCGCACGCTGCGCGACCGCTGGGAGCTGGACGGGGTGCTCCTGGGCGCGCCCAAGAACGTGGGGCGACAGGCGGCGACCCACTCCGAGCGCGCGCTCTGGCTGCAAGGGGGAGGAGCCCCCTACGTGGACCTCTACCTGTACCTGGGCCTGCGCCGACTGCTGGTCCCCCTCACGCGGGCGCGTCTCCGCGAGCTCGACGCCGACGTCCAGGCCACCATCCTGGCCGACATGGGCACCCTGGCGTCCGAGGCCCGCGCCGCCGGCCTCCCCGTCGTCCTCGGCCTCTGGCCGGCCAACCGCGACGCCGCCCTCGGCCCCGATCCGGGGGTGCCCTACGCGCGCTTCCAGGCCGCGATGGACGCGGTGGGCGCTCGGGTCACGGGGGCGGCGCTACGTTCGCCCAGCTGCTGGGGCTTCCTGGACCTGGGTCATCCCAGCGAGGCCGGCTACCGCGTGCTCGCCGAGGTGCTCGCCGAGCGCATCCGCGGCGGCGCCGACCCCGGTGGGCTCCGGCGCGAGCCCCGCTGCGAGGACGTCCCCGGCATCGGGCCCGCCAAGCCGGACCCGGCGCGCACGCGGGCAGAGGCGGAGCGAACGGCGGGCTAGCTAGCAGGCTGCTGCGAAAGCCGGACCGAGCAGGCGAAGCTCAGCCGGGCCGCGGTTGACGAGCGCGCTCGACGCGCGATTCGCGAGGAAGGAGCGTGTCGAGACACGCGACTGACGAGCG
>Ga0172372_10012615_pt1 | contig 10569 bp, 5 predicted proteins | sample LakKiv5m_2_FD_114544 | JGI IMG/M metagenome (GOLD analysis project Ga0172372, IMG submission 114544) | Freshwater microbial communities from Kabuno Bay, South-Kivu, Congo - kab_092012_9.5m | ecosystem: Environmental > Aquatic > Freshwater > Lake | place: Democratic Republic of the Congo... | reverse complement strand
GTGTTTAGGTAAATACGGACAATGCCTGCATCCACTGCCGCAGCATTGTTTTTTCTTTGCCAAAAAACGCTCAGTAAATACACAAAAACCGTTTTCCCAATAATAATCTTCGTGTTCTTTGGCTTTGTTGAATGTGCGATTTACTCCTTCCCGTGACATTGCTTGAATTTCTTACCACTACCGCAAGGACATGGGTCGTTGCGTCCGACCTTCATTTCATTTTTGATGGGGTTTTGGGTAGGAACTGCGCGTTGTCCTGCCTCAGACGAATTTCCTGAAGTGGTATCTTCTTTAGATGCCACAACTTTAGGGTTTTCACGGCGAGGGGTGTTTCTTGCTTCACTAACTTCACCTTCAGTGTAAATGCGCGTTCTGAATAAAAGTCCGAGTATTTTCTGATTCAATCGCTGCAACATTTGACCGTACAATTCAAAACTTTCAATTTTGTAAATCAAAAGTGGGTCTTTTTGCTCGTATTGTGCGTTGGAAGTACTTTGTTTTAAATCATCTAATTCACGTAAATGCTCTTTCCATTCTTCATCGATAGATTGAAGGGTAACTGACTTTTCAAAATCCCGAACCATAGATTCACATTTAGATTCTAAAGCTGATTTCATGGGCACAGTAACTTGGAAGTTGTGTATGCCGTCAGTCATGGGAACAACTACATTTTCAATTCTATCGCCTTGGGCTTCTCTTATTTGAGCGAATACTGGGAATGCTTGATCAGCCAATTGTTTAGATTTTTCTTGATACTGAGCATTTAGTCCGTCAAATAAAAGATCTACCAATTTCTCTTCCTTACTATTATTGTAAGTGGCCTCATCAAATGGAGGTGCCATTGCAAGTGTGCGAATGACTTCCATTTCGAATTCTTCAAAACTGTAATTGTTATTCTTCGCTTGTGAAACGGTTTCCACGCTCCAGTTTTCCAACATATTGCGTAAATCAATACTCAATTTGTCGCCAAATAAGGCATTTTTACGAATTCGGTAAATGCTGCTTCTTTGCTGATTCATCACGTCATCGTATTCCAACAAACGCTTACGAACCCCAAAGTTATTTTGCTCCATGCGCTTCTGATTGCGTTCGATGGTTTTGGTCATCCATGAATGTTCAATGACATCACCTTCTTTATAACCAAATTTATCCATGAAGTTGGCCACTTTTTCAGAGCCAAAAATGCGCATCAAATCATCTTCCAAGGATACATAAAATCTCGAGGTACCCGGGTCTCCTTGACGACCAGCACGCCCGCGTAACTGCCTGTCAACACGTCTACTTTCATGTCGCTCAGTACCTATGATGGCCAATCCGCCTGCGGCTTTTACCTCATCCGAAATCTTGATGTCAGTACCACGTCCAGCCATGTTCGTTGCGATGGTTACTGCCCCTGGCAATCCTGCATCTGCTACTACTTCTGCTTCTTTTTGGTGTTGCTTTGCGTTCAACACGTTGTGTTTGATGCCGCGAAGTTTTAGCATTCTAGATAGCAACTCACTCACTTCCACCGAGGTTGTTCCCACCAAGACAGGACGCTTAAGTTCTGTCATGGCAACAATTTCTTCGATTACTGCGTTGTACTTTTCACGCTTGGTCTTGTATACCAAATCTTCCTTGTCTATACGGGCAATGGGACGATTCGTTGGAATTACTTTAACTCCAAGTTTGTAGATATCCCAAAGTTCTTGAGCTTCCGTTTCAGCAGTACCTGTCATACCTGACAATTTGTGATACATACGGAAGTAGTTCTGCAACGTGATGGTGGCGTATGTTTGTGTTGCCGCCTCTACTTTTACGTTCTCTTTCGCTTCAATGGCTTGGTGTAGTCCGTCGCTGTAACGACGACCGTCCATCACACGACCTGTCTGCTCATCAACAATTTTAACCTTCCCATCTTGGAGAATATATTCAACATCTCTTTCAAACAGTGTGTATGCTTTAAGAAGTTGATGAACAGAGTGTATTCTTTCGCTCTTCTCAGAGAATTCCTGCATCAAGCGGGTCTTTCTTTGGGTTTTTTCTTCGGTGGATGTTGAGCTGCGCTCGATTTCTGCCATTTCCGAACCCACATCAGGCAAAACGAAGAAAAGAGGGTCTTCGCCGCCTGTTGTAATCATTTCGATACCCTTGTCGGTCAGATCAACCGAGTTGGATTTTTCATCAATGGTAAAAAACAACGGGGCATCTGCTTTGGGCATTTCCTTTTGCTGATCAGCCAAATAATGATTTTCAACTTTAATCAAAAGGCTTCTCATTCCAGATTCGCCCAAGAATTTGATCAAGTTTCTATTTTTAGGTAGCGCTCTATGAGCTCTGAACAATGCCAATCCTCCTTCGCCTTCCAATGGGCCGTCTTTTCCTTCTGCAATGAGACGTTTAGCATCAGACAAGCACTGGGTTGCGTATTTTTTTTGTGCTTCAACGAGGGCGTGAATTCTGGGTTTTAAAACATCAAACTGTTGAATGTCACCGCGAGGGGTTGGACCGCTGATAATTAATGGTGTTCGCGCATCATCAATCAATACAGAATCTACCTCGTCGATGATAGCGTAATGGTGTTTGCCTTGAACCAATTCGTTGGGTTCGTGAACCATATTATCACGCAAATAATCAAAACCAAATTCGTTGTTGGTTCCGTAGGTGATATCTGCTTGGTAGGCTTTGCGACGTTCTTCGCTGTTAGGACGGTGATACTCCAAACAATCGACTGTAAGTCCCAAGAAATTAAAAACAGGCATGTTCCACTCAGCGTCACGACGTGCAAGGTAATCGTTAACCGTTACCATGTGCACCCCACGTCCACCAAGAGCGTTCAAATAAGCAGGGAGGGTAGAAACCAACGTTTTACCTTCACCCGTACCCATTTCGGCAATGTTTCCGCTGTGCAATGCGTAACCTCCAATGAGCTGAACATCGTAATGAACCATGTTCCACTTGATTTTTCCACCGGCGGCAAGCCATTCATTGGCATATTGAACTTGGTCGCCATTTATTTGGATGTGCGGTTTGGTTGTTGCTAATTCTCTATCCAACGGAGTGGCAGTAGCAGTAACTTGGTCGCTTTCAGAAAATCTACGTGCTGTTTCTTTGATGGTGGCAAAAGCCTCGGGAAGAAGTTCCTTTAAAATTTCTTCAAGTTTGGTATCTCTGTTTTTCTCAAGTTCCGCCACTTGTTTGAACAGTTCTTCCTTTTGGTCAATTTCATCGTTGCCCAATTCTTTGATCTGACTTTGAACACCTTCAAGTTGATCGTCTATATCTTTCAAATATTCTGCAATTCTAGATTTGAACTCAACGGTTTTTCCGCGAAGCTCATCATTGCTTAAAGTTGAATAAGAATTGTAGTATTCATTGATGGCGTCTACCACGGGTTGAACCTCTTTCAAGGCTTTCTCGTGAGCACTTCCACCGAAAATCTTAGCGATACCGCCGAATATATTTCCAAACATAACTGAAAAATGCAAAGTTACGGTTTTTTGCCTTGTCATTGAAGTGAATGATAGTCAGTTTTGCCACTTTTGTCGGAAATTATTTTGTTAAATATTCAGTTGTAGTTTTAAACAAATTCTTCAACAATGTGTTTATCCTTCATAGAGTTTTTAGATTCGATGAAAAAGTATGTGTTCTTATTTCTGTTGGGATGTCTTTTCACCGCAGTAACCAATGCCCAAAGCCTGGAAATTAAAGGATTAGTTGTAAATTCGGAAGACAATCTTCCCATTGTAGGGGCCAAACTAAGCATTTACAAAACCGATTATTCTGCTGTCTCAGATAAAGACGGCAAATTCACAATCACCATTAAAGAGCCTGGCTTTTATTCGGTTACAGTCGAAGCAACAGGCTACAAATCTGCAAGTAGTTACGAGCAATTATTTACCTACGATAAGCAAATTCCCATTACCATCGAACTAGTTCGTGAATCGAGTATCGATGCTATTGGCGAAGTCAATATCCGCAGATCGTCCCTACAAAAAAGAAGTGCAGAATCACCGCTTTCATCTCAAGAATTGTCTATCCGTGAAATTGAAAGAAATCCCGGTGGAAACAGAGATATTTCTAAAATTATTCAATCTTTGCCCGGTGTAATCAGCATTCCTGGATTCAGAAACGATGTTGTCATTAGAGGTGGCGCGCCTTCTGAAAATAAATTTTACCTTGACGGAATTGAAATCCCCGTCATCAATCACTTTCAAACCCAAGGTAGTACTGGCGGTCCTGTTGGACTTTTAAACGTGAACTTTATCAAGAGTGTAAACTTGAGCACTGGGGCTTTCCCTTTGAATTACAGCAACGGTTTGAGCTCTGTTCTCGAGTTTCAACAAATTGAAGGGAATAAACAGAAAGGCAAATACCGTTTTACAGTGGGTAGTTCTGACTTAGGATTAACCGCTGATGGACCAATTGGTAAAAAAGCGACCTATATTTTCTCTGCGCGTCAAAGTTATTTACAAGGTTTATTTTCTTTATTAGGACTGCCGTTTTTGCCCAATTTCATTGATTACCAAGGAAAATTGAATGTTGACCTCGGGAAACGCGATAAACTAGCGGTCATAGTGGTGGGTGCTTTTGATTTCTTTAGATTGAATACCGGCGTAAACGACCGTATAACTGATAGCCTTCAGTTGAAATCAAATAAGTATATTTTAGGTTATTTGCCTGATTACAATCAGTGGAATTATGCCTTTGGAACTGTGTATACCCATTTGGGTAAACGCACAAAAACGCAGGTGTTTCTTTCGAGAAACATGCTTTACAATGAAACCAACAAGTACCAAGACAATGATGAAACCAAGAACCTGATTTTAAATTATGTCAGCACTGAAGAGGAAAACAAACTTAGAGTTGAACATTCAGGAAAGATGGGCAGATGGAAGTGGTTGGTGGGCGGTGGCTCAGAATTTGCTCAATACGGAATAGACAATATTGCCAACATTGTGACTCCTTTTGGGGTTCAAAAAATAGATTTTGAAAGCAATTTAGACGGTTTTAAATACAGTGCTTTTGGCAGAATGTCTGGCGATTTTAAAGGGGTATTGGTTTCAGGAGGATTGAGATTCGATGGTGCGAGCTACGGAAAAAACACCCGAAATCCATTGAGTCAGCCTACCGTTAGTTTATCGGCATCAGTTCCTGTGGCAAAGAACATTTATTTCAACGCCAATGTGGGGCAGTTTCATCAATTGCCATCGTATTCAATCATTGGATATAGAGTTGGCAGAGATTTGGTAAACAGAGATAGAATTGATTATATCAGAAACCGCATGGTGGCTGCTGGATTCCAATACAACAAAGGACAGGAAACCAAAATCACCATTGAAGGTTTTTACAAGCAGTATGCTAATTATCCCTTTGCTCTGAACGATAGCATCAATCTGGCCAATTTAGGGGTTGATTTTGCAGTTGTGGGGAATGAGCCTGTGAGTTCTTTTGGTCGGGGACGTGCATACGGTGCTGAATTTTTGATTCAGAGAAGATCAAGAACTGGGTTGTATGGTATTGCGAGTTATACCTTGGCATGGTCACAGTTTGAAGATAAGCGAGGCAAATTTGTAGAAAGCTCTTGGGATTCTCGCCATACGGTGAGTTTGACTGCCGGTAAAAAACTCAAGAAAAACTGGGAAATTGGTGCCAAATGGCGTTTTGTAACAGGTAGGCCTTACACTCCAGACGATATCGCTCGAAGCATGCAAATACAATATTGGGATGTCCGAGGAATAGCATTGCCGGATTACAATCGCTTAAATTCAGCAAGGTTGAGTAATTTCAATCAATTTGATGTTCGAGTGGATAAGGTATGGTACAAGAAGAAATGGTCTTTGGACCTATATTTTGACATTCAGAATTTCTTCAATGCAAAATTCTACGGCCCTCAAACACTAATAGCTGCTCAAGACAATCAGGGTAATTTGATTTCAGACCCTAATAATCCTGGCAGCTATCAGTCAGAATTCCTTCCAAATTCTTCGGGAACAGTGCTCCCAACCATTGGAATTATATTGGATTTTTAATAGTCGTAACTAAAACCAGTTTCGTTAGGGTGGATGCACATGACAGCCACCTTACCGGCTCTATTTACCAATTGTTGGGTCATAGTTCCAATGATCAATTCGCTGATGCCCTTTTCCATGTGTGTCATGGCAACGATTAAGTCTGCATCGGTGATGTTCGCATAGTTATGAACTTCAGTAGCGAAGTTGTCAAGCAATGAATCTTTAAATTCATACATCTTGTAGTTCACTTTATGAGTTTTCATGGCTGACTCCACCAATTTGATGTTTGCCAACATTCTGTTGCTCAAATACTCATCATCAGGACGAGTGTAAACTATGTGTATTTCGGAGTTGAATTTTTGAGCAATGTTGATACCCCAATCAAGTTTTTGACGCGATTCAATAGTTAAATCGAAAGGCATTACAATTTTCTTGTATCCATCGGAAGAAACGGTGGAGTTCTTTACAACAACAACAGGTACTTCAGCATATTGGATGGTACGTGACGCGTTTGAACCCACAATTCTCTCTAAGCCACTGGCACCGTGACTACCCATGATGATAGAATCGTATTTCTCAATGTTTGCAGTTTCAGCGACTACTTTGTAGACCTTACCTGAACCAATTCTGGTTGAAATTTTGATTCCAGTTTCTTTTGCAATGGCTTCTGCACGAACCTGAAGTTTGGTTTGCATAGCATCTTTCAATAAATCTGATTGTGATTTAGAGAAAATACTACCCAATAGTCCTTCTTCGATTACATACATCAAAGTAATCTCATTTTTGTAGGCTTTTGCCACATTAATGGCATGCTTCACCGCGCATTCTGCCACGTCCGAAAAATCGGTAGGCACCAAAATATTGTTGTTGGTTTGTCTTGACATAACTGACTGATTCTAATAATGCAAAGGTACAAACAAAAGTGAGCAGAATCTATGACCTAAGTCATGATTGCTAACTTATTGTTTTATTAATACATAAGAAACAGTTTTGCGACTTCCTGACAATCTTATGTAGTATGTTCCTGGCGCAACATCCCCTACAAATAGAGATTCTCCCGATTGAATGTTCTGGGATATTACAGTTTGACCCAATGGATTTACCAATTCAACTTTTAATAATTCTGTATTATTAAAGGTAATGTTGTCAAATGCGGGATTGGGTTGTGGCTGCCATAAATGAGATTCCAAATCTTGTGTTGAAGTTTTTCCGCAGTATACACCAATGACTTTATTGATTGCAGTATCGCATTTATTGCATGTATCTGTCATGATCAATTTGACCATGTATGCGCCCCAACTTGGGAATTTATAATCAACCACTCTTGATGTTTTTACTACACTGGAACCTTCTATATACCACTTGTATTTTACGCATCCATTAGCAAAATAGGGCGCTTCGAAAATTTTCACGCAAGAATCTTTAGATGAAGTTCCCACACCAAAATCTTTGCCTTGCAGGCTGCACTTATTAACGGGTGTAGTGTCTTTACAATTCACATAAACCGTTTTGCAAATCCATGTATCACAATTCAAACACTCATTTTTCGCCCAGAAACATACATTATAATAGCCGTTTTCTTTGAAAGTATATGTATGATTTGAACCTGTTTCATAGTAAATGACCGTGTTGCCACTCACAATTTTCATCTTTTGAGTGATGCAAGAATCTTTGGGAAGAGTTGATTCAAAACTGTATGTTTTACATTTGTTTCCGTATGCGAAATTAAATTTGCTCCAATCGCATTTGGTTGTTTTGATGCAATCTGTGGTCCACATGGTGCAAATGGTGGTGTCGCAACCCGTGCACAAATTCTTAAAGTTTAAACAAATTGAATACTTACCATTTTGAGTCATGGTGTATTCATAATATCTTGAATTATTGGCCAATGGCTTGATGGTGGTGTTGTTAACCACCGCCGTAATTTGGAAGCAAGAATCGTCAAACTCATTGATGCTTATTTTTAATTTGGGACAAGTGGTCATAACCACCTTGAAGCCCATATTGGTTGGCCAAGTACACTTGGGTTTTGACATACATTCAACCACTGCATACTTCCAGATGGTGGTGTCGCAGCCCGTGCATTTATTCACGTATCTAAATCCAAATAAATAAGAACCGTTTTTAGAAACCCGAGTAACCCAAGCACGCTTGTTTTCAACGATGGTATTTCCCCAAATGAAATCAATTCTGATGCATGTATCTTTGATGGCTGTGGCTTCCATGATGATCTTGCCGCAAGAATCTTTCACGTTGGCATAACTTGTGCTCAATTGATAATTTGACCAATCGCATTTTTTGGTTTGAGTGGAACATTTAACCGTAATGGTTTCGCAAACAGTTTTAGTACAAGAGGTTGTGCTGTTTAAAGTCCATTTTACGGTTACACAGGTTTTGTATGAACCATCTGTGGTGTATGTTTGTGTTGGATCAGCGGTGGTGGCAGTGGAACCGTTACCAAAATCCCATGAATATGTATATTTTATGTTAGAATTGGCGGTGTTTTTTGGAGTGACATTGAATTTGTATTTGCCGCATTTGCTTGTGTCCTTTGTTACGGAAAGAACCACTTTGGTAGTGTCGCAAGGACAAGCTGCAACTTTCACTTGTTGACATATGGTGGTGTCCCACTTTTTGCAATTATTTACAATTTTTAAGCATAGGGTATAAGTTCCACCAGTTGAAAAAGTATATTTTAGACTTGATGTTTTCCCAATGATGCCGCTACTTAATGACCATGTGTAGCTTTCGCAACTATCATAATAATACGGGCTTGCATAAACCGTCAAACACTGAGTTTGAGTTGAAAAACCTACCTTGGTTTGAGCTGTAGACTTTCCTGCAAATATAAATGTTAAAGAAAGTGCTAAAAGTCGTAATATTAATTTCATGCGAATTGTGTTTAATTTATTTGTTATACAAAACTATAAATAAAGACAGATTGAATGGTGATTTCGTTGTATTTGGAAGTGTAAAAAAATCAATGAATTAACATTAACTCTGAAATTATGTGGTCTGATAATAGTTTTCCATTGTTGGTGAGCTGTATTTGGCTGTTTTCGATGGTTAACCAACCTTTTTTTTGAGCTGATTTTAAAAACCTTAAATTATCTCTTTCCCAAACAGTTGATTTTTCTCCCAAATCAGAGGTTTTTAAACCTTCTCGGGTTCTTAATTTGGTCATTATGAGTTCATTGAACCGTTCAATTTCTGATAATTCTTCCGATTCATTGAATGCTGAGTTGTTCATTTCTCCTTCAATGTATTTTGCATTGTTGCTGATGTTCCAACTTCGTATAAACCTTCCATCGAAAGAATGTGCCGAAGGCCCAAGTCCCAAATAAGGAAACCCCTTCCAATAATTGGAGTTGTGCTTAGATCTGTGTCCGGGTTTGCAATAATTGCTGATTTCATAAGCGTCCCAACCAAATTCGAGCATGATATTTTGCAATAGCATAAAATCTTCCGCCATTCGTTCATCAACGGGTTCTGGAACCTGTCCCTTTTTGACTTGATGAGCCAAGGCTGTTTTTGGCTCTACAGTTAATGCATATGCCGACAAATGATTGATTCCAGAATTTAAGGCCCATCGAAGTTCTTTTTCCCAATCATGAAGGGACTTCCAGGGGGTACCATAAATGAGATCTAAGGTTAAATCATCAAATCCTGCTTCAACCGCAAGTTCAACTGACTTTTTAGAATGTTCTGATAGGTGATTCCGGTTCATCAACTTCAATTCATGGTCGTTGAGAGACTGAACGCCAATGCTCAGTCGGTTGATACCCAAACTTAGCCAAGCTTGGAGTTGGTTAGGATTGATGTCTTCGGGGTTACATTCTAGGGTGATTTCTTGAATGTTTTTCAGATTAAATGAAGAGTGCAATGCATCAAAAATTTGTTGAAGTTCATCTGCTTGCAATAGGGAGGGAGTGCCGCCTCCGAAATACACGGTTTCAATCGCTAGGTCTAGATTTTTTTTGCGATGAATTTCTAGAATAAGCGCATGTAAAAATTCATTTTTTAACTTCAGTGAAGTGCTAAAATGGAAGTTGCAATAATGGCAGGCTTTTCTGCAAAACGGAATGTGCAAATAGATGCCCGACATAGTGCGAAGTTATCGTATTTTTGCCAATCTATCTTTTATGAGCTGCAAGTTAAAGTGGGTATTCTTTTGCTTTTTTGGGATGTTTTCAGCCCAAAATCAAAGTTTATTGGCTCAGACTGTACCTTCAGGAGTTTTGGAAGATTCTATCCAAATGATAGATAGCAATATTATAACATACAGTAGGGCAGGATTTCGTTTTTGGGATTCTGTTTCTAAGGATTCAGGATCGGGGAGGTTTAAAAGTGCATTTAATTGGCAAACCCCAACCGATAAAATTGACCGTGTTTATGAACCGTTTTCTCCGTTTGTTCATGAAACCTTTCTGCGAATCTCAAGGGTCAAGTTTTGGTTTTTTGCAATAAGTATATTCATCATTCTTTATTATTTGTACTTCAGAGCTGCTTTTGCCAAGCAATTTCAATTGAGAATGCGGAGTTTCACAAAGCAATATTATTTTGAAGATTTGATGCG
>Ga0172372_10012613_pt1 | contig 10571 bp, 6 predicted proteins | sample LakKiv5m_2_FD_114544 | JGI IMG/M metagenome (GOLD analysis project Ga0172372, IMG submission 114544) | Freshwater microbial communities from Kabuno Bay, South-Kivu, Congo - kab_092012_9.5m | ecosystem: Environmental > Aquatic > Freshwater > Lake | place: Democratic Republic of the Congo... | reverse complement strand
TAATAATACTTTTCCGTCTACTTAATGTTCCTTCAAAAACAAATGAAATATTAAAAAACTTGTCAACCCGAATATAACATCAATTAATAAATATATCCAAGCATTTGTATTGCCTATTATGGCATTATAAGCAAATAAAAAGTATAACAACGCATGAATAGGTCTCAAATTGTTCCACCAAATTTTATCCCCGAAAACCTCAGCACCTGTTTGTCTTGAACCTGTTAAAAAGATGTATGTGAAGCCGATAGCAGGAAGTAGCGCTAAATAGCCCATATATTTTAACCATTTGATGTTCGCATTTTTAGCAATGTATACAAACAGCGACCTAGTTCCTATACATCCTATCAAAAATAATAAATAACGTTTTAAATTTGTATCCATTTATTATACCAACTGAAAATAAATAAATGGATACAATCCAGGATTGTAATAAAATAATAAAAACAACAATATTTGTATTATTTTATATTATTTTATATTATTTTGTTCCACTTTTAAGAAAAGTGGAAAGTTTAATATCTCTTAATAGCTCTAATCGCAGACTGGGCAGCCGCATAATTATCACCGCCAAAAGACCTGTCATTGTATGTCTTGTTAATAGCTTGCTTCTTCTTGAAATTTGTGTAGTCAGAACCATCATAAACGAATTTGCCGTTACATGCCGATGCTGGAACAGCAGGATTCAATTGATTAGGACTATATGTCACAGAAGAATTACACGCATTAGAAATACTTCCAAAACGTTGTCTTAATCCAGCCAATCCAGGTCTGCTCTGAAAACTTTGGCAAGTTCCGCCACAAGAATAATTTAATCTGCTAAGAATATCTCCTGCATTGTTAACTGCTCTAAATGGGCCGACCATGCGTTTAGGATTAGCACTTCCAGAGTAGCTACTTGTATTCCACGCATCTCTTAAATACAATCTAGTTTTTGCGAACTCGTGAGAATTATCATGGTCCACTACAGACTGAGGCATAATGCCTCTTAAACCTCCTCCAAGACTAGGTCTATCTAATCCAGGGTTATTTGATATATATATATTTGTGCTTAATCCAGGGCCATATGCAAATCCACCAGTTGACCATCCGGATTTACCTGTTGCCGATGGTGAAAATCCTGTTCCAATACTGTTAGACATTTATATTATACAACAATAAAAAATAATAATATTTTCTAAAACTCTAACAAGTTATAATAATAATTGTATTTATATTTGTATTTATAACTATGAATCAGTATCGGTCGATTCATTTTGTAATATAACCCAACCATGATGTAAAAAATCATATACATCAGCGGCAACTGTTTCAGGGTCTTCTATAAAAAAGTCATGTCCTAAATCTGGATAAGTTACTGTTTTCACATTTGTTCTCTGGTTTTCTGTTTCCAATATAGTCTTCCACAAAATAAAATTAGGGTCAAAATGAACAATGTTATCCATTTCCCCCCAGAGTAAAAGTGTATGTATATTTTTTGTTGCCAATTGTTTCACTTGAGATTCATTATTATGTAATGGAAACTGTAATAAACATTCCCATAAGGCATCAAATATTTTAGGGTTTTTATTATTTATTTCTTTTAAAGATTTAATAATTTCATCTGCTACATCTGTATTTGAATCAACAAAACATTGAATCCAAGATAATTCTTGTAAAAATATAGCTGGATATTTTATTATTGCTTGTAACCATACAGGACTACTTTTTATCATTTCTAAAACATTGTTATGTAATAGACCTACTGGTGCTAATAATATTAGTGATGCGATTTCTTCATGATACTCATTCGCATATAATGTTGCTAAACAGCCACCCATTGAATGACCTAATAGTATATATTTGTCATGATTAATACCTAAAAATATAATTAAGTCTCTTAATTGCTGAATATGGCTCTCTGCGTTAAAAATATTGTTACTAGGATAATCAGAATAACCGCGTCCAATTAAATCATATAATAATACATTATAACCATTTTTAATAATATTATCAGATAATGAGTCGAATATTTTTGTAAAACCTCCAATACCAGTGATACATATAATTGTTTTGGCGGTTTCAGAATACTCTAATTCGCACTTTTTAAGAATATAATGGGTGCCTCTATATTTCTCTCGTTCCGTCAACATTAATTTATTTGTTAAACTATTTTTATATTCATTTTTATGTATTGTTTATGTATTTGATAAAAAAATATAATAAATTGCTAAATATTATATATTTTTATTTGTTTTATTTTATTTAATTCGTTTTATTTTATTTTATTTTATTTTATTTTATTTTATTTTATTTTATTTGTTTTATTTTTCTGTAATTAATCTCGGAACCACATTCATTGTAGTTAATTCTTGGAACAATAGCTTACACGCATACGGAATCTCAACATACGAAAAGTCTGTTCTGTTGTCACAAGTTCTACAATGATGTATATTGCTTTCATTATTATATGCCGCAACTAGACCACAGTTTTTACAAACGTGAACTGAATATTTGTCAGAAGCATCATACATTCTTCCTCTGGTGAATTTAGCAGCACCGTGAGAAACCATAGCATCTTTTTCCATCTCACCAAATCTTAATCCACCATCTCTGCTGCGACCTTCAGCAGGTTGTCTAGTTAAATTAACCATAGGACCAATAGAACGACTATGTTGTTTATCATTAACCATATGTTTAAGACGTTGATAAAACACAGGTCCCATAAATACATTACATTCAATTTGTTGTCCAGTTAATCCATTATACATCATTTCATTGCCGTGAGCTTCATAACCTAATTCTAATAGTTTCTCGGAAATACTACTAACATTTAACTCACCGAAACTAGTGCCGTCGCCAAATAATCCGAGCTCAACTAATACCTTTCCTAAAAGTGTTTCCTTTAGTTGTCCAATTGTCATACGGGATGGAATAGCGTGTGGATTAATAATAATGTCTGGTCTTGTTCCATTTCGAGTGAATGGCATGTCTTCTTCAGGAATAATATTGCCTACAGTCCCTTTTTGCCCGTGCCTCGAGCTAAATTTATCACCAATAACTGGTTTTCTTAATGCTCTTAATCTCACCTTAGCAAAACTATACCCGTCTCCATTTCTATCAATATAGTTTTTGTCAATATACGTCTCCTCCACTGTTTTGTATATTTTACTTTGGTCTTCATATTTAATAACCTTTGTATGGTCGTTTCTATTTTCCTTAATTGGCGTCACCTTTGCTATAATTACGTCACGATTTTCAACAATAGTGTTTTCAGGAATTACTCCTTTCGAGTTCACTTTTGAATAATTTGCGAACTTCATTCCTTTCGTTTTTGTTTTGTCTGGTTTACAACGAATCTCTTCATCTCCATTTATCTTCTGTTTGTCTTCATCTTTTTCTGTATGATAAATAGTTGTTTGAAATAATCCTCTATCGATTGAACCTTTATTTATTAATACGGAATCTTCCTGATTATATCCAGTATGTGTCATAATAGCAACATTAATATTACACCCTGAAGGAATTTTATCTAATTTTATCAAACTCATAATACGTGTATCTACTAATGGTCTAGTAGGATATGTCTGAACATATGCTGTTTTGTCCATTCGCTCATTGTAGTTTGTAGCATATACTCCCATTGCTTGTTTTTGTTGAGCACATTGATACGAATTACGAGGTGATTGATTATGTTCAGGAAATGGAATACACGAAGCAATTACTCCAAACATTGTGCTAGGATGTATTTCACAATGCGTATACATATACATATTATCTGATAAGGGGTCGCCTAATAAATCTCTTGGCTTCGTAGCAATCATACTGTAATTTTGTTCTTCTGGGTCAATGTATTCTAAAACGGATTCGCCTATTTTACAATCTGTAAAAAGGTCATCCCAGGTTATAACATTATTTTTTAAATCATTGATAATTTGTTTTGTTAGCAAAATATTATTGTTTTTTACACGAAGCAAAGGGCGAGTAATACGGCCTCCATCATTACATACGCGTATCTCATTGTCTCTGTAATCGAAAACAATAGATGTGTAAATATTAATAATACCCTTGTATTTCATATTTTTAAGCATTGTATACAACTGTTTTGGGTCTTCAGTAATACCTATCCACGCCCCATTTACAAATACCTTGGTTTTATTAAATAATTCTATAGGTGTCAATGTATCAATATTTATAATATATGGAGTAACATAATCATAAACGGACATGCTGTTGGATTGAATAGTTACGTGGGACATATAACTTATATTTTTAACAATACCAACAGAAGCACCTTCAGGAGTTTCAGCAGGACATAAAAACCCCCAGGAAGTATTATGTAACTTACGTGGAGGAACTAATTTACCACTTTTATCCGTTGGCGTAGAAATTCTACGTAGGTGGCTTAAACTAGAAACATATGTTAATCTATTTAACACTTGAGCTACACCGACTTTATTTGAATTTGTATGTTTAATACCAAAATCACCTGTAGCTAAAGCACGTTTAAACCCATTTTCAATAGTAGTTGATTTCACAATTTTATAAATGTTTGTTAAATTTATAATACTAGTATAATCTTCAGTAGAGCGCCAACTACCTGTATTAATTTCCTTGATAACTTGTTTCTCCATATCTTTAACTAACTTATTGAAATAATTACGAAACAGGTTGTTAAGTGATACTCCAGTTAAGTCAATGCGTTTGTTCAAATACGAATCACGGTCGTCGGCTTTAATCCATTCAAAATTAGCTCTGGATAATTTATTCGCCATGTGTCCTAGGAAATAAATTTTTTGTTGACGTGTTTGACAATGTGGAAACAAATCGTTATTAAGAACTTCCAATGTAAATTCGTGTTTCTTTTTTGTTCCAGTTTCTTTATCCATATTAATTGGCGTATAAATCACATAACTAGTAATATATTTGATAGCATCTTCCATAGTAAGATGTTTATTCGCTTCAATAATTGATGCTTGTAAATTTTCTAAAATGATGGAATTTTTATCAAAATCGATATCTAGTAAAATATAATCACAAATGTCTTTATCGGATATGACACCTAATGCGCGAAATACAATAAACAATGGAATTGGTTGTTTCACTCGTGGTATTTGAACTACAATAGGTTGTCCAAATCCATTATTTTTTGTACACATCATTAAATTAATTTGTTTCGGTGAAATACATTTAAAATCTGGGACTGATTTTATTTCAGCAGACCACGTATATTTTGTGCTATTTTTTGATATATTATAACAATATATACGATTTTCTGCGGCACGTTCTTGTCCTAATACAGTTTTTTCGGAACCGTTAATTATAAAATAACCACCAGCATCATGTCTACATTCACCTGTATGTTGAATATCGATGTGTTTGTATTGACTTAAAACGCAAATATTAGATTTTAACATAATTGGTAATTTTCCGATATGAATTTTTGATAATGTTTTATGAAATATGCTTGTATTTGCTAAATTTTCACCGTTTCTAACAACATATTTTATATTAATATCAATTGTCATTCCAGACGCATATGTAAAATTTCGGAGTCTTGCTTCTTGAGGAAACATTAATTTTATAGCTCCATTATTTTCGTGAATCTGTGGACGATAAATGTTAAAATTTTCGAATGTTATAAATATTTCTAATGCGTATTTTCCAGATTCTTTATCAAAATCATTTTCAGATTTGATGTGAACTGGATTAAACATTTCAATCGTTTTAATAATTTGGAAACCGACAAAATTATTATACGATTCTAATTGATGTCTTACTAACCTTTCTAAGTGCTTATCTTTAAAATATGAATCAATAATAGACCAAGGTGTTTCAATATATGGCTCTTCAGCAATATTGAAATCAGTCTGTTTAATTTGCTTTTCGATTGACATAGACATTTTATTAATTGGTTGACTTTGAATTTGTCTGCTTTTATATACTTCTTGATTCATATTAACAGTTATTTTATATTTCAATTTATTTTTAAATTGTTTCATTATAATATTATATTATTGTTGTCTATTCGTGATAAATATAATGATATACAAATAATATAAATATTACTCGACATTATTAGTTAATACAAAATAAAAAATATGCCTATTAGTAATCAAATCAATAAATACAAGAAAAAACAAATTTTTAAATCATCAACAGATGTTAATAATTATAATAAATTTTTATTTGAACTTGATTCAAAACAAAAATCAGAGCCTATTTTTATAAATTTTAAAAAACCTGAAGAACATGAAATAATAGACCCTAATAGATATCAAGAGGTAAAAGAAGATTATGTTGGTATTTTTAAGAAAAATCTGTCAATTAACTTACAAACTATTTATAAAAGTAGTAAGGATTTTGAACCTCCTGTAAAAATCGAAGAAAGAGTAAAAATCAGAGAAAAGGTAACAATTAATCAAAATATCAATAATATTGGTGATTTATTAAAGATGATTGAGCTTTATCCAGATGATAAAGAAATTGAATATAATATTAATATTCACTGTCTCCATAAAATAAAAGAACCCTTAATTGAGTTAAACAGTATGATTGGAATTAAAAATATAAAGGAAAACATAGTAGACCAAATTATATTTTATATACAAGACTTACATTTAATAGAAACTAAGACAAAACAAGATTTGGAAAATAATAAAAAGATTGTATCAAATGATTTTCTACATACAGTTATTTATGGTTCACCTGGAACTGGAAAAACAGAAATAGCAAAAATAATGGGTTCTATCTTCTCAAAAATGGGCATTTTAACAAAAGGGACATTTAAAAAGGTTACCAGAAGTGATTTAATTGCTGGATATTTAGGACAGACTGCTATAAAAACTAGAGACGTAATTAAAGATAGTTTAGGAGGTGTATTATTTATTGATGAAGCATATGCTCTAGGAAATAATGAAAAAAAGGATTCTTTTTCAAAAGAATGTATAGATACATTGTGTGAAGCATTGAGCGACCATAAGGATAACTTAATGGTTATTATTGCTGGTTATGAATCCGATTTAAACGAATGTTTTTTTAATTATAATCAAGGTTTAAATTCACGTTTTACATGGCGCTTTAAAATTGATGAATACAATGCCACTGATTTACATGATATATTTATAAAAAAAATAAACGACAATGGTTGGTCACTTTCTAGTGATAACTTAATTGATGTAAAATGGTTTGAAAAAAATAAGTCGTCATTTAAATTTTACGGAAGAGACATTGAAACATTATTTGCGAAAACAAAAATAGCACATAGCAGAAGAGTGTTTTGTTTAGAGCCTTCTGCCAAGAAAAAACTTACACTAGATGATATTAACAAAGGACTAGAAATATATTTAAACAATAACAACACAAAGAGCAAAAATGAAGAGGAAAATATTAAAAAAATGATTTCGTATATGTATATGTAATATGTTTATTCTGTGTTTCTTTTATAAAATTGTTTTTTTTGTATAATACATATGTCTAATACAAAAAAAACAATTCAAATAAATCCTGAGCTTTTTAAATTATCAGGAAGTAAAACTAGAAAAGCAAGGGAGAGAAAAGAGTTACCAGCTGTCTCAATTATAAGCCCAAATAATTTAAAAAATAAATTATTAAAACGAATAAAAGACCACAAAACAAGGGAATTAAATGAATTATCATTGAGTGATAAAATAAATTCTGAAACTGTAGAAAATAGTTTATCTGATGAATTTAGCGGAGCTATTAATTATTTATCTGATATAACAAAAAAACAAAAGAAGGATGTGGAAAGGGCCAAATACCAGGCTAAAATGAATAATAGAACCTTGAAACAATATCCGTCATTATCAAATTCAAGCACTTTAACAAATATATCGCTGGAATTACCAGCTGAACTTCAAGAGGGATTTTCAAGTATAAATCATATTCCAAGTTCAACTATAATACCTATTTCAAATGTGAGTGCTATGAATCTTCGTTACAAAACAGATAACGATGTTCCATATGGGTGTTTAAAAAATGGCTCTAAACCTACATATCGTAGCTGGAATCAAACTATGAAAAATTATGAGCACCCAGAACTATCAAATATTCGCCCTCCAACACCTCCTAAAAAACCACCTGTTACAAATTCTACTGTAGCTCCAACTGCTTCTTTGATAAATTCTACTGTAGCTCCAACTGCTTCTTTAATAAATTCTACTGTAGCTCCACAAGCTGCCTTAACAAGAGAACAACGATTAGAGCAAATTAAAAACAAATTGAAACGAATTCAAGAAAATGAAATCAATGCTATACCAGGAGCCGCAACGGTTACTGCTAATATTAAAACATTAGAATCAATGATATCAAATGATACAGAACAAGACAAACTACCTGAAATAGGAGATATTGAAAATACAACCGTTAATATTCCAGACATACTTAAGGAGAAAAGAGAGAAAGATGCTTTGAATGAACCAAAACAACTTCTAAAAAAAACAATACGTCGTAAATTTACTCTAGGTAAATCTGATAAGCTAAGACGTGTTTCGGTATTATTAAAAGATAAAAAGACGCGTAAAAATATACTTGATGCGCAAAAGGAACTAAAAAAGACAAGTATTTCAGATGTTCGCAAGTATTTAAGACAGCACGGAATTATCAAAGTAGGCAGCACTGCTCCTAATGATATTTTACGAAAAACATTTGAAGCATCTATGTTAGCAGGAGAAGTAACAAATACAAATAAGGATGTATTATTACATAACTTTATTAACGGAGAAGTAACAAAGGAATAGGTAACCAAAGGATTATGAACCAAATGACTAATTCAAATGCTTTTTCTCTCATTGTTTCATTTCAAGGAGAGAAAAATAATTGGAAAATAATGATGAACAATAAATAATTGTGTTTCAAAGAAACCAATTATAATATACAAAATAAAAGATGTTATTTTATTTTGTATCCATTTTTATGTCTTAGAATAGAACTAATGAGAGAAAAATGACAATACTTTTCTCGTTAACTTATTTCCTCCTAGTTTTTTCGGTTTCATCGCCCTCTTACTTTTGGCTTGTCCTATTCGTTTCTCTCGTTTTGCTTTTGTTTTTATACTTTTATTTAATTTTTCAGCAGATTCGTCCATATTCTTTCTCGTTTTTGTGTTTGCTTGTCTTGTTATATCTTTCTCTATTATTCGTATATCTGAATCACTCAAATCATAAAATTTGTAAATAGACTCATCTGACCAAGGTTTCCCTCTATCTAATGGAGGCAAAGGCACCCATAATAAAGTATTTTCACTGATATGCTGGTCTATTTTTCTTAATGAAAGCATGTAATTCGCAAATTTGGTCTCTAAATAACTTTTAAGGCATTCTGCCTCCGCTTCGGATTTAACCTTAAATGAAAAATATGTTTGTGAGGCAATTTCACTAGGTTTTCCTACTATAAATACTCCAAACCCATCTTTGTTCCTTTGCGCCCCCTGAGGAGTAAATACCTTCCAAAACTTATATTCTTGTTTTACATATTTTTTATCTACATATTTGACCGAACCTTTTGACTTAGAAACATAACATTTTAATGTGTCTGCTCCAGGTGAATCTTGGAAATGCTCCGAATTGGAAGTAATACCAAAATGGCCAGTAGATAAATACAATTCACTCAATTTTGGTTCGTCTATTATTTTATTTATTATTGGATACGCACTAACATTTGGAACCAATATATCAAATTTGTCTAATTTAATATTTGTCTCTCTGCCGGTTTCCTCATCTATAAAATGTGTTAATCCTTTATAATCCTTATCTATTAAAAAATAATTGACACCGCCAGCAATTCCAACGGTTGGCCATATTTTCTTGGAATTTTCAATATGATTTATTAATACGATATCTTCTCTTTTCAACATTGACTCCCTAAATTTATTTAGTCCCTTTCCACCGATAAACCATCTGCTTGGCACTATAAATAATAATTTATCTGTTATTTTTAGTGAAATTTCAATAAATTTTGAATACAACGGCGAATCTGATGTCTCTTTTATTCTAGATTCATTGTAAGGTGGATTTCCTATAATTATATCAAATTTTTCTCTATCCTCGGGAACCAACTTCTCATAATTTTTTATAAAATCCCCTTTGGAAATATTGGGTTTGGCATGTTGGTCAATCATCTTAAATATCTTTTTTGTTAACGCAACATTAACTGGATTCAATTCATTCATATAAATCATTTTTTCAATTATATGTTTGCTTCTCTTTTTTTCATTCTCTATACCGGGAACATTTTTTAAAGAATCCATTAACTTGTAATACACAATAATTGGAAAATTAGCAATACCATTTGAAGGGTCTAACCATGTTAGGCTAGGATTCTTCCAAACATTTGCTGGCAATTTACTCAACATTTCACAAACCATTTCTAACGGCGTAAAAACCTCGCCAAACAAGTTCTTTTCGTTTTCTTTTGGAGACAAATATTTACGAACCGTTTCTAACACCTTTTCATTATTAATAAAAAAATCAGGAGGACATCCTTTTGTTGATTCTGAATCATTAAAGGTTCTTTTTTCATTCTCGATTTTATCCTTTAAACCTTTCATCTCCTCTTTAATATTATCAAATAAT
>Ga0172372_10012612_pt1 | contig 10571 bp, 10 predicted proteins | sample LakKiv5m_2_FD_114544 | JGI IMG/M metagenome (GOLD analysis project Ga0172372, IMG submission 114544) | Freshwater microbial communities from Kabuno Bay, South-Kivu, Congo - kab_092012_9.5m | ecosystem: Environmental > Aquatic > Freshwater > Lake | place: Democratic Republic of the Congo... | reverse complement strand
GTCGAGCCGCACGTCCATGCCGGGCTTGAGCTTTTCCTTCGCGAGCAGGGCGGAGCGCTGGATGACGAGGTTGTTGATGCCGGCTTCCTGGCCGATGCGGAGGCGGCCGTCGGAGAGCAGCTCATCCACGCGGACGATGGGGCCGTTGCGGTCAAAGCCAAGGCCCTGCACAACGGCGAAGGCTTCGTTGCAGAGAACGCGCTGGCCGGCTTGCAGGCTGGCGAGCGGCAGCGCGGGGTCCACGCGGCAGACGTAATCCGTCCCGCCGAGGCAGACATGGGCCTTGTCGCGGTCCACGCCCACGAGGAACGTGCCGACGCGGAACGCGGGCGAGCGGAGCTTCTCGATGATGGCGTCCATCTTCTCCAGCGCCGCGCGGGCCTGGTCGTTCATCTCCTCCATCGCGGCGATGCGTTCGCGGAGATAGACCATGTCGAAAATGGAGGCGTGGCGCGGCGGGAGCTTGCTCGTGATGAGGTCCACGAGCTGGAGGGCGGAAAGCTGTTCGAGCTGCTCGCGCGGGAGCAGGTCGGCGAGCGGGGTGGAGGCGAGCGACGGCTCGGCGGGCTTGGATTCCTCGCGGGGCACCGGCTTTTTCTTCGGCTCGGCCATGCGGGGACACTACGCGCCACGAAGGGGTTTGCAAACCTGGACCACGGAGGGGGATTTGCCACGAAGAGGCACAGAAGGCACAAACTGAAGGCGTGGTGATGGGAGCTTTCTTGTGCCTTCTTGCGCCTCTTTGTGGCTGGAAGCACTCAGGTCGGTGAGATTTTTGCTCGTCGCTGTGCGGCGGGTGGGGCAGGTTCCGGGGCATGGCAGACGACGCCTTGTCGCGGTTAAAGCAACTTTTCACGGGCGCGCAACACGCTTGGAGCGACCACGCGGACGCCGCCGTCGAGGAGGAAAAGTTGTCCGCCCCGGAGCGGTTCGTTCACTTCTGGGTGCTGACCGTCAAGAGCTTCATCCGCAACCGCGTGCCCGTCCGCGCGGCGGCGCTGGCGTATTCCAGCCTGCTTGCGCTGGTGCCGATGCTGGCGCTGGTGCTGACCATCGGGCTGGGCTTCCTGCGCGGCGAACAGGGCGCGAAACACCTGGAAGCGATGATCCACCATGTAGTCGGCGCGGTCGTGCCGTCGGCCGAGGGCACGGAAGACGCGCAGAAAGAGACCATCAAGAAGCTGCACGACTTCGTGGAGAACCAGCGGACCAGCGCGGTGTCCGCGAGCGCGGCGGTGATGCTGGTGGTCATCGCGATCATGATGCTGGCGCGCATCGAGACGACGTTCAACGACATCTGGGGCGTCGAGCACGGGCGGAGCTGGTTCGCGCGGGTGACGCAGTATTGGGCGGCGCTGACGCTGGGACCGGTGCTGCTGATATTGGTGATCGGCCTGACTTCGAGCACCGAGATGCAGGGCTTCAAGGAGACGCTGGCGCTGATGCCGCTGGGCATCGGACAGCTCACGGCGTTCCTGTTCAAGTTCCTTCCGTTCGCGCTGTTGAGCGTGGGCTTCGCGGCGTTTTACGCGCTGCTGCCGGCGACGAAGGTGCATTGGCGGGCGGCGCTGGTGGGTGGCATCGTGGGCGGGACGCTGTGGCAGCTCAACAACCTCCTGAGCGTGCTCTACGTGTCGCGCGTCGTCGCAAACAGCAAGGTCTATGGCAGCCTCGGTCTCGTGCCGGTGGTGATGATCGGCCTCTATTTCTCGTGGATCATCCTGCTGTTCGGCGCGCAGGTCGCCTACAGCTTTCAGAACCGCCGCGCCTACTTCCAGGAGCGGCAGGTGGAGAATTTGGATCAGCGCAGCCGCGAGTTCATCGGGCTGCGGATCATGGTGGAGGTTGGGCGGCGGTTTCTGGCGGGGGAGAAGCCCGTGACGGGCGCGGCCCTCTCGGAACTGCTCGGCGTGCCGACGCGGATGGCGGGCAAGATATTGCAGGCCCTCGTCAGCGCGCGGCTGCTGGCGGAAAGTCAGCAGGGCGAGACCGCGTTCCTGCCCGCGCGGCCGTTGGAGAGGATTTCGTGTCACGACGTGCTGCTCGCGCTGCGCACCAGCCGCAACGGCTCGGTGGCCACGCGCGATGATGTGATGCGCGAGCAGGTGCGCGGGCACGTCGAGAAGTTTGCGGAGGTCGAGAAGGCGGCGGCGGGGAATGTCACGCTCGCGGCACTTGCGGCGGAGGCGGCTGCGGCGAAGCCGTCCGGCGCGTGACGCTATCGAGTGCGCGCTGCTTCCCTCTTACTCCTGCTCGTAATCTTAATCCTAATCTTTTGCCTCCGACGGCTGCTGGAGGAGCAGGATTAGGATGAAGAGTAGGAGTAAGACCTGACGGAATCCGGGCTTGGCAGGGCAGGGCAGCGTTCTTAGCATGACGACGTGCTTTCCTTCCTGCGATTCTTCGGCGTGACGGTGGCGGCGGTGTGGTTCGGCTCGACGATCTTCTTCACGTTCTTCGTCGGCCCGGCCTTCTTCACCAAGGAGATGACGGACCTCATCCCCAAGCCTTACAACGGTGCGGTGGCCGAACTGGTGCTCGGCCGTTACTTCGTCCTGCACTACATCTGCGGCCTGCTCGCGCTCGCGCACCTCGGCGCGGAGTGGATGTATTCCGGCAAGGAGCCGCCGACCGTGACGGTGTGGCTCGTCGGCGGCGTGCTGGGCCTGAGCCTGCTCGGCGGCCTCTGGCTCCAGCCCAAATTGAAGCAGTTGCAGCGCGTCAAATACGCCGACCACTACCGCCTCGCCGCCACGCCGCAGCAGCGCGAGGAGGCGGCCAAATCCTTCGGCGCGTGGCACGGCGTGTCCTCGACGATGAACCTGCTCATGCTCGCGGCGTTGTGGCTCTACCTCGCGCGCGTCATCCGCACGGGCGAGGCCGCGCGCTTCGTCTCGCCGATCAACAAATTCGGCATTGACAAGCGGGCGTGATGGGCGGAGACACGACGCTGACCTCCCGGAGCAATGGCGCTCGCGGCGGGCCTCCGGTCATGATCTCGAACGAACGCCCCTCGCCCTACGGTCGCCGTCCGCACCACCACCACTCCGGCCCGCCCAAGCAGCCGCTGCCCGAGGACTCGCTGCGCACGGAGAGACTCAACGTCGAGCGCAAGCTCTTCATCTTCACGCTGCGCGAGAATCCGCGCGGCCGCTTCCTGCGCATCACCGAGGACGTGCAGGGCCGCCGCGACACCATCATCATCCCGGCCAGCGGACTGGAGGACTTCCACCAGATCATCGGCGAGATGGTGAAGACCTCGGCGGAAGCGCCCGAGGGAATTCCCAAGCCCGATGACGAGGAGCGGCCCGACGAGCGGAATCTGGACTGAACCGGGGATGGGAACTGGAGTGGTGGAGTGATGGAGTGTTGGAAACACGCGCGCTCCGGCCACCCATCCATTACTCCACCACTCCATCACTCCATTCCGTCACTCCGCTGCTGCCTTCTTCCTCCGCCCCGCCGCCCGCACCGGCTTCGCGTCGCTCCACAACCCTTCGAGGTCGTATTGCTGGCGCACGTCCGGGTGCATGACGTGGACAATCACGTCGAAGAAATCCATCACCACCCAGCGCCCGCCCGCCGCGCCATCCTCCGCGCGTGGCTTCAGGCCGTAATCGCCGCGCAGCCGGTCCTCCAGCTCGCTGACGATGGCGCGCAGGTGCGGCTCGCTCGTGCCGGAGCAGATCACGAAGTAGTCCGTCACGCTCGACAGCTTGCGCACGTCCAGCACGACGATGTCTTCGGCCTTCTTGTTGTCCGCCAGTTCCCGGCAGAGCAGGGCGAGTTGCTTCGCTTCCATTGCCGGGACAGTGGCAAACCCCGGCTCAGAGATAAAGCCTGTTCGCGCGGATGGCCTCGGCGACGACCGGGCCGGTGAGCAAATCCACGGGCAGGCCCGCCTTCACCCGCGCGCGGATTTGCGAGGACGAGACGCCCAGCGGAAAGCCCTTCAGCCGTTCGCCACGGAACGGGGCCGGGAAGGGGACGCTCGGCTCGCCGGGCCGGGGAATGACGAGAAACTCGACGCTGGCCGCGAGTTCCTCCGCGTCGCGCCAGAGCGGGAGCTTGGCGACGTGGTCCGCGCCGATGAGCCAGAACAGCCGCGCGTCGGGAAAGCGGCGGCGGTAGTCGCGCACCGTGTCAATCGTGTAGCTCACGCCGCCGCGCGTGACCTCCTGCGCGTCCACCTCGTAGCGCGGTTGGCCGGCCAGCGCGAGGCGGAGCATTTGCAGGCGGGCCTTCGCGGGTGCGGGTTCGCTGCCCGGTTTGAACGGCGACTGCGCCGCCGGGATGAAGCACAGCCGGTCCAGCCTGAACTCCTCGCCCGCCGCCTGCGCCACGAGCAGATGCCCGAGGTGGACGGGGTCGAAGCTGCCGCCGAACAAACCAAGTTTCGGGTTTGGGGTTTGGGGTTTCGCGTTCACTGGTCGGTGCCGTTGCTCAACTCGAAACTTGAAACGCAAAACCCGAAACCATGATGTTCATCAGGCGTTTTCCTTGAGCCACGCGCGGATGTGGTCGTGGTTGCCGACAGTGCGCAGATAAAGATTGCCTCCGCTCAAAGTGAACAACACCCGGAGGTCGAGGCCCGCGCGAAGCTCGTAGTAATGGGGCTTGAGCTGTCGGATGCCCAGGCCTTGGTGGCGGTGGGGCTGGCCGAAGGATGCCTGGAGGGATTCGACAGCGGCGTCCACTTCGTCAATCCGGTCAGCGGACAGCTTTTTTGCCGCGCGCAGGAACGCGGCGGTCGAGATGATTTCCATTGGAACCCTTGGACAGTTTCTGGAAAGGCACGCACTCACCGGCGGCGATCTCGGCCTGCAACTTTCGGTCGAGATTGGCGCACGCACGATCCAGTTCCGCCGGCGTCAGGCCATATTCGCGACAAGCCCAGTCGGGATCAGCGCCGGCTTCCTTCGCCAGCAATTCACGCAGCGCGGTGCGGAGAACCTCGCCGGTGTCGCGGTAGCGCCCGCTGCGGACGAGCTTGCGGACTTCGGTTTGGAAGTATTTGTCCAGCGCGACGGTCATGGAGGGAGCTTAGTCGTTAAGTTTGATGCGTCAACGAGGCTAGCAGCACCGGTTCGGCCCGCCCTCAAACCGCTTCTCTGCCGCTGCGACGTAGGCTTGGGCGCGCTGCTCCTTCGCCATCGCCTTGCTGCCGCCGAGCAGGTCCACCTTGCGGGGAATGCACGCCTGCGCGCGGTCCACGGCGGCCTCGCCGCTGAGTTCCTTGAGCAGCAGGAAGCCGAGCGCGAAGAGGTTCCACCACTGCACCGGTTTGCCCTCCGCCACCGCGTAGTCGGGCAACCAGACCGGCTCGGTCTCGGAGAGCTGTGGCGTGCGGCGCTTCGAGAGCAGCGACAGCCACTCGTAAATGCTCAGGAGCACGATGGCGATGACGAGCGTCATGAACGTGCCGGCGACCACGGCGTTGAGCTGCATGTTAAAGCGCAGCGTGCGGTTGTTCTTCAAGGCTGTCTCCGCCTTGGCGACGCCCTCAGCCGCGCCTGCGGCCTTGGCAGTCTCGATGGCCTTCTCCAAGTCCGGCCTGGCTTTCTCCAAACCATCCGCCGCCGCGAGGAAGCCGATGCTGGGCTTGGGATGCCAGATCTTCTGATACCCCGCCGTCAGTGTCACCGACAGCAGCCAGACCAGCGGAATCAGCGTGACCAGCGCGAACGCGGGATTTCCCCTCCACGTCGTTGCACCGCCGGCCTTCGCCTCCTCTGGCGATGACTTCGGCCCGGCGAGTTGCAGCTTGAGAATCACCGTCGTCGCGAGGCACAGCGCGATGCTGGCGAGGAGCTGGTTCGCGATGCCGAAGAGCGGCCAGAGCGAGTTGATGCCGCCAAGCGGGTCGCGCACGCCTTGGATGAGGAAGTAGCCCCAGCCCAGCACCACGAGCAGGCTGGCGACGACGTTTGCGCCGAGCGACTTGGTGTCGCCCAGCGGCTTCCAGACGTGGCCGAGCGCGTCCTGAATCAAGTAGCGGCCCACGCGCGTGCCGGCGTCGAGCGTGGTCAGGATAAAGAGCGCCTCGAACATGATCGCGAAGTGATACCAGAGGTCTAGCCAGCGGCCCTGCGTGACCTTCGAGAAGATGTTCGCCATGCCCACCGCGAGCGTCGCCGCGCCGCCGGTGCGCCCGTAGAGCGTGTGTTCGCCGACTTCCTTCGCGAGCTTGTCCATCTCGGCGGCGGAGACGGTCACGGGCGTTTCCTTGAACTTGCCCGCCGCCGCCGGGTCCGGGGCGATCACGGTGAAGCCGGACTTCTCGACCTTCGCAATCGTGTCTGCCGCCACGGCTTCGGGGGTCGCGCCCGCGCCCTTCACGTTCATGCTGAGATACACGCCCGGCTCCAGCGTGCAGGCGGCGATCATCGCCATGATGGCCACGAGCGATTCCAGGCACATCGCACCGTAGCCGATGGGCCGCGCGTAACCCTCGCGCGTGATGATCTTCGGCGTGATGCCGCTCGAGATGAGCGTGTGGAAGCCGCTGATCGCGCCGCACGCGATGGTGATGAAGCAGAACGGAAAGAGCGTCCCCGCCACCACGAGGCCGGAGCCGTCCACGAACTTCGAGACCGGCGGCATCTTCAAGTCCGGCAGCACGACGAACACGCCCACCGCCAGCGCGAAGATCGTGCCCAGCTTCATGAACGTGCTGAGGTAGTCGCGCGGCGCGAGCAGCAGCCACACCGGCAGCACGCTCGCCGCGAAGCCGTAGATGATGACCGACCACGCGAGCGGCCCGGCACTTTGATGGAATAGTTTTGTCGCCCACATCGCGCTCCAAAGTTCACCGGTGCTCTTGAAGGTCAGGCCCTGTTTCAACATCTCGGCATGCAACGCCGTTTCCGTAAGGACTTTCGCGTGGACGAACTGTCCGCCCCACACCGCCAGCAGCAGCAGCACGACGCCGATGGCGGAGACTTCCATGACCTTGCCCACGCGCCACCAGCGCAGGTAGCCGCCCATGAACATCGCGATGGGAATCGTCGCCGCGACCGTGAACACGCCCCACGGGCTTTCCGCCAGCGCCTTCACCACGACCAGCGCGAGCACCGCCAGCAAGATGACCATGATGGCAAGGATCGCCACGAGGCCGATGACGCCGGCCACCGAGTTCAACTCCTCCTTCACCATCTGCCCGAGTGACCGGCCGTTGCGCCGCATCGAGCAGAAGAGAATCACAAAGTCCTGCACCGCCCCGCCCAGCACCACGCCGATGAGAATCCACAGCGTCCCCGGCAGGTAGCCAAACTGTGCCGCCAGCACCGGCCCCACGAGCGGCCCCGGTCCGGAGATGGCCGCGAAGTGGTGGCCGAAGACGATCCACTTGTTCGTCTTCACGAAGTCGTGCCCGTCCTCCTTCACCTCGCACGGCGTCGCGCGCCGGTCATCGAGCATCATCACCTTCGCGGCGATCCACTTGGAGTAGAAGCGGAACCCGATGGCGTAGGTGCAGAGCGCCGCGACGAGGATGTAGATTGAGTTGAGCGGCTCCCCGCGCCGCAGCGCGATGGTGGCGTAAGCCCCCGCGCCGAGCAGCGCGACCCCGAGCCAGATGACCGTCGAAAGCAGTTTGTTCATGCGCAACAAGTCCGCGCATCCTACGCGGCGGGCGGATGACTGCAACCCGCGATCAATCCAAACGCAGGATGCGGTAGAAGCGGGACGAGGCCGGGCAGGCGGAGAAATCCAACTGACTGGCTGCGAGCGCGGTGGCTGTGGCGGGGTTGCCGAGGTTCTGCCAAGCGGTCGCGCTCAGGCCGTCCTTGAACTGCACCTGATAGCTGCGGCCGATGATGGCCTCCCACGAGATGACGCGGGCGTTGCCGCTCGGTGCGACACCGACAGTGAAGGGCGCGAGCAGTTCGCGGACAGTCTGGTTGTAGGTGTCCGCGACGACGAGGTGGCCGCGCGCGGCGATGGCGAGGCCGTAGGGGTTGAAGAAGCGCGCGAGGCCGTTCGCGCCGTCCGCCGCGCCGTCCGCGCCGACGAGGCCGGCGATGGTGCTCACGCGGCCGTCCGGCGTGAGCCGGCGGATGGTGTGATGCGCGGCGTCGGCGACGTAGAGCGTGCCGTTCGGCGCGAGCGCAAGTTCGGCGGGTTTGCCGAATCGGGCGGAGAGCGCCGGACCGTCGGCGGAACCATCTTGCCCGGCGGCTCCGGCGATGGTCGTGACGACACCGGCGGGCGTGACCTTGCGAAGAGTGAAGTTGTTGGCGTCGGAGACAAAGAGCGAGCCGTCCGGCGCGAGGGCGAGGCCGACGGGGCTGTTGAAAAAGGCGTTCGTCCCGGTGCCGTCGGCGGAACCGAACGTCTCCGGGTTTCCGGCGAGGACGGAGACGGTGCCGTTGGTGGCAAGGACGCGGATGAGATGGCTGCCACTGTCGGCGACGAAGACCGTGCCATCAGGCGCGACGGCGAGGCCGAGCGGTTGGTTGAAGCGCGCGTTGGCAGCGGAGCCGTCTGCGTAGTCCGCGTTGCCCGCCGCACCCGCGAGTGTGGTCACGACGCCGTTGGTGGTGACGCGGCGAATCGTGTGATTGCCCGTGTCGCAGACGTAGAGTGCGCCATGCGGGCCGAGCGCGATGCCGGTCGGACTGTCAAACCGTGCGGAGGAGCCGGAGCCGTCTGCCGAGCCGGGCGTGCCGGGCAGCCCCGCCAGCGTGGTCACGACACCATTCGTGCCGATGCGGCGGATGGCGTGGTTTTGGTTGTCCGCGACGAGCACCGTGCCATCTGCCGTGATGGCGATTCCGGCGGGGTCATTGAAGCGCGCGGTGGTGTTGGTGCCGTCGGCGGATCCAAGCGTTTCGGGCAAGCCCGCGAGTGTGCGCACGGAGTCTTGGGCGGGGAGGGGGAGGGTGAGCAAAAAAGCAACCGCCAGCGCGGCGCACGCGGTCATCGTCCCGGAGGGACAACGGAACTTAGCCGAGGGCAACGCCCCCGGTATGCCCCCGTGAAATTGTCGCCGCACCCCGGCAGGGGTGCTGGAACGCGCGCTCACCATAAATACTTCGGGTCGAACTCCACTTCCGCCTTGTTCAGCAATTCCAGATACTCCTGCTGATACGATTTCTTCCGGTGGTGCTGCTCTTGGTTGGCGATGTAACGCTTCACCGTCGCCCGCTGGGTTGGGCTGACGGTGAACGCGCCGTAACCCTCCTGCCATGAGAAGATGCGCTGCCCGACTTCGCGATGAACCCATTTTGAAGAGGCCGTTTTGATGTCCTGCACCACGTCGGCGAGGCAATGGGTGGCCCGTAAGCCGACGAGGAGGTGAACGTGGTCAGCCACACCTCCGACCGCGTCGGCAACGGCACCGGTCCGACGAATGGCCCCGCCGAGGAATGCGTGCAACCGCTCGCGCCACGTTGGCTCGATGTAGGCACAGCGCTCTTTAGTGCTGAAGACAATGTGGACGTTCAGGCTGAGGTGGGTCGAGGGCATGGGGTTCCGGCACCCCTCCGGGGTGCGTGTTCATTTCGGGTGCGGTTTCCGGGGGCGATGCCCCCGGCTAAGTTCCGAAGGCCCTCCGGGCCGGCGGCACCGGACACTTGTGCGTGGACAACGACACGAGACTTCGTAGAGCGTGCCGCGTGACAGCCAACCGCGCTGGAGGCGCTGCGGAACTTAGCCGGGGGCAACGCCCCCGGTAGGCGCAGCCCAACAATTCGTTGCACCCCGGCAGGGGTGCTGGAGTGGGCGTTCCAATGCGATTCTCGTTTCATTGTCCTCGCCTCACCAAACGGTCGTTGCTCGGGCGCAAGGGTTGCGGCTCAGGTTCGGCCTTGAAGGTGGCGGGCTGCTTCAGCTTCGCGCCGCTGGCGGTGAGCAACTCGCCGTTCTTCACCGCCACTTCCTCGACCTTGTAGAGCGGGCCGGTGCGTTTGGATTTCAGGTCGCTCGGGGCGGGGCCGGCGAAGTGGCGGAAGAATTTCTCCATCTCGTCCATCGTGAACGGGCGCGAGCCGCGGCGGCCGAAGACGACGGTCTGGTTGCCGGTTTCGTCCACGACGCGGTCGCGGTCGAGGCCGCGCGAGACGGCGACGGCGGGGCCGTGCGTGGGGTAGGTGGCGATGAGTTTCGGGTTCGGCACGGGGCTGAAGCCCATGTGCGTCGGGACGTTCTCGGGCGAAATCATCTGGAGCACGCGCAGGCCGTTCCGGCCGTCGGCGACGAGCGCGAACATCGAGGCGTTGACCGAACCAATCTGCACAGCACGCGTGTCGTTCAGCTTACCTTCGGCGTTGAACATGCGTTCGAGGCGGGGCTTCTCCGGATTGCTGATGTCAATGAACGCGAGGCCCTCCGCGCCGCTCGCGACGTAGGCGTAGGTGCGCGCGTGGTAGAAGCGCTGGGCGTGCTTGAGCGGCACGGTCGCGCCGGGGATGAGGCGCGGCTTCGTCGGGTCGGTGATATCCACGACTTTGAAGCCGTCGTCGTCGGTCACGTAGGCGTAGCGGAACTGCACGCTGACGGCGCGCGGGTTCTTGAACTCGCCGTTGCTCAACTCGGCCACCAGCTTCGGCGCTTCGAGCTTGTCGTTGTGC
>Ga0172372_10012610_pt1 | contig 10573 bp, 9 predicted proteins | sample LakKiv5m_2_FD_114544 | JGI IMG/M metagenome (GOLD analysis project Ga0172372, IMG submission 114544) | Freshwater microbial communities from Kabuno Bay, South-Kivu, Congo - kab_092012_9.5m | ecosystem: Environmental > Aquatic > Freshwater > Lake | place: Democratic Republic of the Congo... | reverse complement strand
CTGGATGACCAGGCAGGCGTTGGGCTCGGTGAAGCCGCTCAGGTAATAAAAGTAGCTGTCGTGGCGGTACGGAAAATCGCTATCGCGGTTGCGGGCGTGTTCAGGTGCGGTCGGGATGATGGCGACGCCGCCCATGCCCAGTTGGGCGGCCAATGCGGCGCGGCGTTGTGCATAAACAGAGGTCATGGCGGGATTGTAGGAGTGGCTTGTTCAACTGCGGTTGAAGGGAAATTGGGGAAATTGGGGTCAGATTCCAATTAATTGAGCTGCGCCAAGCGCTCGGGCGTGCCCACATCCACCCACAGGCCCTCATACAAAGAAGCGCCCACCAGCCCACGGTCCATGGCGGCCCTGAGCATCGGGGCCAAGGGCGCTTTCACGCCCTGCGGGTTGCCCGCAGGTATCGGGCACCAGTCGGCTTCAAAAAAGGCGCGTTTGTACAGCGCCATGGTGCTGAAGGTGTAGAGCGGCTGTGAAGGATCGGCGGGAAAAGCCCCTGGCGGCTGAAGCGTCGCAGGTTCAGTGCCGGGCGGTGCCGGCCCCACCTGAGGGTTTCTCAAATTCAAAGCCAACCCCTGCGCCGACAACCCAAAGTCGCCATCGGGGTTGTGCTCGGGATTGGGCACCAGCCAAATGTGGGCCCACTGAGGGCTGGCTTTGAACCGCTCAAAGTCCAAAGCTGAAAACGCAAAGTCCGGTGCAAACACATCGCCTGCCGCCACCCAAAACACCTCCTCCAGCAGTGGCAGGGCCCGCACAATGCCGCCGGCGGTCTCCAGTGCTTCGCCCGCGCCGCGGCCTTCATGGGAATAACGCAGTTGCAATCGGGCGGCAGGTGCCTTGCCGACCCCTTCATCCACGGGCAAGAAGATGGACCCCAAGGCCGGTTCAATCTGATCGCCCAACCAACCGGTGTTGATCACGGCAGTTCGAACGCCTGCCAACGCCAGGGCTTGCAAGGGATACCACATCAAAGGACGGCCGCGCACTTGCAGCAAGGGTTTGGGCGTGTGGTCGGTGAGTGGGCGCATGCGCTCGCCTCGCCCTGCAGCCAACAACATGGCGTGGGCCCGAACAACAGCGTCACCTGCAGTTGCAAAGGGTGCGTCAGGGGCCGACAAAGGGCTTGCGTCAGGGCGGGTGTTCACGCCAAAGAGTGTAGCCAGCGTCTGGCTAAAATGGTCGACCCTCCCCCCAACGCTTTATTTTTGATCGGAGCTTTTCCCATGGCCAATCACCAACAAATGGCCAGTGCCATTCGCGCACTGGCAATGGATGCGGTCCAGCAAGCCAACTCCGGTCACCCCGGCGCACCCATGGGCATGGCCGACATCGCGGTGGCATTGTGGGGCGAGCACCTGAAACACAACCCCCAACACCCGCACTGGCCCGACCGCGACCGCTTCGTGCTGTCCAATGGCCATGGCTCGATGCTGATTTACGCGCTGTTGCACCTCACCGACTACGACCTGCCCATGAGCGAGCTGAAAAACTTCCGCCAGTTGCACAGCAAAACCGCCGGTCACCCCGAGGTGGGCATCACCCCCGGCGTGGAAACCACCACCGGCCCGCTGGGCCAAGGCATCACCAACGCCGTGGGCATGGCGTTGGCCGAAAAACTCTTGGCGTCTGAGTTCAACCGCCCGGGCCACGAGATCGTCAACCACCAAACTTATGTGTTCATGGGCGACGGTTGCATGATGGAGGGCATCAGCCACGAAGCCTGCGCCTTGGCCGGTGCTTGGAAGCTCAACAAACTCATCGCTTTGTATGACGACAACGGCATCTCCATCGACGGCAAGGTCACGCCTTGGTTCATTGACGACACCCCGGCGCGTTTCAAAGCCTACGGCTGGAGCGTGGTCACGGTCGATGGCCACGATGTTCAAGCGGTCAGCCGCGCCATTGCCAGCGCCAAACACAGCGCCGACAAGCCCACACTCATCGCCTGTAAAACCCACATCGGCCAAGGCAGCCCGAATCGGGTGGACACCGCCAAGGCCCACGGCGAGCCCTTGGGCGCCGAGGAAATTGCGCTCACCCGCGCCGCCATTCAGTGGCCCCACGCCCCGTTTGTGATTCCCGCCGAGGTCTATGGCGATTGGAGCGCGAAAGACAAAGGGCACAAAGCAGAAGCACACTGGAATCAGCAGTTCAGCGCGTATGCGGCGGCGCACCCCGACTTGGCCGCTGAATTCAAGCGCCGCATGGCCGGCGATTTGCCGACAAACTTCCACCAAACCGTGGTGGATGCCGTGGTCGCCGCTAACACCAAAGCTGAAACCGTGGCCAGCCGCAAAGCCAGTCAATTGGCGCTGGAAGCGCTCACGGCCGCCATCCCCGAGTTGCTCGGCGGCAGTGCCGACCTCACCGGCTCGAACCTGACCAACACCAAGTCCACGCCGAATTTGCGCGTCGATCTGGCCGGTCAGGTGGTGAAAGACGAGCACGGCCAAGGCGGTCGCCACATCAATTACGGCGTGCGCGAGTTCGGCATGGCCGCCATCATGAACGGCATCGCTTTGCATGGTGGCTTCATACCTTACGGCGGCACCTTCCTCACCTTCTCCGATTATTCGCGCAACGCCATCCGCATGGCCGCGCTGATGAAACAGCGCGTGGTCCATGTGTTCACCCACGACTCGATCGGCTTGGGCGAAGACGGCCCGACCCACCAATCCATCGAACACGCTGCATCGCTGCGTTTGATTCCTGGCCTGGATGTTTGGCGCCCCGCTGACACCGCCGAAACCACGGTCGCTTGGGCCATGGCATTGCAAAACGCCAACCGCCCCACCGCCTTGTTGCTGAGCCGTCAAAACCTGCCTTACCTGCCCAAGGGCGACAGCGCGGTCAAAGACGCCAGTGGCCTGGACGCGATCAACAAAGGCGCTTACGTGTTGGCCGAGCCCTCGGAAGTGGGCATCCACAAAAAAGCCCAAGCCGTCATCATCGCCACCGGCTCTGAGGTGCAACTGGCCTTGAAAGCCCAAGCCCTGCTGGCCGAGCACAAAGTGGCGGTGCGCGTGGTGTCCATGCCCAGCACCACGACCTTTGATCGCCAAAGCGTGGCCTACAAAAGCGCGGTGTTGCCCAAAGGTCTGCCCCGAATTGCAGTGGAAATGGGCTCCACCGACGGCTGGTGGAAATACGGCGTCTCGGCCGTGGTGGGCATTGACACCTACGGTGAAAGTGCCCCCGCACCGGTGCTGTTCGAGCACTTTGGCTTCACGCCCAAGAATGTCGCCGAGACAGTGTTGAAGGTGTTGTCGTCACACTGACATGCACACATGCACGGGCTGGCGCGGTCGTTGTCGACCCTCCCCTTTTTAAAACTTGAAAGAAGAAAGATCCATCATGGCCATCAAAGTAGGTATCAACGGTTTCGGTCGCATCGGACGCATGGTGTTTCGCGCGGCGGTGCAAAACTTCAAGGACATTGAAATCGTCGGCATCAACGATTTGTTAGAGCCCGACTACTTGGCCTACATGCTCAAGTACGACAGTGTGCACGGTCGTTTCAACGGCGAGGTGTCGGTCGACGGCGGCCACTTGATCGTCAATGGCCACAAGATTCGCCTCACCCAAGAGCGCGACCCAGCGGCGTTGAAATGGAACGAGGTGCATGCTGATGTCGTCATTGAAGCCACGGGTTTGTTTTTGGACAAGCCCACCGCTGAAAAACACTTGGCGGCAGGCGCCCCAAAAGTGCTGCTGTCAGCACCCTCCAAAGACGACGCGCCGATGTTCGTGTACGGCGTGAATCACACCACTTACGCCGGTCAAACCATCGTCTCCAATGCGTCTTGCACCACCAACTGTTTGGCCCCGGTGGCCAAGGTGTTGAATGACAAATGGGGCATCAAGCGCGGCCTCATGACCACGGTGCACGCAGCCACGGCGACGCAAAAAACCGTGGACGGCCCGTCCAACAAAGACTGGCGCGGCGGCCGCGGTATCTTGGAAAACATCATTCCTTCCAGCACCGGTGCGGCCAAAGCCGTGGGCGTGGTCATCCCTGAATTGAATAAAAAACTCACCGGCATGTCGTTTCGTGTGCCCACCTCGGATGTGTCGGTGGTGGACTTGACCGTCGAGCTGAACAAGGAAGCCTCTTACGCCGAAATTTGCGCCGAAATGAAAGCGCAAAGCCAGGGCGCGTTGAAGGGTGTGCTGGGCTACACCGAAGACAAAGTGGTGGCCACCGATTTCCGTGGCGAACCTTGCACCAGCGTGTTTGACGCGGATGCCGGTTTGGCGCTGGACAGCACCTTTGTCAAGATCGTTGCCTGGTACGACAACGAATGGGGTTACTCCAACAAGTGTTTGGAAATGGTGCGGGTCATCGCCAAGTAAAGGTTGTTGTGGTTTCTGAGTTCAAAGACCGCATCTTGGATGCGGCGGCCCACGGGCACAAGTTGCGCATCCAAGGCGGCAACACCAAGCAGTTTTATGGCGACACCCATGCAGACACTCAGGTGCTCGATACACGGGGCTGGCGCGGCGTGGTCAGCTACGCGCCCAGTGAATTGGTGGTCACGGTCAAGGCCGGCACCTCCTTGGCCGAGCTTGAAAACATGCTGGCCGAGCAAGGTCAATGCTTGGCTTTCGAGCCGCCGCACTTTGGCGCGGGTGCCACGGTCGGTGGCATGGTGGCCGCCGGGTTGGCGGGTCCGTCACGCGCCAGCGTCGGTGGTGTGCGCGACCATGTGTTGGGTGTTCAGTTGCTCAATGGTTTGGGCGAGGCCCTCACCTTTGGCGGACAAGTCATGAAGAACGTCGCAGGCTATGACGTGTCGCGTCTCATGGCGGGCAGTATGGGCACGCTGGGGGTGATCACCGAGGTGTCTTTGAAGGTGCTGCCACAGGCCCCGGCAGAAGCCACCTTGCAATGTGCTTTAACACAACACGATGCCTTGGCATTGCTGCACCGCTGGGGCGGGCAAGCCCTGCCCTTGAATGCCAGCGCTTGGCTGCACGAACCCACCGCCACAGCCGCGCAAGACCTGCTGTTTGTGCGCTTGCGCGGTGCGCTGGCGGCGGTCGAGTCGGCGTGTCCGCGCATGATCGCGGATGTGCAAGCTTTGGGTGGCAGCGCGTCGCGCATGGACCAGCGCACGGCGGCCACCGATTGGCAAGCGGGTCGTGAACAAAGCCTGGCGTTTTTCAAATCGCCTTCGCCTGAACTGTGTTTGTGGCGTTTGAGCCTGCCGCAAACCGCGCCGGTTTTGAATCTGCCCTATGCGCCCTACATCGAGTGGCATGGTGGCTTGCGTTGGCTGTGGGCCCCAGCTGAGGCGCACAGCGACTTGCGCAACGCCGCCCAAGCCGCAGGCGGACATGCCACCTTGTTTCGGGCCGCAGCCACCAGCAGTGCACAGCGCCCGCCCGTGTTTCATCCCTTACCGCCGGTTCAGCGGCGCATCCAACGCGCCTTGCAACAGCAGTTCGACCCTCAGGGCGTTTTTAGCACCGGCCGCGCAGGCCCCCATTAAGCCTTGTCATGCAAACCAAGCTCGCCCCCGAATACCAACACACCGCCGACGGCCAGGAAGCCGAAGCCATTTTGCGCAAATGTGTGCACTGTGGTTTCTGCACCGCCACCTGTCCCACTTACCAATTGTTGGGCGATGAGCTCGATGGCCCGCGTGGCCGCATCTACCTGATCAAGCAAGTGCTCGAAGGCGTGACACCAACGCGCGACACCCAACTGCACCTGGACCGTTGCCTGACGTGCCGCAACTGCGAAACCACCTGCCCCAGCGGCGTGCAATACGGTCATTTGGTGGACATTGGCCGCAAGTTGGTGGACGAGAAAGTACCGCGCCCCGCGGCCGAACAAACCGTGCGCTGGGCCTTGAAAGAAGGCTTGTCCTCGCCCTTGTTTGCACCGGCCATGAAGCTGGGCCAATCGGTGCGGGCCTTGCTGCCCGACAGCCTCAAGGCCAAGGTGCCCGAGAGCCGCTCGGCAGGTGTGTGGCCCACGGCCACGCACGAACGCAAAGTGTTGATGTTGGCTGGTTGTGTGCAACCAGCGATGAGCCCCAACATCAACAGCGCCACCGCTCGTGTGCTCGATGCCTGCGGCATTCAAACCATTGTGGAGCCTTTGGCGGGTTGTTGCGGCGGCGTCAAATTTCACTTGAACGACCAAGACGCGGCGCAGGTGCAAATGAAAAACAACATCGATGCCTGGTGGCCGCATCTGGGCCAAGGCGTCGAAGCGATTGTGATGAACGCATCAGGTTGTGGCGTCACCGTCAAAGATTACGGTCATATTTTTCGCAACGACCCGTTGTATGCCGACAAAGCCCAACGCATCAGCGAACTCACCAAAGACCTGAGCGAGTTGCTGCCGGGTTTGGTGCCGCAGTTGCAAGCGAAACTACAGCCGCATCAGGCGCAACAGCAAGGCTTGCTGGCGTTTCACCCGCCCTGCACCCTGCAACACGGCCAGCAACTCAAGGGCGGTGTGGAAACGCATTTGGGCGCGCTCGGCTTCAAGCTGCGCGTGGCCAGCAATGAAGCGCATTTGTGCTGCGGCTCGGCGGGCACTTACAGCGTGTTGCAACCCGCCATCGCCACCCAATTGCGCGACCGCAAACTGGGCCACCTGAACGAGATGCAACCGCAGGCCATTTTGAGCGCCAACATCGGCTGCATCACGCATTTGCAAAGCGGCACGGCGCTTCCGGTGCGGCATTGGGTGGAGGCGCTGGACGCGGCCCTGTCCTGATGGACCAAGGGGCGGATTCAAACAAGCCTGAGGCTGAAGTGTGGCGCTTGTGAAGTTAACTTTGCTTTAAAACTTCGGCAATGTCTGCCGCCAAGCTGGCCGGTTTGTCCAAAGGTGCATAGCGTTTCACCACCTGACCTTGGCGGTTCAACAAGAACTTGGTGAAATTCCACTTGATGCCTTCACTGCCCAGCAAGCCCGGCGCTTGCGCTTTGAGCCATTGAAACAAGGGGTGGGCATTTGCACCATTGACCTCAACCTTGTCCATCATGGTGAAGTTGACACCATAGTTGGCTTGGCAAAACGCCCCAATTTCTTCATTGCTGCCCGGGTCTTGGCTGCCGAATTGGTTGCACGGAAAACCCAGCACCACCAAGCCTTGTGGGCCGTATTCTTCGTGCAGCGCTTGCAGCCCCGCAAACTGCGGCGTAAAGCCACAGGCACTGGCGGTGTTCACGATCAACACGACCTTGCCGTGCAAATCACCAAGATGGAATGCTTGACCGGTGATGGTTTTGGCGTGGAAGTCTTGCAATCCAGTCATGATTTTTCCTTGTGGTTCAACGTGGTGAGGACGGCCGCCAACACAATCAACAAGCCACCCCAAACTTTGCGCTCGCTCAATTCTGCCGCACCCAGGGCCACGGAGGACAAAGTGGCAAACACAATTTCAGACAGCATCACCAGCGAGGTGGTGCCTGCGGGCAACCGGGCCGCGCCATATTGCAGACTCAGGTTGGAGAGCAACATGCACAGGCCAAAGCCCACGGCAATCGGCCACCATGAAAGGTCTGGCGGCGCTGCGATCCAGCCCACGCTGCTGCCCGCGATGGCGGTCAAGGCGCAGACCAAGGTGCCGCCGGCAAACATGGCGGTCATGCGCTCAGTCTCGGGGGTGTGCGCCAATTTGCGCAGCATCACATTGTTCAAAGCGAAGCTGGCCCCGCCCAGCAGCGCCAAGTAGTCCCACAGCGATGACGGCCATGGCCAGGCCATCTCAGGGGTTTTCAAGACCAGCGCCACCCCGGCCAAGGCCAGGCCCAATCGCAGCACCGCCAAGCGGTTGGGGCGCTCGCCCAGCAACCACCAGGCCAGCAGCACCGACCAGGCCGGCATGGTGTAAAAAAGCAGCACCACGCGGACCACATCGCCCATGGTGACCGCCCAGTTGAAACCCAGGTTGGTCAGGCCCGAGGCGGCGAACAACCACCACAGCGCTGGGTGGCGAAGCAGGCCGCGCCAGGCTTGGGGCCGCAGCAGGCTCACGGCCACCAGCGCCAGGCCATACATGAAGGCCGTGGCCCACAGCGGGTGCAAACCTCGCAACTGCATCTCACGCAGTGGCCACCAGGACACGCCAAACGCCAAGGCATTGAACAGCAAGCCCAACACCGGGCCTAAGACAGGTTGGCGCATGGCCTAAGAATGGCCCGGGTCGCGCCGCGCGATGTCGAGCAAGCGGGCAACTTCTGCCGGGTGGTGCACCAGGTTGCTGTGGTGCCAGCGCTTGATCAGCCACATGCAACCGGCCAGCAAGAGTGCGAAGCCCACAATCGCACCAAAGGCCGAAAGACCCAAACCCGTGGCCAAGGCATACAGTGCGCCCAAGGCCAAGATGCAAGCTTGTTCGTTGAAGTTTTGCACCGCAATCGAGCGGCCCGCGCCCATCAGGTTGTGGCCGCGGTGTTGCAACAAGGCGTTCATCGGCACCACCAAAAAACCGCCCAAACCGCCCAACAAAATAAAGAAGGGTCCGGCCAACCAGACGTTGTCAATGAAGTTCATCACCAGCATCAGCAAGCCCATGGTGATGCCTAGGTTCATCAAGCGCGGCGCGTCGACCAGCTTCATGCGCAGCGAGGCCACCACCGCGCCCACCGCGGTGCCAATCGCGATCACACCCACCAGCGCCGAAGCCTGGGTGGTGCTGTAGCCCAGCGCCACCGCGCTCCAAGCCAACACGATGTAGCGCAGGTTGCCGCTGGCACCCCAAAACAAGGTGGTGCTGGCCAAGGAAATTTGTCCCAGCTTGTCGCGCCACAGCAGCAGATTGCAGCGCCAAAAATCAGGCACCAAGGCCAACAAGTTGTAAACCAAACTGTGCTCACGGTGACTGTGCATTGGCAGCAAGGTGGCGCCGGTGTTGGGGATGCGGGTGTTGAACCAAGCGGCCAGTGCATACAACAACACCAGTATGCAAATCGCTGCTTCGGGCGGCGAGTCAATCGGCGTGTTGATCAAGGGCAGATCAAGGCTGAGCAAAAAAGATGAAATGAAAGGCCCCACCAACTGGCCGCCAAGCAAGACGCCCAAAATGATGGAAGCAATCGTCAAGCCCTCAATCCAACCATTGGCCTTGACCAGCAAAGAGGCGGGCAAGAGCTCGGTGAGGATGCCGTATTTGGCGGGTCAGTAGGCGGCGGCGCCCAAACCGACGATGGCGTAAGACAGGAGCGGGTGGGCACCCAACAGCATCAGGCCGCAACCGATGACCTTGATGCCGTTGCTGACAAACATGACATCGCCTTTGGGCCGCGAATCGGCGAAGGCGCCGACAAAGGGGGCCAACACCACATAAAACAAAGCAAACATCGGGACCAAGGCGGCACGCTGCCATTCGGCGCCGCCCGACGCTTTGATCATTTCAACTGCCACCACAAACAAGGCGTTGTCAGCCAGAGAGCTGAAAAACTGGGCTGCCATGATGGTGTAAAAACCGCGCTTCATGCAGGTGCCGTCAGGTAAAAAGTGCGGTTTGTAAAAGTGAGAGACAAAGGTTTGGCAAGTTCGTAGGCCCCAGGGCGTGGCGAGTTATATCACGGGCAATAAGCCCTGTTGGCCTGCGACAATGCCCCCATGCCACGTCCGATTCATGCCTTGATCCACCCCGCTGCTTTGCGTGACAACATGTCGCGTCTGCAGCAAGCTGCGCCGGATGCACGTTTGTGGGCGGTGGTCAAAGCGCAGGCGTATGGCCATGGCATTGAGCGGGCTTACGCGGGGCTGCGTGCTGCTGATGGATTTGCGGTGCTCGACTTGGCCGAGGCGCAGACCCTGCGTGCGCTTGATTGGCGCGGTCCCATCCTGTTGCTCGAAGGCGCGTTTGAGCAACGCGACTTGGAGTTGTGTTCCCGTTTGGATCTTTGGCATGTGGTGCACACCGAGGCGCAAATCGACATGCTGAGCCGCCACAAAACCCAGGTGCCGCAACGTGTGTTTTTGAAAATGAACAGCGGCATGAACCGACTGGGTTTTGCGCCCGAGCGTTTTCGCGCGGCCTGGGCGCGGTTGAATGCTTTGCCGCAGGTGGAGGAGATTTCCCTCATGACCCACTTCGCCCATGCCGACGACGCTGTCGGCGTGGACGCGCAACTCGCCGTCTTCAACGCCACCAGCCACGACCTCCCTGGTGAGCGCAGCCTGGCCAACAGCGCGGCCTTGCTGCGCCACGGCCACAACCCGGCCGTGAGCGCGGATTGGGTGCGCCCTGGCATCGCCTTGTATGGCAGTGCGCCCGACCATCCGCTTCACACAGCGCATGACTGGGGTTTGCGCCCCGCCATGAGTTTGCGCAGCCAGATCGTTGGCGAGCAAAAGCTGAAGGCGGGTGATGAGGTGGGCTACGGCGGCGTTTTCCAGACTGAGCGCGAGATGCGCATCGGTGTGGTGGCCTGTGGTTATGCCGATGGCTACCCGCGCCATGCGCCCAGCGGCACACCGGTGTTGGTCAACGGCACACGCACACACACGGTGGGTCGCATCAGCATGGACATGTTGTGCGTAGATTTGACGCCTGTGCCCACGGCGCAAGTGGGCAGCGAGGCCACCTTGTGGGGT
>Ga0172372_10012606_pt1 | contig 10575 bp, 12 predicted proteins | sample LakKiv5m_2_FD_114544 | JGI IMG/M metagenome (GOLD analysis project Ga0172372, IMG submission 114544) | Freshwater microbial communities from Kabuno Bay, South-Kivu, Congo - kab_092012_9.5m | ecosystem: Environmental > Aquatic > Freshwater > Lake | place: Democratic Republic of the Congo... | reverse complement strand
TTTGGTCGACAAGATCCGATGCGCACTACCCCCCTGATCCAATCGGGTCAGGTTGACCATCGGCATGACACCATCGTTGGCCAAGACGGTATAGGCCCTGGCCAGTTGGAGAGGAGAGGTGGACACACCGTAGCCAAATGAAAGTGTCGCCTGCTCAAATGCGCTCCAACCATGATAATCGGACAATCTCCCTCTTGCTTCCCCTGGATAGCCGGTTTCCAGCGGCTGACCGAAACCGAAGTTGTGGTAGAACACCCAGAACTTGCGGGGGGGAACTTTGAGAGCAATTTTGCTGGTTCCCACGTTACTGGATTTTTGCAGGATTTTTGCGACATCCATGACGCCGTAACTATGAACATCCTTGACGACGTTTCTGCCGATATACATGGTGCCGCCATTGGTATCGACAATGGTGTTCGGCTGAGCGAGGCCTAATTCCAGAGCACAGGCCACGGCAAACGGCTTCATGGTCGAACCGGGTTCGAACAAATCGGTCATGGCTCGGTTGCGCGAAACATCGGGAGATACCTTGCCGCGACTATTCGGGTTGAAGGCGGGCTGGTTCGCCATGATCAGAACCTCACCCGTCCGGCTGTCCAGCATCACGAGGCTCCCCGAGCGAGCGCGGTGCTGAGCAACCGCACTTTTTAACTCGCGATGGGCAATGTACTGCAACCTGGCATCGATACTTAATGCCAAATCCCGGCCCGGTATCGGTTGCCGCAATTCTTCCGTTCTCTCGATGATGCGCCTCTTGCCGTCCCGCACGGCCCGCCAAGCGCCATCAATTCCTCTCAATGAACCGTCATGCGCAAGCTCCATGCCCTCCTGGCCCTTGCCATCAATATTGGTCAATCCCACCAGATGAGCAGCCACCTCACCCGTTGGGTAATAACGTTTGTATTCTCGCTCGGCATACACACCCGGTATTCCGAGACCCGTGGCCGTATCAGCCTGTTCCGGGTTCATCTTACGCTTGAGGTAGACAAAAGCCCGCTCTTCGTCGTTACCGATTCGACTCATGACCTCATCTCTGCTCAGCCCTACTTGAGCGGCTAGCTGCCGAATCTTTTCCGCCGGAATCTGTGCCTTGAGAAACTCCTTGGGATTGACCCAAATCGACTTAACCGGGCTGCTGACCGCGAGCAATTCGCCATGCCGGTCGGTGATTCTTCCGCGATGCGCGGGTATGGGCATGATGCCTACATGGCGTAAATCACCCTGATGCTTGAGAAATTGTTTATCAAGGGCTTGGAGATATACCGCCCGGCCAATCAGGACCGTCAATGAAGTCAACAAGAGCCCCAGTAAGAGCCTCCAGCGAAGACTGTAGTCCGGACTGGCCTGCTTGGGACGAATAATCAGCATGGCTGCAATCTCGGTCAGGGAGTTATGGAAATGATGGCTGTGGATTCAGGCAGAGACATGCCGAGCTGACTTTGCGCGGCATGTTCGATGCGCTCCCGCTCGGACCATTTGTTTTGTTCAAATTGCAATTGCGCCAATTCTTCATCGTAGGCTTCGTTCATCTGCTGCTGCCGCTGAACTTCGGAAAAGAGTAATCGTGTTCGATATTTCATATGAACGACTCCCAAAGCTGAAGCCACGGCAACAACAACCAGCATCAACATAATCTTCACTGCTCGACTTTCTCTGCAATTCTCAACACAGCGCTTCGCGACCTGACGTTTGTCATCAGTTCTCGCTCACCTGGCTTTACGGCCCTACCTATACGTTTCAGGCGGACTCTGCCAGCACTTTCAAACTTTTGCCTCGCCTGTTCCGGTGAACAGCCACGCTCCGCATCGCGCATAAACCTTTTCACGATACGATCTTCCAGTGAATGAAATGCAATCACCGCCAATCGACCACCCGGCCTGAGCACATCAACGGCTTGCGGCATACATTCCTCCAACTCGAGCAATTCCCGGTTAATGTGAATGCGAATGGCCTGGAAACTACGGGTTGCCGGATGCTTGCCTCTTTCCCGCGTTGGCGTACAGCGCTCGATCAGCCTGGCCAGTTCTCCAGTCGTTTTCAGTGGCGATGAATCGCGCCTCAAAATGATCTCTTTAGCGATCTTGCGCGCATTACGCTCCTCACCATAGCGAAACAGCACCTCCCGCAGTTCAAGTTCGGAGACCACCGCAAGCCAGTCAGCAGCCGTCTGTCCCGCCGATTCGTTTATGCGCATGTCCAACGGTCCGTCTTTCAGAAAGCTGAAACCTCGATCCCCCTGATCCAACTGAGGGGATGAAATCCCGAGGTCCATCAGGATACCCGATACCCTTCCGCTGAATCCCAATCGATCTACCTGCATTTTCAAATCGGAAAAACTGGTATGAACCAGCATTAACCGACCGTCGACGGACAGCGCACTTGCCTCCGGGGAATTTATGGCCTCGAGATCTTTGTCAAAGGCCAGCAAGCGCCCGCATTTGCCAATAATCTCGAGAATTCTCCGGCTATGCCCGCCCCGTCCAAAGGTGCAGTCAACAACGATATCACCTGACTTCAAGCACAGACCGTCGACGGCTTCCTCGAGCAAGACCGGCTGGTGGCTAACACTTGAAGGACCCCATGATTCCGTCAAAAGGACAGAGACTCCAATTCAGGGGATAGACCTTCGGTATTATTCCGTTCGACCTCAATCCATAGCTCACGGGCCTGACTCCAGGTCTCGTCATCCCAAATTTCGAACTTATTGCCTTGCCCTACCATGGCGACCTTCTTTTGCAAGCTAGCAAACCTGCGTAAAGGCTCCGGTATAAGAAATCGCCCCTGACCGTCAAGCTCACATTCGGTGGCATGCCCTAGCAATAAGCGTTGAAGCCGCTTCGCCTGACTGTCCAAGGAAGGCAATTTGACGAGCTTGCGCTCGATCTCCTCGAATTCAGGCAAGGGGTACAGGAGAAGGCAACGATCAAGGCCAACGGTGACAACCAATTGGCTCTCACAACATTCTGCCAACTCGGCACGGTACTTCGTGGGAATGGCCAGGCGACCCTTGTCATCCAGGTTAATTTCGCTGACCCCTCGGAACACGCCCCCCCCTTTACACCACTTTTCCCCACACCTTCCCACTTAGGCGGGAATATATGAAGGAGGAACGAGCAAGTCAAGCCCGGCGATTTGTTGACACCGGAATCTCCCACTACGAAATCCCCTCTACAACGAGCGATGCGTATTGAATCGACCCAACAAAGCATTTCACCAGTCTTCCAGCAGCGCAGTCGCGATGAGCGGACAAAGACCGGCGTAGGGCGAAAGCGACGTCAACGGAGTTGCCGCCGAGACAGCAAGGCGCTGGGCTCCTTACCTGATCGGTCCGACGCCCTTCACAGCCAACGAATTCTTCGGCCTCGGCACACCGGTCATTTTCTACTTTCGGGGCTGGCATTCATCACCCAAGCGACCGAGACGGCTGCCGACCATCTGCGCAACGCCGCAGAAGGTTTGCTGAAAGCAAATTTCGACAATGCGAACGAAATCATCATGTACTTCCATGGCTGATCTTTGGCTTGATCACTCAAGCCTGTAACGCCAGAGTTTGTTGTATCGGAAGCTATGCATCATGGCGAGCCAGTTCTTACGTCACCCTAAAGCTGATGAGGGATGGAGCAATGCAGACTATGGTCCATCATGCAGCGGTACGTCAGGATGACGCACCGCATGGCCGGCGGATCCCTCATTCTGCCCTCTGCCAGACGCAGGACGAACGCGTTTGTATTCGCGTCGTCATCGCGCCAAACGGGGGACCGTAGATTGGGGTATCGGGGTAAAACCAGCATTGGGGCCGTAATTGAAATCGGCGCGTACACCAACTATGGCTGTATCTGGCCGTGCGCCATCACGGTCGCACACATTTTGTGGACTCAATATTCCAGATATCCAGGGATGGCAAGGTATCCACGCCAAAGAAAGTGGATGCCTTCTGACAAAAACAACGGGGTACGAGACGAGAACGTCTCGGGATGGCCATCGAATATGCTCTATTTCATATTCGGATCCACTTGCAACCGGAATCAACAACCCTTGGGGTTGGTAGACAGACTCAACATCGATCCGATGTGAACTAGACTGACGGACGTGCTCCGATTATCGAAAATGAACCGCTCAGGTGAGTGGAAAAAGGCGCTATGACGGGTGGCAGTTTGTGAGTGGCAACCGATGAAAGCCGATCAGGCAGAACCAATGGGACCCGGTTTCACGAGCCCCGTAACATGGCTAACGGCGTTTGCGAGGAAGCTCAGTGTCCGCTTTGAGTGGGCTGTTCACCCGGTTCTACACTGGTTTTATTTAATCCTGAGTAGACGGGACACCATTGCAGCTTGGCGGTTGCCACTAACACCACGCCCACCAGCAATAGAGGAATGTTGGCGAGAAAAACTGATATCAGCAGACCGCCTATGCCTATGGCGTATCGTAACTTCTGCTCCTTGCCGCCGACATTGAACTCTCTCTTCATGGCGCGCTTATAATCAAAACTCATGATTTGTCACTCCCCGCTTACAGTACGTTAAAGGCTGAATTGTGCTGATTTCATGACGGCCGCGCAAGGTAAACCGTTAAAATGCCTCATGGACATCACCCCGATCATCGCCTCATTGAATCCGGAACAACGTCAAGCCGTCTGCTCCGACAAACCCACTCTCCTGGTTGTTGCAGGCGCCGGTAGCGGAAAAACGCGTGTGCTGGTTCATCGGATTGCCTGGCTTATCCAGGCCGAGGGGGTGCCGCCCCGAAACATTCTTGCTGTAACCTTCACCAACAAGGCGGCTGGCGAGATGAAATCCCGTATCGAGACATTGTTGCAACTTTCGACACGGGACCTCTGGGTGGGAACCTTTCATGGACTGGCCCACCGCTTGTTACGTCGTCACGCCAAGGAAGCGGGTCTACCGAACACCTTCCAGATCCTCGATACAGACGACCAACACCGGGTAATCAGGCGACTCATCAAGAACCTGGGCCTGGATGAAAATCGCTGGCCAGCCAGACAAGCCCAGTGGTTTATCAATAACCGCAAGGATGAAGGCTTACGCAGCCAGCAACTGCCCGCCGCGAAGGATCCTCATGAGCGACAATTGCACCATGTCTATCAGGCGTATCAGGAATTCTGCGACCGCTCCGGCATGGTGGATTTTGCCGAGTTATTACTACGCTCCTACGAACTTCTTCGCGACACCCCCGATTTGCTGGAAATGTATCGATCGCGGTTCGAGCATATTCTGGTCGATGAATTCCAGGACACCAACCGAATCCAGTATGCCTGGCTCCGGTTACTATCGCAGCCACGGCAAAACCTCTTTGCCGTGGGCGACGATGACCAGTCCATCTATAGTTGGCGGGGCGCACTGGTGGAAAATCTCCAGCATTTTCAACGTGATTACGCCCGGCATGACCTCATTAGACTGGAGCGGAACTATCGCTCTACCGGCAACATCCTCTCAGCCGCGAACGCATTGATTACCCACAACCAGACTCGTCTAGGCAAAAATCTGTGGACAAACATCGGTACCGGAGAGGCCATCTCCGTTTATAGCGCCTTCAACGAGCAGGACGAGGCCTATTTCGTGGTTAACCGGCTTCGTTCCTGGCATGAGGCGGGCCATGCCAGAAACAATACGGCAATCCTCTATCGCTCCAATGCCCAATCGCGGCAGTTCGAGGAAAAACTAATTGCCATGGGTATTCCCTATCGGGTTCACGGCGGATTTCGGTTTTTCGAGCGTACCGAGATCAAGGATGCCCTGGGTTACCTCCGCTTGATCAATAACCCTCATGATGACGCTTCGTTTGAACGCATCATCAACACTCCGGTCCGTGGCATCGGCGCCAAAACGCTTGATCTCATCCGCGATCTGGCCAAGGCCGAACGGCTGTCCCTGTGGGAAGCCATGGAGATGCTCTGTGGCAACAACGCCTTACCACTACGCACCCAAAAGCCATTGGAGCTTTTTCGAAAACTCCTGTCGGGTCTGGAAGAGTCAACCAGTGGTTCAAGCTTGGCGGAGAAAATCGCGCAAACCTTGCAGACATCCGGCCTGAGAGAACATTACAGTAAGGAGCGCGGTGAACAAGCCGAACAACGCCTGGAGAACCTGGAAGAGCTGATCAATGCCGCCCGCCAATTCGAGCATGAACCCAACCTGGATCCCGAACTCCCCGTCCTCGATCAGTTTCTGAGTCATGCCGCACTGGAATCTGGCGAGAACCAATCCGATTCGTTCGGAGATTGCGTCCAACTCATGACCCTGCATGCAGCCAAAGGACTGGAATTTGACCTGGTTTTTCTGGTTGGGCTTGAGGAAGGTCTTTTTCCTAGCCTCCAGTCCCTGGAGGACGCTTGCCGGCTGGAAGAGGAACGGCGGCTCTGCTACGTAGGCATCACTCGCGCACGCAAAAAGCTTTACCTGACGTATGCCGAGACGCGACGGCTTTATGGCAAGGAAACGTACCCACGTCCATCCAGGTTCCTGCGAGAATTACCGGCTGACACCCTGGAGGAAGTTCGTTTTCGCGGTGGATCGCAAAATTCACCCGCTCAGGCCAAACCTACGTCGATTTCAGCCTCGGAACATCAAGGCATTAAACTAGGTCAACGCGTGAGTCACGCAAAATTCGGTGAGGGGGTCGTGCTCCATTGTGAGGGGGAAGGCCTTCAGGCAAGGGTGCAAGTCAATTTTGCCCATGCTGGAGCCAAATGGCTCATGCTGGCCTATGCCAAGCTGAAGATTCTACCGTGAAGAATCTATATGCGTTTTGAAGCCATCATCTTCGACTGCGACGGTACCCTGGTGGATAGCGAACGTCTGGGAAACGCGGTAATTGTGGAATGCGTAGGCGAACTTGGACTCCACTTGACACTGGATCAGGCGCTGGAGCACTTTGCCGGTAGGAAAATGGCTGACACCATCGCCCAAATCGAGGCTTGGTTAGGCCAGCCAGTACCAGCGGATTTTTTACCTGAACTCAGGGCGCGCATGGCCGCTGTCTTTACCCAGCAATTGACCCCCATGGAGGGCGTTCATGAGCTTTTGAAATCGCTGAACGTCCCTGTCTGCGTAGCATCGAATGGCCCCAGGGACAAGATGCAAGTCAGTCTCGGGGTGACGGGATTGCTTGAGTATTTCGAAGGCCGCGTATTCAGCGCCTATGACTGCAACAGTTGGAAACCCGCCCCTGGCCTGTTTCTCCATGCCGCGCAATCCATGGGGGTGAGACCTGAAGCCTGCGCCGTGGTCGAGGATAGCCCACTGGGCATAGAAGCGGCGATCGCGGCAGGGATGGCTCCGTTTGGTTACGCGCCCTATTGCGATGGCGCATCGCTGACTTCGGCTGGCGCGAGGGTTTTTCACCATATGAGTGGTTTCCTGTCCCTGATTTCGCAGAAATGATGCAAGCAAGACAGCCATCCCGGGTCCAATGAGGGCGTCCCACCCCAATCGGATCTCCGTCCTTCCAGGCTTTCAGAGATCAACCCTTGACGTATTCCATTTGATACATTGCCACCTTATACTACCGCGAAGGTGCAAACTGGCTCCCTGCCCTTTTAGGGCCATAACCAACCACTATCAAATCATCCAGAGGGGAAAGAAGTGAAAGTCCAAAATCTGACCAAGAGTGTACTCATAGCTTTGCTGATCGCCAGTCCTTTGGTTGGCGCTGAAACGCAATACCCGGCAGCCGATTTTCAGCCAGAAATCATCAAACAGGACGCCGAACTGATAGCCAAGCACGCTGAAGCCGCCAAGGCAGCCGCCGCCAGTACACCCAGCCAGAGCCAGCCCGCACCGGCCACCACTGCAAGCAGCACCCCAGTGGAAAAATCGGAGCCTGCCGCAGTCGCTAGCGCTCCGAAGACTGAAGAATCCTCTAACCTCACCCTTCTTCTTGGTCTAGCTGCCGCAGGCGCGGCTGGATTCTGGTTTTTCAGAAAACCCAAGGCCTGCGCTTCAGCCGGGACCAGCGTAGCGGCCGCAAAGGTAACCACGCCACCTGCCGGAAACGGCGAAACGGGTGTGGCCCGGTACCTCAAGAGCTTGCCTGAGAACAACGGGGCCAAGGAAACAGGGGTGTCACGTTACATCAAGACACTTCCCACGGATGCTCCGGCCAAATCGGTCACCGGCGTCGAGAAATACATCAACGCACTGCCTGCAACTGCAAAGGCCCCTGTGGAAACAGGCGTTGCCAAATACCTCAAAAGCCAGGGGATCGCCGGCTAAGTGAGGCGTTTAACGTCAGGACTTAAGTTCGATTGCTGATGGAACGAAGATGGTGGCAATGGTTCACCCGTGATTTGGCAATCCCCAATCAGGTTGACATCATCTAAAGTTCTGCCTAAATTTGCCGATCGTGCATGGCATGAGAGCTATCCACCAATCAATAACAATTCGGAGATAAATTATGGCAAGGCCTCCCGCCGGCAACGGTGAAACCGGTGTATCCCGATACATCAATAATCTGCAGGGAGTTGGCACGACAAACGAAACCGGCGTAGCTAAGTACATCAGAGTGGTTGTCACTGACAATCCTGTCAAGGCTCTGACGGGTGTTGAGAGATACGTCAGAACGCTGCCCGCCATCGAAAGCGTAGGCCCAGCAGCCAAACCCCCAACCGGTGTACAAAAGTACATCAATGCCCTGCCTGAGCCCAAGAAGGCGCTTGGTGAGACGGGGGTATCCAAGTATCTCAAGTCTAATGGACTCGCTGTCTGAATTGTGCAGACCAAAACATAGGCAGAGATTCCTGGAGCCTGATGGGTGTGGCGGGTTCTCAATTGTAGACTTCGTTACACACATCCAATTATTGGGGCGGCCTGTTCGCCCCGAACCAAAATGTTGGCGTGTTGACATCATTCAAGCTTCTGTCTAAATTGGGTGATAATGCATTTACGGATGCATCGCGCGCGAGCTATTAATCAACCATAAACAATCGGAGAGAAAACATGGCAAGACCATTAATTCAGTTGGCTCTGGACTCCCTGGACAACGCCACTACCTTCAAGCTCGCTACTTTGGCGGCGCCCTACGTCGATATCCTTGAGATTGGCACCCCCAACATCAAGGCTAACGGTCTGCCCCTGGTCAAGGAACTGAAGAAGAAGTTCCCCAACAAGCTCTTGCTTGTGGATCTGAAGACCATGGATGCTGGCGAATATGAAGCAGCACCCTTCTTTGAGGCTGGTGCTGACATTTGTACGGTATTGGGCGTTTCTGGCCTACCCACCATTGCTGGCGTTATCAAGGCCGCCAACAAGTATAACGCCGAGGTTCAGGTTGACCTGATCAACGTTCCTGACAAAGCGGGCTGTGCGCGCGAATCCGCCAAGATGGGCGCCCAGATCATCGGCGTTCACACCGGCCTTGATGCGCAGGCGGCGGGACAGACTCCTTTTGCTGACCTCAACCTGGTAGCAAAGCTGGGTCTGCCAGTTCGCATCTCCGTGGCGGGCGGCATCAAGCAGTCTACTGCGCAGCAGGTTGCTCGTTCGGGCGCCAATATCATCGTTGTGGGCGCGGCTATCTACGGTGCACCTTCTCCCGCCGATTCTGCTCGTGAAATTCGCGAACTGATTGAGGCTGCGTAAAATGGCTCATCGTCGGCTCATCCTGGACAAGATTTCCAGCATCCTTGATGCTACGGATCCTGTCCTTGACCAGCAATTGACTGACATGCTCGACAAAGCTTCCCGGATCTTCATTTCGGGAGCCGGTCGGTCAGCTTTGGTGGCCAGATTTTTTGCAATGCGATTAATGCATGGTGGTTATAACGTTTTCGTCGTAGGCGAAATTGTTACACCGAGTTTGCAAAAGGGTGATCTCCTGATCGTCATATCAGGGTCTGGTGAAACAGAAACCATGATTGCCTTTGCTAAGCGGGCTAAAGAACTGGGTGCGGAGATCGTCCTGATTTCCTCCAGAACCAGTTCTACCCTGGCTGATATGTCGAATACCGTAATCCCGATTGGTAAGCCCGAGATGTACGGCAAGGTTGTCGGCATGCCTATGGGTACTGTGTTTGAACTATCAACACTGATCTTCCTGGAGGCCACGATTTCTCATATCATTCATGAGAAAGGCATTCCGGAAGAGGAAATGCGCGCAAGACACGCAAATCTGGAATAACCCGGTCCAGTCCGTCAAAAGCCGACCATGTCCAGCATGGTCGGCTTTTTTTTGGGCTGTTACTGCTTGACATGTGGAAAGCCAGTTTCAGTTTAGATCTCATCGCGAATTCATTCAGCGTTTGATAATGCGCCGTATAGCCGCAAAATCTCGCGCCTCCCTTTCCACTATTGCTTATTCCTGCATACCTGATGAGAGGCCAGCATCATCTGAACCCGCCGTTGCAGCCAACTGGGATCAGAGCGAAGTCGGCAAATTTTCGAGGAAGCCTTTCACGGGCTCTCGAGGACCGCCTGGGACTGTACCTCCGTGTGGATCATCGCAACGGGTTCTCGGCAAAAGCCTTAAAACTGGTGGATTTTTCCAAACAACTCAACACCGGGGGTAAAGATCCCACACGAGATCACCGGTGTACCGATCATGGAGGACTCTAGATTCGCG
>Ga0172372_10012604_pt1 | contig 10576 bp, 5 predicted proteins | sample LakKiv5m_2_FD_114544 | JGI IMG/M metagenome (GOLD analysis project Ga0172372, IMG submission 114544) | Freshwater microbial communities from Kabuno Bay, South-Kivu, Congo - kab_092012_9.5m | ecosystem: Environmental > Aquatic > Freshwater > Lake | place: Democratic Republic of the Congo... | reverse complement strand
TTCGAAAGGGCTATCCTTCGTTGCGAGCAAGGGTTGACAGCATTTCTTGGCCCGTATTAGGAGAAGTTCGAGGTAGAATATTTGCCATTATCGATGCAGGAGCCTCGCTGGGATATCCTACGAACGGAGCCGCTTTTGTTTATGGGAATGTTCGAGATTCCAATTGCGTTTTTTTAATCCGCAATGAACCTGTAGAACACCAAGAAGAAATCACAGAATTAACCCAATCGTTCATCGTTCGAACGCGTGCAGATGCAGGGACCTTAGAGGCAAGGGCAAACAATTACCTACGTTTACGTGCAGCGCTATTATCGGGCGCACAAATTATATCCACCGATTATTACCGTCCCGACCAACGATTTGGCAAGTATGTCGTTCCTTTTATTGGATTCGTTAAATGACCTTAAGAACGAATTCGAGGATACAGTTTACGGTTGTCAACGACTTCAGCACTTTTACGCAAAGCGGCCATTAATAAGCCCTGTATATTTCCTTTCATCATGGAGGTTAATTGATCTTTCTCCTCTTTGTATACCGCCGTGGAAGGGGCTTTTTGCGTAGAAATAACCTGAATGAGGTAAACACCCGTTTTTCCTTTTAACGGCAAAGTGGTTTGACCATCTTTGACGAATCCAGAAAACAGCGCGCCAACAATTTCAGGTTCGTAGCCACTGTTGCCAATTGATGGATTTGCAAAGGTTATTTGAGCGGTATCAATGGAAGTATTGTACTTGCGAGCTAAGGCATCCAAGCCCTTAGTTTTCGCCATTTCATTCATCAGTCGCTTCGCTTTTTTCTCCTCCAATAGTTCCTTTTTCATTCGTTCCTTCACTTCATGGTATTGCGGTTCTCCTTTTTCTTTCACCGCCGAAAGTAGAGCGATAACGTACTTATCTTTGTCCCTAATGGGCGCTTGAATTAAATCCCCAGCCTCAGCGTCATCGTTGAATGCTAATTCTAACAACCGGTCTTGAGCAATCTTGGTGGTTAATCCATAAACCATCGGGTTGTTATCTTCCAATGAAATAGGTCGTACGAAATAGGTTTTTTTGTTGGCTAGCGTATCAAATGCAGCGATTTTCTCCGCAACATCGGACATATTGGAAATTTTTTGATCGATTTTTCCAAGCAACATATTCGCCTCTGACTCTGAATTTGCAATTGTTTCTTCGGATGGTTTAAAGGATTTAACTACCGTGACCAAAATCGGAAAACGGTTAGCATCGCGCTCTAACACTTCAATAATATGGTAACCAAAATCCGTTTTCACCATTCCAATTTTCCCAATGGGGGCATTGGCACAATATCCGCCAAATTCCTTAACCATATCCCCTTCAAGGAAATCGGCATATTCACCGCCTTTGTCCTTCGACCCTGGATCGTCGCTGTACTTTTGAACCAATTCTGCAAAATTCGTTTTGTTGATAGCAGCCAATAAACTATCCGCCGTTTTTTTCTTGGCAGCAAGTACTTTCGCATCAGTGGAGTTATTCGTCGCGATCAACAAATGTCGCGCCTTGATTTTTGCGGGAGAAAAACCAAGTAACTTCGAAAGATAAAAGGCTTCACCGACACGATAAGGACCCACTAATTGTCCAACGGGGGTTCTTTTTATAATGGTGTCGTAGTCCATGGGATAACTCATGTACTGGTTTGATTTGGGGTGTCCAACGGGAACAGCAATTCCTCGCGCGCCCGGGAGGTAATTACGCATTTCACTCTCATTCATCACCAAAGCAGAATCGTTCGTCGACGTCATGAAGTCTTGTCGTAGTTTAGCAATCGTTTTATCAAAAGCTGAGGTATCAGACTTGGAGGGTTTGATGGCTACGTCAAACATACGTACCTCACGGTTGTTGGTTCGATTCCAGTATTTTTTTTCGCTTTTATGTTCGTCGTAAAACGCTTGCAATTCTTCTTCAGAAATTTTGATTTCAGCGTCGTTGATTTCGGCGTAACGCCGGGATACAAAACGGATCGTTTTAGCTTCTTTTTTCGCTAAATACTCTTCACGAGCCTCTACTTTTGTTACGTATATTCCTTGTGCAACCAAGGAAAAGTATTTTTCATTTTTCCTGCGATCCGTGAAATACTTTTTCGTTCCCTCCCATTGTGCCTTCTCTTCCGCTTTTTTCGCTGTTTTAAGTTTTGTAAGAGTTTTTTGTAACTCCATTCTCCCTGATTTCATCGATTGCTCCGAAATTACACCGGTCGCTTTATCTACAAAAAACTGATTTAAATCTTGCAGAACATTAAAACCATCTGTCGCCATTAAATAGGCATTAAACTCACGATCGCTAACATCTATACTCAGCGAAGCGTACTCTTGTTGCAACAAGGTGGAGTCAACAATAAAGTTAAATGCCTTGTCATTGGCCGCTTCCATATCTTCGTCCGTGAAAGGTTTGTTCTCTTGCTGTTTTTGAGAACGGTCTTGGTTTTGAACGCGTTCCGTTAAGGCATTGTAGTCGTTGATGTCCACTTTTTCACCACCCACGAGGCCAATTCCATATTTTCCCTCTCCTGAACCGAACATTCGGTTATAATCTCCTAAGATAAAGGCCAGCATGGCAACTCCCACGAAACCAACGATTAACCAAGACTTGTCACGAATTTTACCAATAATTGCCATCGAATCTAAATTAAGTGTGCGAAATTACAAATTAGTATCCACTATTAAAAACGAAGGCATAAAAAAGGGGGTTTATTTGCCCCCTCCTTTTGCAGGTTTTACCTCTTCAGGTTTAGTCTCTTTCGGCTCGGGTTGCGGACTGTTGGGTTTAATGACCGGTTTCACGGGAGCAACAGGTTTCACATCCTTGGGTGGATCTTGTTTCGCGGGTGCCGGCGTGTTATTCACTGGTTTCACATCCTTGGGCGGATCTTGTTTCGCGGGAGCAGGTGCCGGCGTGTTATTCACTGGTTTCACATCCTTGGGTGGATCTTGTTTCGCAGGAGCAGGTGCCGGCGTGTTATTCACTGGTTTCACATCCTTGGGTGGATCTTGTTTCGCAGGAGCTGGTGCCGGCGTGTTATTCACCGGTTTCACGTCCTTTGGTGGATCTTGTTTCGCAGGCGCAGGTGCCGGCGTGTTATTCACCGGTTTCACGTCCTTGGGGGGATCCTGTTTTCCGGGATTGTTGTTGGGTTGGTTTCCACCACCCGAATTACCTCCAGGTTTTCCTCCATTATTGTTGTTGTTGTTATTGTTGTTGTTATTGTTATTGTTGTTATTGTTGTTGTTAGGAACATAATTGATCGTGAAAGAATTCTGGTCAAATCCACACCCGTTATTAGCACTCACATTGAAGGTATTTGCCCCCGCTTGAAGGATTACTGGCAGGGTAGCAGAGGATCCGGCTAAGGTAAGTCCCGTAAGCACTGTTCCGTTTTGGGTAAGGCTGATTTCAGAGGAGTTATTCACGTTTTGTACATTCAACGCGATCACATACGCTGCAACGGATACGTTCGTTAAAGCGGAGGAAGGACTTACCAAACCAATGACCGGCGGATTGCAATTGGCAAAATTCACATTGGTAGTTTCCGTATCTGTTCCACAGTTATTCCCGGCACTGATGTAAAAAGTATTGGCTCCTTGATTCAAGGTTACCGTAGCCGTCAATTGACCGTTGTTAAAGTTAAATGGAACGTTTTGACCGTTGAACGTGAAATAAACTCCTTCAATATCGTAAACATGTTGAAGGGTTGCTTCAAAATAGTATAAGCCATCGCTGGCCTGTAAGGCCGAGGTTACGGTTATGATCGGTACTTGACAATGGTCGTAATAAACATGGGTGGTATTGCTGGCATTTCCACAGGCATTGTTTGCGGTTAATATTACCGTATTGTCACCGTTTGCAAGGTTCAGGTTGGTTGATAATACTCCGTTCATGTACGAATAATTGGAAACGCTTTGTCCGTTGAGCGTTAACCCAATACCTTGAACTGATGGCATGTTGGTAAGACTTGCTGTGTAAGTAAGAATCCCTTGCGCAACGGTATCGCTCATGGTTCCAACGGTTACTTGAGGTGCCGTACAATTTTGATACGTTACATTCAAATCTCCACGGTCAAATCCGCAGGTATTTTGTGCAACAATTACGATGTGGTTTGCTCCCGGGTCAAGGGTCAGGGTCGAACTTAGGTTGCTGCCGTTGAGCGTAAAGTTATTGACCGGATTTCCGTTTAACGTAACCGATACCTGGGCCTGAGTAACGCCTGTAACGGTTGCGTTAAGCGTGTAAGACGCCGAAGTAACGGTCGCGTTGTTGGGGTTCTGAACGCTCACGGTGGGCGTTGAACACGGAATGTAATTTACTTGGATCGACTTGGTATCCGTTCCACAGGCATTCGTTGCAGAAAGCATTAAGGTGTTTTGTCCGTTTTGAAGGGTTACCGAAGCCGTTGCACTGTTGCCAACCAAGGTTATGGGGGTAATTTGCCCGTTAACCATGAAGGATAGTCCTGTTGCATTGACGATTTCTTGAACCTGTGCAGCAAAACTGAACGTTCCGTTGGATACCGTTTGCCCATTTGCGGTTTGGATACTTACCGATGGAGAGTTACAGGTACTCAAGGTGAGGGTCGTTGCCTGTTGAGCGACTCCACAACCGTTGTTCGCGCTCAAAACGATGGTATTTACTCCATTGTTAAGCGTTAGCGTAGCGCTTAATTGACCGTTCACGAGTTGGAAGTTTGTGACTGCGTTACCGTTCAAACTGAGTGCCACTTGATTGCTTTGGCTCACGTTTTCTAAAGTCGCGGTAAAGTTAAATGTGGCGTTCGACACCGTAGATCCAGAAGTTACGGGCTGGTTTATGGTTACCGTTGGCGCTTTACACGGATTGAAAACGATGCTGTTCGTTTCAACGTCTGTTCCACAGGAATTTGTAGCAGAAATTACCACGGTGTTATTCCCTGCTTGAAGCGTTGCATTGGCCGTCAAGGTGCCTGAAGTCAAGGTGAATGGCACACCAATGCCGTTGACCAATAAAACGACCTGTGACGCATTGGCGATGTTCTGAAGCGAAGCAGCAATGGCCAAAGTAGCATTGGAAGTAGCTCCTGAAATAGGCGTGTTCAAGGATATTGCTGGCGCTATGCAATTGTCATAGGTCACATTGAGCTGTCCAATGTCATTTCCACAGTCGTTGGTGGCTTTGATAACGAAGGTGTTAAGTCCCGGGACGAGCGTTGGATTCAAGGTGATTTTTCCGTTCGCAAACGAGAATGGAACAGCGGCTCCGTTTCGCGTCACCGTAATTTGTGCTGCGCTGTTGCAATTGATTGCATCTACGTCGATGTTCACCGAGTTTTGGTTGGTGGTCGTACTCAATTGGTTTGGGGTGTTGATAACAACCGATGGTACCAAGCACTGCTTAAACGAAATTTGAAGGCTTTTGCTATCGCTACCGCAGGTGTTTTTCACGGAAACAACAACATTGTTGATACCGGCATTCAATATAACGTTGGCGCTAATGGTACCATTCGTCCATTGGAAAGGCGTCACGTTACCGTTAACTTTCAGCGTGATTTCTGATGCATTGTTTACATTCAGGGCAGTAAACTGCAGTTGATAAGCGCTCTGATTTACCGTAATTCCACTCGCAATAGGTTGCAACAAGCCAACGCTTGGAGTTAAACAATTGTTATAGGTCACGGTTTGCGTTTGACTTTGCGTTCCGCACGGGTTGGTGACGGAAATAACGAACGTGTTGATGCCTGGAACTAGCGCGGTAATCGCTTGCACCGTTCCGGTGGTAAAGGTAAAAGGAATCGCAGTTCCGTTTTGCGTTACTTTGATTTCTTGAATCGAATTTATGCCATTGGTGCTGGCAGAAAATACATAGCCTGCGTTGCTTACTGTTCCGCCTGAAGAATTAATGGTGGCGCTAGGGCTGAGGCAATTCAAATAGGTAATGTTCACGGTTTCGATATCGACCCCGCATGTATTGCTGCTGGTAAGCGTTACGATGTTGATTCCTGGAATAAGCGAGAAAGCATATTCAACAATACCTGTTGCAGCGTTGTAGGTATAATTCTTAACCGGTAAATTATTAACCATAAGGCTAATGCTGCTTTGGTTTTGCGTTTTGAATTTAACGGTGTAGGGTGCTTTTGACACCGTTACGTTGACGCTAGCAGGATTTTGCAAGGTGATAACAGGCGCTTGGCATTGCTGATAATTTAAGGTAATCACCAGCGACTCTGAACCGCAACGGTTGGTTCCATTCACGGTTAGGGTGTTGTTGCCGTTAACCAAGGTAACGGGAGCGGTTAATACACCGTTTGCCCAAGAGAAGTTGGAAAGATTTTGACCGTTAAGTAAAACGTTGAATTCATTTTTACCGTTGAAACCAAAAGTTGATACCGTTACTACTTGCGACGCCGAACTAACCGTTGTACCGTTCGTTGATGGAGACATCATGGCTAAAGAGGGGGTGATGCAATTGTCGTAGATGACTTCCGTGGCGGCAAAAGAATTTCCGCATAGGTTGCTGGCCTCAACCTTAATTAGGTTTTTTCCGGGTTGAAGGGAAAGGGTGGATTGAAAAACATCGTTCAAATTGTTGTAACTGAATTGGGTTCTTGAAACACCGTTAACGTAGAGGGTAATGTTGGAGGCCATGGTGTTTTCAATGATCGCACTCAGGTTAAGGGTTGCTTGTTGCACCGTACTGGATCCGTCCTTGACTAAATTGCTGAAATTAATGTTCGGTACACGGCAATCGGTGTAATTAATCTCAATGTTTTGGGTAGCGCTGCCGCAATCGTTTTGAACGAATAAGGTAAATCGGTTGATACCTGGCTTGAGAACCACTCCGGAACTTACGGTGTTGGTCGCGGGATCAAAAGTATAGGGAACGGTGAGACCTCCCGCATCTTTAACCATGATGGTGTTTTTGGCAGTAATTTCGGTCGTGTTAAATCGAATGTAGTAGCTCTCATTGTTCGTGGCAACCGAAGCCTCTGTAATACTGATGGTGGGTTTAATGCAGTTGTTGTTGTAGTTGTTGATGTTGTTAATGTTGTTTTGTTCCTCTTGTTTGGGTGCCTTTTCATGAGTTCTGAATCGGAATTGCAGGTATCCCGAGGTGTAGTGGTACCAATCGTTTTTAACGCGGTTGGAGGAAATGACTCCGTCCCAATCATCGATGCCGGTAAACGTGGTTTTATGCTCTATTCCAATGGAGAAACGTGGACCTACGTTGTACCCAATGCCAATCCCCAGGCTCGGCATCCATTTTGCATTCCAATTATATCCTCCACTTTGGTCTAATCGCGTTTCGTAGGTATTATCCATCGAAGTGGTAATATCGTTAGATAGGTTGCCGCTAGCTACCATGTCGGGATAATTGTAGAAATCCGTGCCATTGTATAGATTTCCCCACGTTTGTCGCCAAGTTACACCGATTCCTCCGAAAATGTATGGATCCCAATTGGTTCGCTCAGCAAAGCGGTTGGCATGAAGAACCAATTCGAAGGCCAAACGGTGTTGGTCGTTTAGGAAATTGTGGGCGGTCATGTTAAAGGTATCCTTGTAAGGAGAGAGTGGACCGCTGATGTAATTGCTCAAATTGCTGGTGTCATTGTCCTGACCATACCAATTGCCATGAAGGTAGCGGCCTCTTAAGTCAAAACTGATGTGCCTTCCGGTTTTCCAGTTGTAGGATTTTCCAAGGGTGAATCCCCAACCTCCGTTGGTTTCATTTTTAACGTCGGTACAACTCCAAGTGGCTCCCGCATTGATGCCGAAAAACCATTTCGAGGAATGGTCGTAATCCAAGCGCTGACCAAAGGCGCTTAAGGAAATCAACAAGGTCAAGAGGGCGGAAAAGGTAATTTTTTGCATGATGTAGGTATTATAAATTATTGCCTCGCGTCGACAATAATGCCAAAATTCGTAAAAAATTCGGTAGTTTGCGTACAATTTGGGGTGAGAAGTCAGCTATTGTTGGATGTTTCTCCCGAAAAACCTTATGTATCGTATTGTGCAACGGCTTGTTATTCTTTTGTTAATGGTGCATCTTGGTTCTCTTGTCAGGGCTCAGGTGCAACTTTTTCCGGTTAGTGATACGCTTTGTTTTGACGAAAGCCTCACCTTTGCAGCAAGCTCCAATTGTGCAGGGAATGCGACCTATTCCTTTTGGGTAGACGGCGACTCGGTGTTGTCGAACGCGTCGGGAACTTTTGTGTTTTTGCCCAGCCAAAACATCCACCAAATTCAAGTAGTATTAGCTTGCGACGTGAATGGAACCGTGACCTTGGATACGGCGATTTCCTCGGTATTAGTGCTCGATGCTAATTTATCCGCCGGACCGGATCAAACCGTGGATTCTGGGACCGTGGTGACCTTGCAGGCAAGCGGAAATTATGACTCAGTGATGTGGAGCCCTTCGTATCTGTTCAATTATCCCACGCTACCGAGCGTTCAAACCACTCCTTTCCAAACCACGACCTACATGTTAACGGGGCATTACGCGGGATGTGTGTTTTTTGATTATGTCACGGTTTTCTTGAGCAATGTGTTCAATATTCCCAACACCTTTTCGCCGAACAACGATGGTAGCAACGACGTGTGGATCATTCCGGGCATTGAGAATTATCCCGATAACCGCATGGTTATTATGAACCGTTTCGGAGACGTCCTGTACGAATCAGCTTCCTATGGAACGGTGAATGCTTGGGCGGGAACGCGCAACGGAAAGGTATTACCCGATGGGGTGTATTACTACCTTTTGGAATTAGGCAACGGTGTTGTTAAAAAAGGAACCATAAGCATTGTTCGATGAGGTGGACAGGTCTTTTATTGATATTGGTTCATAGCCTAACCGTAGGAGCTCAACAAGCGCCCAACCGGGTATGGTACGGTATGAATTGGGCGAGCATCAATCCATCGCATCACGGCCTGAATGAATACGTAGAAGCGGCCATGGGGGTAAAGCAGCAATGGGTGGGATTCGGCGGAGCCCCAAAGACGATTAATGCAACGCTCTCGTTTCCGTTTAATGACCGCAAAAGCGACGGAGCGATGTTTGGGGCGGGAACCAACCTTTTAGTAGAGCGCAACGGTGCATTTACCTTTTCAACGGCAACCTTGGAAGGGGCGGTAAACATCAAAACCAACAAAGAAAATCGATTGAGTGTGGGAATAGGGGGAGGATTTATGCAAGTGGGGTATAACCCGGATTACGTTACCACGAACCAACAGGATGTGGTGGTCAGCCGTTTTTCTACCTATAATTATCCTACCTATAAAATGGGGTTGAGCTACCGCACCCGAAATTCGCTTTCCGGAATTTATGCCAATGATCTTGGTCCTGCGAAGTGGAAAGAAATTGGCACCTTGGCCCAGCTCAGAACGGAATGGGGGGTTTATTACCGGCATTTGGTGGTGTTGAACGAGGATTGGTTTTTGTTGCCTTCGGTAAAAATCACCCCGGTGCGCTATGCTCCGTTTAATTATGAATTGGCGGTACGAATGAACTACGCCTACCGCTTTCAAGTGTGGGGAGGTACGCAAAATTTGAACAATGTACAAGTGGGATTGGGTTGCAGAATCAAGGACATTTTGACGATCAATTATCTATTCGATCGAACGAGGTCTAGCGTTCAGGGCATTAACCTCCATTCCCATGCGGTAGGCTTAAAATGCATTATTGAAAAACATGGGGCTATCAACCGAAAGCAGCAATTGTTACTCGATTGATTTGGTGGATAACGAAAAACCTCTTATATTTGCTGTCCTCGATTAACGAATTGGGCAAAATTGAAATAAAGCAATGAAGAACCATTGCGGGGTGGAGTCCGCGGCGGCGGAGGAGCTCGTCGGGCGAATAACCCGAGGTTAAATTGAAATAAAGCAATGAAGAACCATTGCGGGGTGGAGCAGTTGGGAGCTCGTCGGGCTCATAACCCGAAGGTCACAGGTTCGAGTCCTGTCCCCGCTACAAGAGAAAAGCCAGTCAGTAATGACTGGCTTTTTGCATTTCCAGAAGCGTTGATAGCATGCTTTCAAAAGCGAAAGGAAATTCAAAAAGATAGCGCTTTTAGCGCTTGGCTTTTCCTTGTTAAGCCCCCACCCGAGGTCCATCCGAAATGCAATGGAGGATAGTCCTGTAAGTTTAAGTTCAAAAGCAAATGGAAATGCAAAAAGATAGCGCTCTTAGCGCTTGGCTTTTCCTTGTTAAGCCCCCACCCAAGGTCCATCCTGACCAAACGAAGTGCGCGTCAGGGTAGTCCTGTCCCCGCTACAAGGAAAACCCTGACGAAACTGTCAGGGTTTTTTTATGCCGTAAACTCTTGACAAATATTTTGATAATTCCGATGGTTTAAATTCCTAAAAAAATGCCATGTTAATAAGTTTTAGGAATTTGACTAACTTTGTTATATGGAAACAATTGTTCGGAAACGATATTTGGAAAAACTTTCTGTTCTAAAAGATAAAAATTTTATCAAGGTAGCAACGGGCGTTAGAAGATGTGGGAAATCAACTTTGATGATCCAATTTCAAGATTTGTTGCGAAGTGAGCATACCGATGTTTCCATTTTGGCAATCAACATGGATATGCCTGAG
>Ga0172372_10012599_pt1 | contig 10578 bp, 10 predicted proteins | sample LakKiv5m_2_FD_114544 | JGI IMG/M metagenome (GOLD analysis project Ga0172372, IMG submission 114544) | Freshwater microbial communities from Kabuno Bay, South-Kivu, Congo - kab_092012_9.5m | ecosystem: Environmental > Aquatic > Freshwater > Lake | place: Democratic Republic of the Congo... | reverse complement strand
TAGTATTAAAGATAACTGGTTAAATAACTATAGAGTTAATAAAATTTTGAAACAACATTTAAGCAAACAACAATACAAACAATATGGAGTTAGTTTAAAAAACGCCATCATGGAAGTTGGTAAGAATCTTAATGACGAAGAATCTTTAACACTTCTGGAGGTAACCAATGTTTAATCTTTTAATATGGTTAGTTTATGGTTTGTTTGTTGGTTCTTTGGCTAAGGCTATAGTTCCGATTAATCTTAGACTAGGTTTTTTCCAAACAGTAGCTCTCGGAGTAGCTGGATCGTATATGGGTGGTGCTATATTATATATGTTAGGAACTTATAATAGTTTAAGTCCTTCCGGTATTTTTATGGGTGTTGCTGGAGGAGTATTAGGTCTTGTATTATATAACAAACTCATTACTTGAAAAAACAGAATATAATATAGTAGCTTACTCCAACGACAAAAACATCAGAAAAAATTCTTCCAGTGGAGGTTTTTGTAAAAGTTTTTTAACCTATCTTGTAGAATCAAAAACTGTAAATTTTGTTATAATGACACGAATGAAAGAAGATTCAACAGAGCCAGAAAGTATCATAACAAATGATAAACAAAAAATTATAACTAGAAGCAATAGTATTTATGAGTATCATAACCAAACTAAAATTTTAAATAGTATTGAAAATGATAAAAAATATGCTTTTATCGGCTTGCCTTGTTTTGTAAGATATATAAAAAATCAACAAATTAAAAATCAAAAATATCTAAACATTTTTCCGCTCATAAGTATTCTTTGCAATCAAGCTCCAAATCCTGATTTCAAAAAACAATTATTAAAGAATAATGATATAAATATAGATCAAGTTCTTGAAATAGATTATAGATACGGAAACTACCCGGGTGATACGGTAGTTAAATTAAAGGATGGGTCCATAAAAAATTTAGGTACTCTTAGGGAAAATTGGGTTAAGTATAATGACCCTAGCTTTAGGTATGCTCCAAACTGTTGTTTAAGTTGTGAACTTTTTGAAAGCGCTTTTGCAGATATTGTGGTGGGGGATCCTTGGTTAACACAATATGAAAAAGATACAAATGGATGGACAAAAGTAATTGTTAGAAATGAAGAAAGTATGAAGCTAATTCAAAAAAGTGTAATAGATAACTATCTTACAATAAAAAAATTAGAAGAAAATGAATCTTTTTTAGCATATAAAAAAACCAAAAAACTCACATAGGATAATCATAAGAGATATCAATAATGTTAGCATGGTACTGGAGAGAAAACGAAAATATATTGAACTTTGGTGAGCATATTACCCCATATATTTTGAATTATTTTGATGTCAAGTGGAAAAATTATTCTGAAAAAACACCACAAGATACTGAGTGTATTCTGATTATAGGAAGCGAATTACATTTAGCTACAATAGAACAATTTAAAAAATCCGGAATTAAAAAATTTCATATTTGGGGACAAGGTAAAGGTACAGGAACAATATTTAACTACCAAGATTATGATATTAATTTTTATTTAGTGAGAGGAGAAAACACTAAACAAGAACTAAAACTGCCACAAAATATTCCGACCGGCGATCCAGGCTTTATAATGCCTTTAATTTATCCAATCAGTAGACAGGTATCCGAAAAACAAATAATATATGCTCCACACCATTCTAATAGAAATAATTTAAATAGTAAAAAACAAATATTACAATATACCGATTATTTTGATGTTATGATCCCTAGAGATAAATTTATTTCACAATTACATAAACTGGTAAATGCAGAATTTGTTATCACTAACTCTTTACATATTAGTATTATCTGTATTGCTTATGGAGTACCCTTTTGTGTGTCTTTGTTAGAAGGAGAAGAATATAATTATCCCACAAAATGGACCGATGTATTTGATTGGACAGGCATCAAATTAAAATTATGTGTATCTAAAGCAGAAGGCGTTGATTGGTGGAATACAGAGGTAAAAAATCATAAAATACCAGATACGCAACAAATACTCGATACTTTCCCCAAGCATATATTTTAATATAGGTGGGTGGCGAGGATTCTAACATACCAGAAACAAGTATTATAAATGAGTACAAAAACTTTTATTACAAATACAAACATTTGCATAGTTAGACCAACATACTATGACCGACTATAATATAGTATCTCACCCCCAACGACCAAAAATAATTTAATTGTTTATGCTTACGAAAAATGATTTACCAAAGGATTTTGATTGGGAGGCTTATTTATTTCTAAATCCAGATCTTAAAAAATTTGGACTGAAAAATGAAGATGAGCTTAAAGCACATTGGTTAATTTATGGATATAAAGAGAATAGAAAATATACTACTAATGATATAGATAAATCTATAATAACATCATTCGATTGTATAAACTATAGATTCTTAAACCCAGATCTTTCGGAATTAAGTGATGAACAATTAGTAAATCATTTTATTAATCATGGAATACATGAAAAACGCTCATCTCATATTACAGCATTAATACCAAATGATTTTGATCCTAGATTATACAAATTATATAATAAAGACTTATCATTTTTATCTCATGAAGAAGCCATAAATCATTATATAGAACATGGTAAGAAAGAAAATAGAATCTATTTTTGTGGTATTAACTATGATCAACTTATTAAGAGTAAATTAGAATATACTATTCCCACTGAAGATGGATCGATTATTCTAATAAATCATGATATTTCTAAAACAGGAGCCCCAATATTTTTATATGATTTATACGACTATATTGTAGACAATAATATTTTTAGAAATGTTTATATACTAGAACCATTTCCAAATAAAGTTTTGCCAGATAAACCAAATAAATTATATCATTATAATGATATATATTATATACAAAATATATTATCTTCTGTTAATCCAGCGCTAATTTATTCTAATTCAATTAATTTTTATTTATATAATATAGACTCATTTAAGTATTGGCATAATAAAACTATATTACATTTTCATGAAGTATATAAGCATATAGAGCCAGTATTAACAAATATTACTAGTGATATTAGTAATATAAAAACATATGTTGTGTCAGAACAAATTAAAAAAGAATTTATAGAACAAAGCATATTTAAAAACATTAGTATATTTCCTCCATTTATAAGTAAACAAAAACAAAATCAAATTATTCGTTTATCAAATGAAAAATTATCAACATTCTATGATAATATAGATCTATCAAAAGTTATAATTGGAATGTGCGGCGATCTTAGCGATAGAAAAAACATATTACTATTTTTAAAATTAGCAGCACAAAATTCACAGTATCATTTTGTATGGATTGGTGGTTCTAATTTGACAGAAGCTAAGAAACATCTAGACCCCGACAATAAATACAGAATACCTTCAAATTTTACATGGATACCTAATACAAATAATCCATATCAATATTTTAATATTCTAGATTATTTCTTTTTAACAAGCAAAGAGGATCCTTGCCCAATAGTTGTTTTAGAAAATTTACTACTTGATAAAAAGATTATAGTACTAAAAGATAGTATCAAAACACAACACACCGCCAAACTACTAGAGAATTATATCGAACTTGATGGCTCAACCGAACAAGATATCATAAATAACTTTGATAAGTTATTTTTAAATAAATTTTCTAATAGTACTAGACATAATAAAAAATATATAGAAAATTTTTATACTGAACCAAGACTTTTTCAAAATATTTCTCCAAAAAAAATCAATTTTATAGTAGCCTCACTATTTTTGGATAGTAATATACTAAGTCCAGAAAGCATAAATTGTTCTATTAATACTATCAATCAATTTATTATTAGACATAAAGAGAATTATACATTTTATCCTATTATAGTTCTATCTAGCGATCATCACGATATATATGGAGATAAAATAACAAAATACGTCCAAGATTCTGTAATAAATATAAAAAATGGATTTATTTTAAGAAAAAAAAATTATGGTTATGATATTGGAGGCTTGATAGAAGCTATTAAATATCTATTTGATGTTTATAATAATTCTATAGATAAATCTACATATATAGCATATTTACATAATAAAAATAATATATCATGGAAAAATATTTTATACTCTATATTTTATACTAATATATTAGAGCCTTATGATAATATTATATCATCTAGATTTTGGCTAGACTATAATAAAACTTTAGATATTAATAATACTATTTTTAATGAGAATAAAGATATATTTAAATTTGATAATAGAATAAATGAATCCTTTAAGTATGTTCAAGGTACCACTTTTATATGTAGATTAAACAATCTAAAATCTTTATATCAAAACTATGATTTAATTGTTAAAAATTTTACTACTATAGATAAAGACGATAAATATTGGCAAAAAATAATGAATGATAGTCGAATATTCAATCAATACTATATTCAATATTCCAACGATCCTCTTAATGCGCCAATAGACTGGAGAAGCTCGGAAATAGTAAAAAAATATAATATCAAAAATTATATCGAATTATATACAAAATACGGACTTAAAGGAGTTCCGGATGCACAGTTTGAACATGCTTTAGAAAGATATATAGGATATTTAATTTCTCATAATCAAAACATACTTAAGGTTTAAATTATATGGCAAATCACAACATTTCTGATACATCGTTTGCATGGGAGCATGGTTGTAATTTGCCTGCAGATGTTTGGGCTGATTTCAATCGCACTAAAGTTTTTGAATCTCCTCACTTAAGTCAATATGTTAGTCCCTTTCCCCCGTCAGAGCTAATGCAAGTCACCACAGGATTAACTTCCGAAAAGGATTTTGCAAGTCATGGGGCGGATTTCTGGCTTGCTTTTTCAAGTGCATCAAAAAAACCTCTTTCCAAATATTCCAGCATTTTGGATTTTGGGTGCGGATGCGGCAGGTTTGCGCGAATGCTAAAAGGTTATCAAGGTATTTTAGCTGGATGTGACGTTGATTCTAGTCTTGTCAATTGGTGCTCTGCTTCTTTGCCGTTTATGGCAACCAAACTATCAAAAGTATATCCTCCCCTTTCCTACAACGATGATGAATTTGAAGCCATTATTTCTATTTCAATTTTTACTCACCTTAATGAAGACATCCAGACTACTTTTTTGCGAGAACTGTTCAGAATTTGCCAACCAAAAGGACGCCTCTTTTTAACTGTTCATGGATTACGTGCTATGGAACGTGCGTTGAGTGAAATTAACATATTGAGAATGCTTGATATTGATGACCAATTATTTCAAAAAGCTTGCCTTAATTTTAACAATAACAAACATGCTTTCGTATTGCAAGATAATGGTCATTTGACTACCATAAGCCCATACTCAAAATATATTTTAACAGGGAAAGCTATTGCTGACCCGTATGAATATGGTATTACATTTATCCCACAATCTTACCTGTCTGCTCACTGGGGTCAGTGGTTTGATATTATCGATTATAGACATGGTGCCATTCACAATTTTCAAGACATTGTGGTGTTGACGCCGAAAAAATAACAGCTGGTAATATATTAAATGAATATAGCTACTCTAGATGGAATAAGTCTTGAAAAGAAGAAAATAAATGGTAGTACAGTGAAAGATATTGCTGAAATTTGTGGAGGAAACACTGGTAATTTAGTTCATATTAATGTATATGCAAAGGTTTTAAAAAATCATTGCCTTACACCCTGTTCTGAACTTGATACAGAATTTATTAATTCTCAAGACTTATTATTGATAAAATGTGCCAATCAAATAGGCGAAACTTTAAATCTCTATAATTATTCTTTAGATAAAAATTATTTTAAATTCTAGAATTTTTTATAGATACGGATATACAAAATGAAATTTAAAATTATACTTAAAACAAAAAACGAATATAACTTAATAGACTTATGGATACAATATTATTCTAAATTGGTCGGTAAAGAAAATATACTTATATTTGATAATAATAGTACCGATCATCGTATATTCGATATTTATAATCATCATAGTATACAAGTACAAAATATACCAAAAAATCCGGATAGTATACATTTATATTGGTGGAATAAAAATTTTTATGAAGAAATTTTTGCTAGTTCTGACTGGTTTGCTGTACTAGATACCGATGAATTTTTGTGCTCTTATAAAGATGGAGTATTTTCTGTAGAAGGAGTATTAGACATATTAAAAAATTCTTCAAATAATAAAATTCTTGGATCAATATGGCTCAGTCATATGCACTCAGGAAAAAGTATTGAATATTTTAAAGTAAATACCGACAAGCACAATATATACGCCGGTAAAGCAATAATAGGAACATCGTATCCACTACTTAGAGATATAATATACGGCCATAACGCATCTTGTATAAATCAAAATGGAGATATTGACGCAGAACTTAGTTCTGGATTAGTTTTATTGCACTTGGACAGGATTGATCCAGAATCGAGAATTCAAAATTGTATAGATATGGTTTTGCAAAGTATACGGGGACAGTCCACAGAAGAACAAGAAATCTTTTCGGCTTTGCAACAACTTAAAAACAACGGTAATCTTGATGACAAGACCTTTTTATATAAAGACTATAATCATATACAAATGAATGGTATACATAAACTTAGAGAAGTGCAACTTTATTATAGAGATAAAGAAAATTATCTCAGAACATTCTACAGTACACAGGATCATTATATCAGAACTAATATTATACGAAACTACTTGTATAACGAACCATATATACAAGAAATTGTTCCTAGCAATTCTGATTTTTTATATCTCAATGCTTCTTGACTAGTTGGATCGACAAGGTATAATAGGTGCATGAGACCAAACTGGATCGATTACTTTCTCGGAATGGCTAAGGTTGTTTCTCAACGTAGCCACGATATACATACACAGCATGGATGTGTTATTACCGACAAACAAAATAGAGTACTAGGAGTCGGATATAACGGCTTTCCGAAAAAACTTGATGACTCAGTTTTACCAACAAATAGACCAGATAAATATTTTTGGATGGTACATAGTGAAAGAAATGCTCTTAGTAATTGTGTTGTTAGACCAGATGGTGGAACAGCATATGTTACTGGTCAATGTTGTAATGATTGTGCAATAGCTTTGTACCAGGAGGGCATAGACACTATTTACATGATCAAAGCTCATGGTACAAATCTCTTCGATAAAGAAGCACAAAATAGATTTAATATGTTTGTTAAAATGAGTAAGATAAGTATTCATTATGTAGAACCAAATCTTGATTGGTTAAAGCAAATGATCGGTGTACTATAGAAGTATAGTAATCAGATAGTTCTTGTAACTATCTGATTTCTTATTTATACAAGAACTAAATAATGGAGTCTTATTATGATTTTTGACGAACAAATATCTCGCAAGCCCGATAACTATCCTTGGACACAAGACTTCATAGAGGCTATGCATAATGGATTTTGGACTCATAGAGAATTTAGTTTTAGTAGCGATACTCAGGATTTTAGAGTTAATTTAACAGAACAGCAAAAACAAATAATTGTACGAGCATTAAGTACTATTGGTCAATTAGAAATTAGTGTTAAGAAATTTTGGGCAAAATTAGGAGATAATCTTCCACACCCATCTTTGAATGATTTGGGCTATACTATGGCTCATGTTGAGGTTATTCATGGAGATGCTTACGAGAGACTATTAGAAGTACTAGGTATAGACGATAACTTTGAAAAAATTCTAGAATTAGATATTATTAAAGGCCGAGTTAATTATTTACGTAAACATTTACATAAATTTCATAATGACAACAAAAAACAGTTTATATACTCTCTGATATTATTCACTCTTTTTGTAGAAAATATAGCCCTATTTTCTCAGTTCTATACTATTAGTTATTTTGGGCGATTTTTGAATTTACTAAAAGATACGAATAAACAAGTAGAATATACATCTCGTGAAGAAAATCTTCATGCTATGATAGGCATAAAAATTATCAATACTATCAAAGATGAATACCCTGATCTATTCGATAAAGATCTGGAAGAAAAAATTATTTATGAATCCCAGGAAGCGGTTAAGTATGAGTGCGAGATTATAGACTGGATCGTAAATGGTTATGCGGAAGACAATCTGAATGCGCCGCTACTCAAAGAATTTATTAAAAATAGGCTAAACGAATCTCTTGGTCAAATAGGATACGACCCTGTTTTTGATATTGACCAAAAATTATTATCTAAAACCCTATGGTTTGACGAACAAATTCTTGGTAATAATATGACGGATTTCTTCCACTCCCGCCCTGTAGAATACTCAAAGAAAGCCCTATCGTTCGATATAGAGGCTTTATTTTAATCATTATTAGTGGAATTATAGGACTTTAAATGACAACGCAACCATACTATTGGCTCAATTCACATAGTCGCTTATTCTTGGAAAGAGGATATCTTGAATCAGACGTTTCTCCAGAAGAAAGAATAAAAAATATAGCCAAAAATGCTGAGAATCTTCTAAACTCTCCGGGATTTGCAGAAAAATTTGAACACTATATGAGTTTGGGATATTACTCATTATCAACCCCCGTTTGGACTAATTACGGCAACTCCCGAGGATTACCAGTTAGTTGCTTTAATTCTCATGTTAGTGACAGAATGGATAGTATTCTGTATAAAGTGGCCGAAGTTGGTATGATGAGCAAATTAGGCGGAGGTACAGTGGTTATTTTGGAGAATTAAGATCACGAGGAGCGAGCATTAGCGTCGGAGGAGAAAGCAGCGGTCCTGTTCACTTTATGGAACTTTTTGATAAAGTTGCGGATGTAATTAGTCAAGGATCGGCACGAAGAGGAAGTTTTGCAGCATATTTACCAGTAGAACATCCTGATATAGAAGAATTTTTGCAGATTCGTAACGAGGGTCATCCTATTCAAAACATGAGTATCGGTGTTACTATAACCGATGAATGGATGAATAGTATGGTTGATGGAGATAAACACAAAAGAAAAATTTGGGCAAAGATTATTCAAAAACGATTTGAAAGTGGTTATCCTTATATATTCTTTTATGATACAGTAAATAGTAATGCCCCACAAGCTTACAAAGATAAACAGCTTAAAATAAAAAGCTCAAATCTTTGTGTGACTGGGGATCAGAGAGTTGTATCTAATTTTGGCTTATTAACAGCAAAAGAACTTTGTCAAAAAGGTAGTAATCTCAAACTATTTGACAATAACAAGATTGTTAATGCATCCCCAATGAAATTAATAGAAAAAAATGCTAATGTATACAAAATTAGATTAGATAATGGCATGACTCATACTATTACTAATTATCATAAAATATGCGTATTTGATTATGCAGAACATGACGATGTAGAAAATAAATGGATAAATCATACAAAAAATCTAGAATGTAAAGATTTAAAAATTGGACACAAAGTAGCTATACAAACGAATAAGGGTATTTTTGGTCAAAAAAATATGCCAAAAGAAGCTTTCTTATTGGGTTTATATCAAGCCGATGGTACTCAGCACAAAGATCGAATTATGATAGATGTTTGGGAGAATGACTTTGATCTACTAGATACTATTCAAGAATATCACGATTATATAAGCAAAAAATATAATACTCAATATTCTCATAAAACAAATAGAATATACGACAATGCAAAATTTCATACTTGTGTTATAGCCCAAGGTAAAATTCAGAAAAAACGTTTATCCAGTAAGGCTTTACACAAAAGTCTAAACTTTAGAAAAGGTCTAGTGCCTAAATGGATATGGGAATCTAATGAAAAAACACAATGGGAGTATATCAAAGGGTTATACTATGCTGATGGCACTGTTTTTAAAGCAATATCAGTTGGTGAGCCTATATCTATATCCCTAGCCAATATTAATAAAAAATTCTTACAAGAGGTTCAATTAATATTAGCAAACCTAGGGATGCAGTCTTCTATTCGAATTCTAAGAAAAGCTGGTAAGCAATATTTACCAGATGGTAAGGGAGGACATAGATACTATGATACAAAAGACTGTTGGAGACTTATTATAGGAAATAAAAATGATGCATTAACATTCAATAAAAAAACAGGATTTTTAGACAGAAAAGGAATAGACTTAGAAAATAGAACATATCGTAATAATACTAAAAAGTTCTATAAAATAATCTCTATAGAACATGTTGGTAAAGAGGATGTATATTGTTGCAAAGTAAATTCTGACGAACATCACTGGGTTTGTAATGGAGTAGTCACTCATAACTGTTCGGAAATTAATCTAGCATCAGATGAAAATAATAGTTTTGTTTGTGTACTAAGTTCGCTTAATCTTCTTCATTGGGACGAAATTGTACAAACAGATGCTGTTGAAACTCTTATTTACTTTTTAGATAGTGTTAATCAAGAGTTTATAAATAAAACAGAAAATATTCGCTTTATGAAAAGCGCTAGAAACTTTGCTTTAAATCATAGAGCATTAGGTATGGGAGTATTAGGATGTCATTCATATCTTCAAAGCAAAATGATAAGTTTTGAAAGTATGCAAGCTAAAATGATTAATGCTAATATGTGGCAAACTATTAGAGAACGATCAGATAAAGCATCAAAAGAATTAGCAGAGAAG